>Ga0160423_10005590_pt1 | contig 10244 bp, 6 predicted proteins | sample CRUFie14St8metaG_FD_108191 | JGI IMG/M metagenome (GOLD analysis project Ga0160423, IMG submission 108191) | Marine microbial communities from the Costa Rica Dome - CRUD Field 142mm St8 metaG | ecosystem: Environmental > Aquatic > Marine > Oceanic > Photic zone | place: Costa Rica: the Eastern... | reverse complement strand
CTTGGAGGAGCTTCTCTACCACCACAGGGTGCTCCACCAGGCGTAGCACAGTTATGACAAGGCATGGGTGGGTAGTGTCAATAAACAAACAGTTTGCAGATATTGTGCACAATTCTTTGTTTGCTGTAGATGAGTTGTGTGATGATATTTTATTAGAAGAAGAAGTATTCCAACCTAGAATGTTTCACGATCAAATGCCTCCATTAGCTTTTCCTTTTGGTTATATGATTATAAGTTCAACATTTATGTTTTATGATGATGAGGATGATAATGGGGAGAAGTAGCTCAAACAAAGGAATAACAAATAGAAATGCAAATGTTATGTATGCTCCACCTAACACGCAAGATAATACACAATCTATTCGTAGAATACCTGGTGTAGCTTATGGTGAACAACAAGAATTAATAGATCAGCAAAAAGCTGCTCCTTTGCCTAAAGATACTTCTTTACAACCACAACCAAGCGTAAGAACACAGATGCCACAAGTAGATGTTTTTGCAGAAACCCAAAGAAAAGATGAACCTGTTACAGCAGGTTTGCCATTCGGTCCTGGGATAAACCCACAACCTGATGAGCAAATTTATCAAGCACAAAATATAAAAGATTTTATATATCAATCTTGGGTAGAAACAGGTGATGATAGTTTACTAGAGTTCTTGTAATGGCAACTTCTTATTCAGATAATGTAGATGTTGATTATCTACTAGAAAAAAGAGAAACACAAGGCAGACCACAAGTCACAATAGACCAAGCACAAAGATTAAGTCAAATCAATCAGACTACATCTGGAATACCCGCAAGTCTTATGGTTAAAGCAACACAAGATAATGCAGATGATGGTTTCCTAGATGCTCTTAGTACAGTCATAGCAAAAGCAAACAATGCAACATTTGGTCGTATAAAAAATGCAATATTTAATCAATTAGGTGTCAATACAGAAACAGGTGGACTTATTGAACTAGGTCTTAAAGGAGCATTTTTAGGTGTAAGAGAGTTATACGAAGATGTTATAGGACAACCATTAAGAGCAGTAGAACTTATATCACAAGGCGTTGATGGTAAAGAAGCGTGGAAAAAAGCAGCGATTGATCCTTTTGCATATTGGAAAGCAGCAAAAGCGAGAGGTGAAAAAATAGATTTAGGTAATGCTTTGTTTCAATCTACAGACCCTGAAAAAACAGAAACATACAAAGATTTAATTGACAAAGGTGCTGATCCTATAAAAGCTAGAGAAATTGCTATATCTAGGTTAGGTGCAAATATATTTGAAGAAGTAGCAGAAGCAGAAACAAAGTTGTTATTTGATGGAGATAGAGCTGCTGCTTTAATTGCTAGAGGCAAAAGTCCACACATTACACCTGGTAGGGTGTTATTTAAACCTTTAGAGTTTATTATAGGTCCTGAAGATAGAGCTTATGATTTTACTACAGGTCTGTTTGATTTAGGATTAAATTTACTAGACCCTACATTTCTTATTGGTAAAGCAGCAAAGACTGCAAAAGGTGCAAGTAAATTATTAACTTTATCAGATGAACAAGCAGATACTTTAGGTTTGCTAAATGGATTTATGCGTAAATCTTTTTCTCGTAAAAAAGCACAAGAAGTTATTGATGGTGAATTAGGAGATGCTCTTGCAGACTTTTTGTATAAAAACAAAAACAATCCTGCAACTATATTGGAAGAATCTAACTTCAGATTAGTAAACAAATATGTCATAGAAGATAGAGCAGTAGGTAAAGAGTTTAGTAATTTTACAAAAGAGTTGTTTGCTTTATCAGATGATTTAAGTGTAGAAGCAGGTAGAAAAGCAGTTAAAGATTTATTGACACCAAAGATATTAGCTACAGGTACAGGTGGTGTAGTGCCTGAAATACAAAAAATAGGAACAATTAGAAAATCATTACAAAATTACTTTGGGCCTCTATACGACACAAGATTAAATCCTAGCAATATAGACAACACTATTGTTGAGTATTCCAAGTTTTTAAAATTACTTGACCCTTCAGATCAGCTAGTAAATAGAAACCAAAGAGTAAAAGAACTAATACAAGGACTAGATGAGTTGTCAGGAACAAGCGTAAATGAAAGAGCAACCTTTATAACAAACAAGGTAAAAGATGACTTTTCTTTTTTAAGAACAAGATACAAAGATGAATTAAAAGGTAAAGGTAAATTAGTAGAAGGTGATAAAACAGATAAGTTAGTAGATAATGTATTTTTATCTTTGACTAGAGCTTTAGATGAAAAAAATGAATTGTCTAAAGATATAACAAGATTTAGCAAACTAGATAAAGTTCCACTAGGTGTAAAAAAAGCGTGGGATAAATTATTTAAAGATGGTGATGATTTTGTAGAGGGTGTAAACAAAGAAGTATTACAAGATCAATTTGACACTATCTTTCAAAGACCATTGTTAGAAACAATGCTTACACAAGATTTAATATTATCTAAACCATCAGAAGTATTAAAACTAAGCAACAAACTTATTGGTGGGTTTGGTGAAAATTTTGACAAAGCATCAGACATTGTTGGCAAAGTAGGTCTAGGTAGGTTTTTTGATTTTTATATAGGTCAAGTATTTAAACCTATAGTTTTGTTAAGACCTGCTTGGACAGTTCGTGTTATTGCAGAAGAACAAGTAAGAGCTATTGCTAATGGTGCTTTAGGAGTATTAGACCATCCTATAGGACTATTAGCTAAATTATTTGATGACAACATAGCAGTAAGAGGTAGTTACACAAAAGAAGGTTGGCTAGATACACCAGCATTTAGAGCAGGTATATCAGAATCCACTACAGGTGATACTAGAACACTTAAAGCTATGAAAAGACAATCAGTACAAAGCAATATTAAATATCAAAACATAGGCAAAAAAGAAAATATTACTAAGTGGAAAGAAGGACAATACAGAGTTGTACAAAATTATTTTAACTCTATATTGGCAAAAGAAATAGCATCTATAGAACTTAGCAGAAATAAAACAGAAGCAGTACAACAGTTACTTACTAAATTAAAAAAGAAAGGACAACTAAGAGATGCTATGTTGTCTTTGACATCTGGTACACATAATCCATATAGAGTATTAAGAGGTGCAGATGGTTTAGCTCCTAGTGAGTATGATGATGTTTTAAAATCTTTTATAAAAACATTAAGACTAGATATGAAAAAATCTTTATCATACAATGAAAAAAATGTAAGTAGAGAATTATATCAAGCAATACAATCAGGTAAATTTAAAATAGATAATGTTGAATATAATTTAAATGTTGCAGCTAAAGCAGGTATAAAACAATCAGAATTTAATGGTTTGCTTAATGGAAAAATAAAAGGTGCAGAAGCAGAAAAATTACAGAAAAAAGTAGATATAGCTAATAAAGAAGTATTAGAAGCATATGCTAAAAAGTTTGGTGGCACATTACCTGATCGTGTAGATTATAAAGTACCACCTTTGACTGATGCTAAAGGTTTAGATAGGTTTGTAGAAGGTGCATTTAAATTTTTTATGACAACACCAACAAATACTCTATCTCGTATTCCTGTGTTTAAATCTGTATATTGGAAAAAGTCACAAGAGTTAATTCCAATTTCATCAGAAAAAGTAAAACAGAAAATGATAGCAGGTGCTAAAAAAGCTAATTTAAATAAAAGCACAATTAAAAAAATGGAGAAAACTGCATCAGGTGGTGCAAGTGGTATTGATGACCCACAGTTAATAGAGAACCTAGCTAAAGCAGTTGGTGTAGAATCAGTAAAAACTTTACTGTATGACATAACACAGACAAGAAGATTTTGGGAGGCAAGTCGTTGGTTGTTCCCATTCGGTAATGCTTGGCAAGAAGTATTGACAACTTGGTTAGGTATATTTAAAAACCAACCACAAGTGTTAGCTAGGGGTGCAACTATATGGGATGGTGCAGCCCAAGAAAACGATACGCTTGATCCTGCAGGTAAAGGTTTCTTTTATACAAATCCTATAAACAATAAGGTTATGTTTAATTACCCAGGTTCAGATATATTTAATAATTGGATGTTTAAAGATGCACAATCAGAAACAGATGTCAGAGTTAATTTGCCTGTATATGCACAGAGTGTAAACATAGCAGGAACAATGTTACCTGGTTTTGGGCCTACTGTACAAATACCTGCAGCCTTTTTATTTAAAAATTTTCCTGAAGAAAGTTTTATAACAAGAATATTATTTGGCGAGTTCGGTGTTCCTGATTTAAAAGATAGATCAAAGATAGGTAAAAACCTTGGTGTTGTACCTGCTTGGTTAGATAAATTTATAACTTTAGCTACTAATCAAGGAGAAAATTCACAAGGTGCGTTTGGTAATACAGTTATAGATACTTACAAAGCGTTATTGTATTCAGGACAAATAAACGATAGTACAGAGGAACTAGCTAAAGAAGGTATGGACAAAGCAGTTGTAGCTGCAAAGCGTGTATTTTTATATAGAGCAGTATCACAATTACTAGGTCCTGCAGGTGTAGCTACTCCTATTTATGAATTAACTGACAAAAATATGGACTTCTTTGCTTTTGAAACATTAGCAGATGAATATAGAACTATAAAGGCAGCTAACAATTTTGATGATGTATTAGCTACACAAGAGTTTATAAACAAGTATGGTATTAATCCTTTACCATTAACTGTATCTAAAACAATTAGCATAGAGCCATATCCTACAACTGTTGAAGGTGCTAATTGGTTAAAACAAAATAAAGAGTTGTATGACAAATATCCATTAGTAGCTATGTTTTTAGAACCTGCACCTGTTTATGCAGAGTTTTCTTTTGATGCTTATAAAAAATCTTTATTAACAGGTAAAAGAGAATATAGAAAACCTGATCAATGGCAAGTTGCTAAAAACAAATTACTTGGTTCTGTTGCATTAGCAGAGTACGAAAGGTCAATAAATATTATTGGTAATAATACAGAAGAAGCTAAAGCACTTAGAAATGCAAAGAAAAAAGAGTTAGAGCAAATCTATTGGGGATATGGACAACCAGGTATTGTAGGTTCTCCAAACAAACCAACTATAGATATGCAGATAACACAATTACAAAAAATGATGTTAGACCCAAGCGTACAAAAATACCCATCAATACAAGCAGCTATATTGTATATGGCACAAAGACAAAAAATTATTGATGGGTTTGTAAATGCAGGATTATCAGAAACAGTATGGAAAACCTCTGCTAAATATGCAGGTGTTCGTGCTGCTTTGCGTAACGAAGCATACAAAATAATTCAAGATATTCCACAGTTTGGGCCATTATTTGATACTCTGTTATCAAGAGAGATAGAACCTGAATATGAAGATAATTTGCTAGTAGAATTAGGATTAGGACAATGAACGAAAAAGAAGATTTTATAAATCAATTACTTCAGTTAGTAAAACAACCATTAGTACCAGGTGAAAACCCACCTGTTATTACTGATGAATTGATACAAGATTTAAATGAATCAGTAGATTTGAATGATGCTTTAGCAAAAGCAAATCTATATGGTTTAGGAGAGTATGTAAATCAATGGGCAATATCACAAGATATACAACCTACTGCTAATTTAGATATAGCTATACAACAAGCAATACTTGGACAAAGTCCTGATCAATACATAGGTGTATCACCTGATCAAGTAATTATGTATGGTGGACAAAAAACTACAGTCGGAGAAATAGGAGATAACTTTTACCAATATGGCGATCAAAATGTATTTGTTAATTTAACACCTGAAGAAATAAGAGATATACAAGCAGATTTAATAAACGCAGGTTTACTAGGTGCTAATGTAGGCAGACCATTTAGACCAGGCGTATGGGATATTAGATATGAAGGTGAAGCTATGAAACTACTTATGGGTCAAGCTAATGCACAAGGTGTTGGAAAAGCTGAAAAGGGTTGGCAGAATATGATGCAATTATTCTTGGATAATCCTATAGCTACCCCACAAGAAGTACAAACAAATATATATCCTGATTACGCTGCTATTTCTAATAGTATTAACGGAATGTTTGAGAGAGAATTAAATAGAAAACCTAACGAGTATGAAAAGAAATTATTAGCTAATCAATACTTAGGAGATGTAGAAAAGCAATACCAAGCATCTATTCCTAAAGCTGATCAGCCAATAACTCCAGATACATTAGAAGATTATGGTAATCACAGTAATATAGAAGATGTAGAATCAAGAGAAGATATTGACCCTAACGCAAGGTTGTTTCAAACTTTTGATAGTATTACACAGAAAGAACAAGAAAGGTTAGGAAGAAATGTTGATATACAAGCCACTAATAAACTTATTATTGACAGTATCACTTCTATTCCAACATAACATTATGGCAACAGATTATTCAAACGACACAAACCCTGCATTAATAGATATGTATTTATCTGCATTAAAACAAAAAGAAAGTTCTAACAGATATTCTATTATGCACACACCTAGTGTTATAACAGATTTTGCCACAGGTAAGCCAATTAAAGTACAAGCACTTGGTGCTTATGGAATATTAGATATTAATTGGGGTAAATGGTCTAAAGAAGCAGGACTTGCAGGTGCAGATTGGCACGATCCTGTAGCACAAGATAGAGTTGCTAAATACAAAGTACAACAGTATTTTAATAAATTTGGTTCTTGGGATGCAGTATCAGTAGCTTGGTTTGCAGGTCCTAAAAAAGCACAAAGATTAATAGATGGTGGAACAATTAATTTTGATGAAGAAGATGTAAAAGGTACATCTATACAACAATATGTTGATGCTATGAATGGACTAATAGCAGAAGAATTAATGAATATGGAAATACCTATAGATACAGGTATAACAAAAGATATGTTGTATAGAGGAGAACCTACAGGACCAATGGAAAATTTACCACAAGTAGGAAATCCAAATAGACAAATGATGCCTTATGATATGTATGCTGCACAAGTGTTAGATGCTATGACTAAAGCTAATGCAGGTGGATTCAGACCTAGCATAGGAGATTATAATTCACAAGTACCTAGTCAAGCAGGTGATGTAGAGGCTACACAGATTAAAACTAACATTCGGAGAGAGGAAGCTAAGTAATGGCTTATACAGGTGATAAGTATGTTGGTGATTTAGCTTTATATTATATTGCTAAAAAATTAGAATCCAATCAAAAATCAGGTTCAGTAAAAGAAGCCATTGATCAAAGCACTATTGATGCACAATTAACAGGTTCAAAAGTAAACACAAAAACTGGAGAAATTCTTGATGATGACAAGATGGGTTTAAATGTAAAAAAATCTACACAATTTAATCAAGATGAAATATCTGCTGCTATGAATATTGCAGATAATTTATTGAACTTACCTGACAAAATTAAAACAGATAATGCAGAACAAACTTTTCGTGAAATGGAAAGAAACACAGAAGAAGTAAAGAATGTAGAAAAAGTAGTAGAACAGTTTGCTGGACCTAATGATATTACATTTGACTTTGCTCCTAATAAACCAATAGAAGTAGTTATTAAAGATAGTAAAGGTGCAAAAGACCCAGTATATACAGGAGTTACTTTTGACTTTGCTCCTAATCGTGACCCACAAGATGTTATAGCAGAAGCTAAGTTAGCAGTAGCAGCAGGTGTTCCTGCATCTTTTGATGTTCCACAAACAACTGTAGAAGAAATGGGATTTGTTCCTGGTACACCAACTGATCCTGTATCACAACCAATATTACCTCCAAGTGGTGGTGACAATGGTGGTGGAACTACAGGTGGTGGAACTACAGGTGGTGGAACTACAGGTGGTGGAACTACAGGTGGTGGAACTACAGGTGGTGGAACTGGTGGTGGAACTGGTGGTGGGCAAATAACTAACAACGCTTTTGAAAGTTTTAACAACATACCTATCAATGGATTGTTGTGGAATGTAGATGGTATTAATTATATTGTGTACGAAGTTCCTGGTGCAAATGGAGAACTGTATGATGGCAACCCTATCTATATGGCGTATGAAGTAATAAACAATGACTTATACCAAGCAGGTTTAATATCTAAAGGTGTTACACCACCTACTGCTAATTGGACAGGAGATAAAGCATTTTTTGATTCTGTGGCTATTGTTACAGGAAATACTGATCAGCTAACACAACTTATAGATAATCCATTTGCTAGTTTTGTAGAAACTGTTGGTGAACAAGCACAAATAGCACCTTGGATTACAGACAGAGAAATGGTTGCTTTGTTATCAGAAGCTGCTGTAGAAGGTAGAGAAGTATCAGATGCAGAATGGCAAACAACTAATTGGTGGAAAACACATAGTCAAAACGAAAGACAATGGCTTAGAACTTTTTATGGCGATCCTGCAACTGCAGCACAGGTAATTAGTGATGGACAAAATGCTATTGCTAATTCGTTACGAGCAGCAGGTGTATCAAATGCACCAGAGGCATTAGTTAATTGGGTTGCTAACAAGTATGTAACTGGTGAATGGACACAAAATTATACAACAGAGCAAATAAGTTTATTTGCTGATCCATATGCTAGTGGTAAAAGAGATGTCCAATTTGAAAATTATTTATCATCTACTGCATTAACAGGTGTAGATAGAACAACAGAAAGAGAAAGAGAAGTTAGAGAGTTGTATGCAAAATGGTTGGGGCCAACACTTGGTAAACTTACTGATCAGGAAACAGCAGAGATAGCAGGTAGATTAAGAGATGACCCAGACTATCAAGATCAGCTTGTGCAATCATTAAAACAATCAAGACTTGCTGCTTTTAGTAATTACACAAATCCAGAACTTACATATGAAGATATTGCAAGACCTTGGAGAAACTTAACAACTTCTGTGTGGGGTCAGACAGCAGATGAAACACAAGGTTGGTGGCAAGAAATGGTTAAGTCTAATGACTTTGCAAAAGCACAAACTACACTTAGAGAAAAAGGTTTAGAACAAGATGTAACACAAGTAACATTAGATGCTACAGAAGCGTTACAACAAGCACTAGGTCAAGGACAAGTATCACAATTAGGAGTTAATGTATAATGGCAACATACGAAGAATTAGCTAGAAGTTTATATCCTAATTTACCAACAGATATATTAGATTTATTTGCTAGTGAATGGTCAAGAACAGGTGATCCACAAGTTGCTATTGCAGAAGTAAGAAGAAGTCCTGCTTACGACATAGCTTTTCCAGGTAACAAAAGACCAGATGGTACAGTTAAATTTGATGAAGTAACTTATACAGGACTTAAAGAAAGTTACATAGGTACATTACAAGAGTATGGTATTCCAAGAAACACATCAGTTGATTTACTAACAGATAGATTTACAGGATTAATAGAAGGTGAAGTATCTGCTAGAGAATTTGCACAAAGAGTTAATGCTGTGTATCAAGGAGTACAAGAAAACATACCAGAGGTTACAGAGTTTTATAGAGAAAACTTTGGATTAGAGCTTACACCAGAAGCTATCTTTGTTGGTGCATTAGACCCAACAGTTGGTGAAGAAATAGTTGCAGGTAGAATAACTATTGCACAAATAGGTGGTGAAGCAGCAAGAGCAGGGTTTGATATATCTGGTGACTTTGCACAGAGATTACAAAGAGCTGGTATATCACAAGCACAAGCTAGACAGTTGTTTACATCTGCCGAAGCACAGTTACCAAGAATACAAGAGCTACAAGCTAGAGAAGGTAGAGAACCTGCTGATCAATTTACATTAGAAGATTTTACAGAAGCAGCAGTATTTCAAAGTCAAGAAGAATTAGAACAAATACGACAACTAGAAGCAGAAGAAGAAACTAGGTTTACACCTATTGTTGGTGCTGCTAGGCGTGGTCGTAGAGTTACAGGTTTAGTAGAAGAATAATCTTGACATACTACATATAGTGGTATAATAAAATTATCGCATAGTAGTAGTCTGCGAACAAAATTGACTCTGCACTCTCCAGTTTATATCTGGCGTGTAAACTGCGTATTACAATTCGCCTAGTATCTGAATAGCCGAAAGTGGCTGACAATTTTTGTTATTCTTAATTATTTTATTTGTCGCCTATCACATCATTATCCCAAGGGTGATGTAGATGTAGAAAACTTGGAGTAGGAGAAATAATGGAAAACGAAGTAGAAAATACAGTAGAGGATATGCAAGAAGATAATAATGCGATTAAGCAAATGCGTGAGCGTATTAAAGAGCTTGAATCAGTAGAGAAAGAATTTAAGTCTGTACAGATGGCTAACGCTATCAAAGATGCAGGTTTTGAT
>Ga0160423_10005588_pt1 | contig 10246 bp, 13 predicted proteins | sample CRUFie14St8metaG_FD_108191 | JGI IMG/M metagenome (GOLD analysis project Ga0160423, IMG submission 108191) | Marine microbial communities from the Costa Rica Dome - CRUD Field 142mm St8 metaG | ecosystem: Environmental > Aquatic > Marine > Oceanic > Photic zone | place: Costa Rica: the Eastern... | reverse complement strand
GCGAGAGAGCAGGGCAAAATCAACCTTGGAATCGTTGTTGACATCGCCTTTGGCGACGTCGTCAATGTAGCCTGTTTGGAAGAACCCTCCAGAAAGCGTTGGCGAAAAACCGACTTCCAAGGCAGTGCTCGAGGCGACCGCGGCTGTTGGTAGATAAAAGGAGGGTGAATTTGGATTGGAGTTGGCGCCCTGGTTCGGGTCGATAAACAGGGTCTCAGTGGCGTTGCCGGAAGCAAACACGGTCTGTTGTCCAAAATCACCATACCCCGTGCTGTTGAACGACCATTCCGGGACGCCGTCTTGGTTGGCGTCGATTTCCAAGACACCGGGCGATGAGCCTGCAGCCCCTGGTTTGACGAAGAAAAGCGCGGAATTGACGGTCGTGTTTCGCTCCAATTCAAAGCCTATGGAGGTGTATTGGCCGCCTGAAACGGTGACGGTGTGCTCCGCTGTTCCTGTCGAGAAGGTCGTGATGGTCCCTCCTTGTGCCTGAGCAAACATCACGGACCACGCCGGCGCTACGAACAAGAAAACGAAGAGAAAACCGAGGAAATGCCGGCGTATCATGCTGAGGCCTCGTGTGTCTGTGCCAACCACCGGGTTATGTCGGTTTCGCCTGTGCGAACCGTCGTTTCTGGGCAAAAATGTATTTTTTTTCTCAACATAATGTTATGAAGGACCAGAAAGCATTCACCGGTGAGGGCGTGGATATTGAGGCTCACGATTCAAGCAGGCGATGTGGAGATAGACCTGAAAGGTGCTGCTATCCAAATCGACGAACAAATGGTGCACACAAAGGCAGAACACACCTGGACCGTGCTCCTTGAACGCATCAGAGAAGCGAGAGAAAGCGCCATGGAAGCCGCCGTAGCTGCCGCGCGAGAAGCTGGCCTGCCAGAGCGAGGCTCGGCGTTCCGAGCCCTTTTGGAGAACTGCGCCCTCACTCGAAAGCCCGATCAGGTTCTTGGAGCCATACATTACCTCAGGGATGTCGAAGGCATCAGCGACAGTCCACCTCGGGTCGTCAACGACCTGTTTACCGACGCAGGCATCGAACCGCCCGGCAACCTTTCCCTCTACCTCAACCGACTCAAGGAACGAAACTTCCTCATGGTTCCCAACGGCAAAGACGACAAAAACCGATTCGCAATCCTTACACCAGAAGGCCAAGCTCACCTCGACAAGCGCTCCAACGCTTGAGGTGAAAACATGGTCATGTCGGGCGGTGGACAAGGCGACCCTCGTGACGATGCAACGACGGCTGAAGAAGCCGTAGTGGTTGACTATTCGTTCCAAAACCACAGCGAAACCATTCTTCGCAAAGGCAGGCACTCAGGGTCAAATTTCCGGCGGACAATCTTTGACCGAGCCGACTTAACCGAAGGCGACTTCACGTACTGCGACTTTCGTCGGGCATCGATGGTTGAGGCTGATCTGATGAAGTCGGCCTTTGACAACTCCGATTTCCGCGGAGCAGACCTGCGCAAAGCCCGACTCAACCTCTCCAACTTTCGAAATTGCCAGTTCGGAGGCGCCGATCTCAGGGGTATCCGTGGGAAATACGCCATATGGCAAGGTAGCGATTGGTGGAACGCCGTCATGGATGACGATTTGAGAAAAGCCTTGGCAAAAAAATGGCCACAGCCTGAAGCCTGATCACTCAGACTCTTCATCAACGACCAAGCGTAACGGTTGAAGCGCCATCCGAGCACGAAGGTTGAGCAGAGGTAAAGCGGCCACGCCCAAACAAAGTCCCATCGTTGCGCCACAAATGTAGACCCACGCCTCGTAGGTGGTGACCACCGCCTCTTGCATGTGCGCCCGTGCCGACTCACGCACCATCAGGCTCGCCCCGACGCCCCCAACCAGACCAATGAGCGCCCCTCCCGTGGAGAGGTAGGCACCGATACGGCGAAGTCTCAACAGGAAAAGAGCGCCCACAAACAACATGGTGCCGGATGTTAACAACGAAACGGCTCGTATCAGGAAAGCGCTGTCATCACGGGCCTCAGCCTCAAACGTACGGAAATCCTCGCCCGTGGTTGGCTCACCGCCCTGCGCATTGGGTGTGGCCAGCAGCGTGTCGACCTGTTCTTCGCTTAATCCAAAACGATGGGCCTGCAAGTCTGCATACCCGTAGGTCAACACGATGAGTGAGCCCACCAAAAGCGCCCTGGCCACGTTCTTGACACCTTTTTTATCGGGACGCACATCAAACATAGACGCCCCGTTCATGACGACACCTCGGCTTCAAGGTGTCTTTCCATGCCTTCTCTGAGGTCAGCAGGAATCGGTTTCGGTTCCATCGAGTCCATATCGATGCATACCGTGGTTTGCGTGGATTGCCACACCAGAACGTCGTCCTGATTAAAAAATCGATAGCGCCAACCCAGCGATGTTTTGCCAATGTTGGTGAATGTGATGTGGGCATCGATGCGATCGCCGAAGCGCAAGGGGTGATGGAAAGATGCATCCACGCTCACAACAGGAAAACCGAGACGTCGGGTGTTGATGACGTAAGGGTAGGATTGGCCACAGATGTCTTCCCACACCGATTCGAAAAATCGGTGGGCAAGGTCAAAAATTCTGGGGTAGTAAGCGATGTTGGCCATATCGACCATCGCGAACTCCACGGTGCGCTCTTGCCTCAAGACCATGATGTGTCCAAATCAACACCGCCCATGAACCCTTGTGAAGCAAGCGTGCAAGCACACCCTCGCGCTTATATCGGTGCGTCCGGTGGACCAAATTGGCCCTATAGTGTAGCTTGGATATCACAGAGGCTTGCGGAGCCTCGAACCCGTGTTCAAATCGCGGTGGGGCCGCCAACACCCGTCTTCAAGCGTGCGCACGCCGAAGGACTTGCTTGTCCAGTTGTCGAATGAGTTCGGTTTCCTCTTCCTCCAACGGCTCATCATAAAACGAGAAGATGGCTTCAGGGTCGTAGTTTTCGTGCGTGATGCGCGAGGCCAATGATTTAGCCAACGGCGGATAGTCTGTAGCAATTTTCCGCAGGAAAATAGGGTCGGCGTTCCAGTCGTTCGCATCCTTCAACCGCCCGGGGCAGGCCGATAGGTGCTCAACCGTTTCAAAAAACCCTGACAAGGTGTAATGCCCTGTTGACTCTTTGTGGTGGTCTTGAAACAGAACGTTCCACCAGTATTGGCGAGGCTTTTGATACTCGATTCTGAACCCTTTGGTGAACGGCTGGCCAAAATCAAGGCGCCACCGCCATCCGTTTGTGCCGGAAAACGTGAAGGTGTCGCTGTCAAAGTCAAAGGCACCGTTGATGGTTTGACGAAAATGACGCCCCAGACTGTCCGAAAGGGGAGAGCGAGCGAGGCCGTAAATTTGGAACAGCGTTCGACGAAGGGGTCCGAGGCTTTCCTCTAGCCAAGTCACTTCATCGTTGAGAAGACCGAGGATATAGCCTGCAAACAAATCGTATGCAGGCATGTTCTTTTGCGGTTGAACCTGGACGCAGGCCGTCTGTGGCTCCTTCACCAAACCGTTCTTTGGGTGAACCTCAACAACGTCAAAGGAGTTGTAATCGAACGGATTGACAAATTTAGCCATGAAGGAAGCGATGTCCACTCTGTAAATCGCCAAACGCCCCACAATCACGAGATGCTGCTCGTCATCGAGTTGCATGCGCTCTTCGTGCTTCTCGACAATGCCCATGACAAGGTGTGCAGCACGTTCGGCAGCGTTGGCGCAGTTCAACATCCGACTGAACATTTCAGCTCGCCGTAATTCCTGAACGATGCTGTTTTGTTCTCCTTCGTACCCTTCACCGTTTTGCCCGCAACCGCTCATGAGAGCCAATGCTGGTTGAGGATAGATAAACTTCTCAACGCCAATCAAGAATGTCCCAGTTCTTGGCTTCAGCGTGTCGACGCAAGGAAGCCTCCGGACTTACGGCGATGGCGTGACCGCACAGGGACATGAACCAAGAATCGGCCAAAGTATTGCCGTAGCCGTAGCATTTCGCAAGATCGTGCCCGTTGGTTTCGGCATCCCTCTGGACGACGGGTACCTTGCCTTTTCGTCTCGGCACGCTCCAGCCGCGTTCAGAACCGGAGAGAACCCCCCTCCGCTCGGGGGGGCCGCAGCCGTAAACAGCGTCCATGCCAAGTATTTCTGCCATCGCCTCTGCCATCGGCGCCACCGTTGCCGTGATGAGGACGAGGCGGTGGCCTTGTTGACGGTGCCATGCCAGTTTTTCCCACGCCTCGCTCGGCACGTGCTGCTTGAGTTTGTTCTCAGCCAGTTCGGTGGAATACCGTTCCAAAACGTCCCAAGACGCCAGCGAAAGGTGGCCTCGATTGCGCGCAGCATCATAGAAGGCTCGCCCGGTCATGAGGTTGGTCAGAAAGCCGGTCGTCCACGCCAAGGTGCCCCACGGAATTCGCCACGGTCGGCGCCGAGCGAGGTGGGCTGTGAGGGTCTTCTCGCTGGAGGCGTTCAGCAGCGTCCCGTCCAGATCAAAGTACGCCGCAACGGTCCCTGCCATGATGGGTTCAAAACACCGAACCTAAATGAGCGAACCGCATGAAAAGCGCCGAACGGAGGTTATTCTTTGCTTTCGGTGGAAGGGCCGTAAACCCGGCGACCGGCGCGATGGTCTTGCCACCACACCAGCGAGTGACGGAGGTGGCGAGTGATGAAGAAACCGACTTTCCGTGGTGTCAAGCCGTGGTTTCGCATTTTTTTGTCGTGATTGAGGCTTGCAACAATGGCCTGGGCTGAACAGCCCGGGTTGGCGTACACGAATTTTCGTACCTCGTTTGCCAGTCGCTCAAATCGTGCTTGTTTTTGGCTTCCCTTTCCGTGCTTGCGCAACATATTGCGAAAAATCTGCTTAAACCGTTATCAAAGATTCGCTGGGGGTTCAATCAAACCGAACGGGTTGGGTTGTCTTCCAGTTGGCCGTGGCCAATTTCTTTGCTTTCCCGTCGGCGATGATTGGGTGGATATCGTTTAGTCGGCCGTGCATGCCGTGGACTTGAAACTTGACGCGAAGCTCCGCCATGCGATCGCGCTGAAGAGCCTCGTCTTGTTCTTCATCGAGTTCAACGGTGGCCAGGGTTGTACCCTGATTTGCACAAGCAATGGTCAGCGTGTTACCTGCGTAACTCAAGGATGGACGGAAATCCCAATCATCGGGGTGATGCATCCAGACCGATATGTCGAGCGAGAGGGTGTCCCGTATGTTCACGCGCCCTATGTCCACCGTATCTACCATCGTGACCAGCCCGACCTAACGATTACCGATTGATACCCCTTTCGCTTTCACTCGCTCGTGGTGCTCATGGCAACCTCTGTGAGTGAAGGGCGCATGATCACCACTTCAACCGTCAACACCCAATCGTTGCCCGGGTCGGGGTCGATGTCGCCGATGAAGGCATCTGGGTCCGATTGCTGAGCGACAACCGTCCAAACCCAAGCGCCCTGCCCTTGACCGTTCTCTTTTTCATTGAGCAGCATGCTAAGCAGTTCTTCGGCAGAATCCGAGGTGTACATGCCGTCTTTCGCAGGCTGGTTGATGTTGTCTTCCTCCATTTCTGCACGAGCGGGTTCGTTCGTTGAGTAGTTTCCTGGCTCGGTGGAAACACGCCGTTTGTAATTGTCGTTAGGGATGCTGAGCGACAGCGTGAAGTTGTCATGTGGAGGAGCCACATCTTGGTCCAGTTCAAGCACTGCGGTGAACGACATAACTCGCCCCTCGTCTCCCGGCGTCATGTTTCCTGACCACGATTCACCTTGGTTCAGGTATTCATCCCACGACACCTCGTAGCGTTCGGTAATCCACGTGACTTGGAAGGTTCTAGAGGTCACGTTGACTTCGAACGGTTCCACAGCGTAAGCACCTGCTGCGTCGTCAACCCGCAGAGCGCCATAAATCATGCCCGATGTTGATGTGTCGAGGAGAACCGTGGGCGTCGTCTGGTCGGCATCGTTTCTCGGGTCGCCATCGCCGTCGGTGTCCTCAAGTGCATTCAAGTCCCAGCGATAGGTGAGATCGTTGCCCTCTGGGTCAAAAGAAGCTGAGGCGTCAAGAAGGGCGGCATCCCCTGCTCGTACCGTTTTCGGCATGGAGATGTTGATGTTTGGAGCGCCGTTGACCACGACGGTTGCGATGGCATCGTCGGTGCCGCCTTGGTCGTTTGTCACGGTGAGGCGAACCGTGTATTGTCCGTACGTAAGGTAGGAGTGCGAGGTGTAGCCGACGATGGTCTCGGCGGTGGTACCATCACCAAAATCCCACGCATAGGTTGTGAGGACCCCCTCAACCGGTGATGAGTCGCGAGCGTCCAGCGTCACCATTTCACCTTCCTGAATAAGGGTTGGAAAGGCCTCAAGGGAGGCCCGAGGGTCAACGGTGTTGTCCAAGGCTCCGATGCACCCCGAAACAAGGGTCAACAGCATGATGTTGGTCATGGTCAAAGCGAACAGGCGCTCCTTCCGTCTACCCAACATGAGCCACTTGTCCACCTTTCCCTATCTAATGGTTCGTCTCCAACATTAAACAGAACCTGATTTTTCGTCGGATTCAAACACCACCGATTCGGGGATGTCTCCCTCGATGGAGGCACCGAGAAGGTGGTCTTCCAGAGCATCCACATCAGTGATTTCCACTTCATCAACGTGAGTAAAACTGTGATCGCCGTCCGAGAGGAGGTCTTCCGCAAGCGCCTCGCTCGCATCGTAAGGAGCCTCAATGGCCACCGACGGGGCTTCTTCTGGTTCTTGTTCATCAAACAGAGCTGCGGCTTCGCTGGTCCTCGTCGCCTGGAGTTGGGCAAACGCCAAGGCATCGTCCTTTTCAACCACAGAAGAGTCTTCCTTTTCTTCGGTTGGCGTTGCCCGGTGCTTACTGGATGTAAACCAATCCCGCAGGCCCATGTTGCGCTGAACATGTCATGAGGTTTGAGAGTGATGTTCAAAGAGGGTGCCATCAAAACACAAACCATGGCCCAAGACCTCTTCCACGGTGAAAAGGTGCTGGCCTTCGACTTGGAAACCACCGGTGTTTCCACCAACAACGACCGAATCGTGCAGTACGCCCTCATTGGCACCCTTGCTGACGGCACGTCGGTTAACGTGGAGCAAATCGTCAAACCAAGCATACGCATCCCGGTTGACGCCAGCAACATTCACGGCATAACCAACGACGATGTCAGGGGCAAACCCTCGTTGAGTTCGGTCGCTGATGAACTGGCTGAACTTATTGACGGCGCTATTCTTGTCGGCCACAATGTCCGTAATTTCGATTTTCAAATGCTGAAAACGGAATTCCTCAGGATGGGAAGGTTGGCGCCTCAGCCCAAAGCCATCATGGACACGCTTGAGCTTGTTCGCCGTTTGCGCCTTCCTCGACCCCACAATCTCGGGGCGCTCTGCCGTCGACACGGTATCCGTCTTGAGGCTGCACACACGGCGGCGGCCGATGCGGCAGCAACGATGCTTCTGTTTTGGCGCTTATCGGTGGAACATGCTGGAGAATTCCGACGTTCGCTGCCAGAATTGGAGCGCTGGATCGTGCACGGCGAGAAAGCGAAAGACGCCTCTGAACTCGGGAGAGGTTTGAACGATTTGACACCCGTTGACGCCATGGGGAAAATCCGAAGGGACGGTGATGCGTTGGTGATCGCTTTCGGGAGACACAGGGGGCGCTATGTGCGGGAGGTGGAGGCGAACGACCCGTCCTACATCGGTTGGCTACTCTCCCCAAAAGGCATTGACTGCCAGGAAACGCAGCAGCAGATACGGGATCATCTTCGCTCATGAGGACGGGCGCTCGTAAGGCACGCCGTCAGGGAGTGGGTTCCAAGGCAGCACATCGCACCACGAGCCGATGCGCCACGTCCCCCGACCAGTCATGACCGAACCAAGGAACATGGCTCCCTGATGGCCGCTGTTTTGCAACGCTTCCAAGGCCTTTTTTCCCCGGCCATCAAACCGAGCCGACACTTGCTGGCCTGTCGGAATGGCCCTCCCCGTATTGTCCAAGGGTTCACACAGCTCGAGAACGGCCGCGCCGGATTGTGCATCAAATCGATGGAGAAGAACCACGGCATCGCAAAAATCGCCTTGATGAAGCGTTCTCGATTCTTGACGCCACGTCCACCAGTGAGGGCACCACGCTTTCCAGTCGCAGAAACCTCCACAACTGTCCTGCCCCGGCGTGGGGTCCATTGGAATCGGCGTGGGTTGGGTAGCCTCCCAAGCGTCGTAGGCCTGGTCGAGCACGTTTTCGCCTTCAGCCATCCATTTGGTTGTGGTTTTCGTGTACCACCCTTCCGTACGAACGGCCGGTGCAGTGGGATTGTTCGCAAGCAAAATATCTCGGTACATGCGAAGTTGACGGTTGACCTCCGGTTTTAGCGCCGTGGAAGGGGCGTTGCCGGTCTTCAAATCAGCCAGCAACCAACCTTTCAACTCCCCGTTCTCATCAACATCGGCAAACAGCAAATCGAGACGTCCCATCAACCGGCCGTCACCCGTTTTCAATTCACCCTCCACGGCGATGGTAAGGGATTGGAGGTGACGCCAAAGGGCGACCGTGACCTGTTCATGAGCGAGGTGTTTAGCGCCTATGTGGTCAAGAAGCAGGACAATGCCCCCGCGCTGCTGTTTTTTTGCTTCACTCCACTTTGCGTCTTTCCAATCCGGGCGGCGGGGTGTGGCCATGAAAATCTCTTTTTCCTCATCCCAGCGCTGCTTCAGAAATTGTTCTGCAGAAAGGGGCAGCCATCCGGTTTCGTTGCCCGACCGACCATCGAGGTTCATGTTGAGCAGGTCTTCGATAGAAGCGTGAACGGCGGTCCCAAGGGAGGCGGCCATGCCCGCTTTTCTCGGGAGGCGCTGCCGACTGAGCCAGTACATGCGAGGACAGGTTTCGTACCGATTCCACGCCGATGGCGACAGCCGGTGAGCCCGAGGTGTTTGGGTCGCGGTCTGCTCCATACGCCCGAGGTGAACCTCGTGCATCAAGAAGGTTTGGTGGCCGGAAGGGGAAAGTGTTGAAGGTCATCGGGCCCCAGCACTGACCATGGATAGCCCAAGCCTTCGTATCAACACGGCCATTGAACACGAGAATGCGATGGTGATCGCTTGTTTTCCAAGCGTAGGCATGGTCTCTAGCATCGTCGCGCACTACCTGATCGACCATCTCGACCTGGAATTCGTTGGTGGGCTCGTTGACGAACGGCTCCCGGCTCTGGCCATGATCAACAACGGCACGCCGTTGCCACCCATTCGAGCCTATGCAGGTAAACCAAAATGCAGCATAGAAGGGTGCGACCAGGTCATTTTGCTCATGAGCGAAATGGTGGTCCCTGAATCGCTTGTTCACAAGATTGTGTGGGCGCTGTTTGAATGGTCAAAGGAGCACCAATTGCTGGCCGGTGTTGTGGTTGACGCTTTTGCCAAAGCCGGTATGAAAAGCGGCATGGACGGCGTTGACCCGGTGGTCGAATACGAGGACACGGAAGCCATCGATGTCGTGGGCATCGGATGCAACGACACCGTCCGAGGTATGCTCAAAGAGATGGACATCCCGCTTCTCGAGACCGGCGTCATCCGAGGCATGAACGCAGGTATCCTCAGTGAAGCCTCTCGAAGAGGCCTGGGCACGATGTCCATCATGGTCGAGGCCGACCCCCGCTTCCCGGATGCCCGTGCCGCTGCAGCCCTCATCGAGAAACTCAACACACTGCTGCCCGCCATAGACCTGCCCCAAGAGCCGTTGCTCGCCGAGGCAGAAATGCTGGAAGCGCAACTTCAAGCGCTGATGGAATCAGCCGGCGGTGCCACCAAGCCGAGCCCGTCGTCCAACGCTATGCTCTACGGTTGATGGTTCAGAAGTCGGTCAGGGACGACTGGCCATTGGCCTGATTGATGGGTTTCGATTCGGTCCCGTCGTTAGCGTCCAAACGTGCGTTAAGGTCGACTTCCGACCAGACATCGACGCCAAGGTTGGTGGCTTTTGTGAGTTTGGAGCCTGCCTTTTCACCGGCGACCAGCACGCTGAGTTTGGCCGAGACGCTGCCGACGACCTTGCCCCCGGCGTCAATGATGCGTTGCTGAATCTCCTTGCGAGGGGTCGAGAGCGTGCCCGTGACGCAGAAGGTCATGCCCACAAAGGGGCCGTCAGTCGTTTTCACGACCTCTTTTTGGATGGTCAGCAAACCGGTGAGGTCCTCAACCATCGCTCGACGAGCGTTGAGCCCGTCCCTGAATT
>Ga0160423_10005586_pt1 | contig 10248 bp, 6 predicted proteins | sample CRUFie14St8metaG_FD_108191 | JGI IMG/M metagenome (GOLD analysis project Ga0160423, IMG submission 108191) | Marine microbial communities from the Costa Rica Dome - CRUD Field 142mm St8 metaG | ecosystem: Environmental > Aquatic > Marine > Oceanic > Photic zone | place: Costa Rica: the Eastern... | reverse complement strand
TGTTTAACAAGCACATCAATAACAGAGTTAAATGAAGCTCCGATTATAATTCCTATTGCCATCTCCATCATGTTTCCTTTGACTGCAAATTCTTTAAATTCATTAAGTAGTTTCATGTTTTTTCTTTTAATTTAATAAACATTAATTGAAAATCTTTTAACAATACGATTAAATGCATCTATAAAACAGTATTCCTTGATCCTTGCGTCAGTTTTTGATTTTCTAACAATTATTGGGTTATAGTTAGTGTTGAAGATTGTACTCAATTTTAAATTTAATTCTCTTAAAAATTGATCTTTAATCTTAATATTATGAGGATATGATAAATTGGGGTTCTCTACAATATTTAAAATTGATTTAGTTGCAACTACATCATTATTTATGAGTTCAATAATGACATCTATTTCTTTTTTATCTAATCTGTTAAATACGCGTTTGTAGATGATTCCATGTTTAGATAAAATAATCTTACTAAATCTATATCTGTCAAAAACAAATAATATTAAAATTATAAATGTTATAATTATAAACAGGGTTGAAAAATTTATTGAATCTTCAATACTACGGCCATAAAGCTCAGATTCTTCTACCTTATTTCTAAAAAAATCAGACTTTGATATTTTAAAAAGATTAGTCTTAAAATCTTGATTACTAAAAACCTCTAAAAAATATGATTCATTAAAGAAATAATTATTGGTAACTTTATTCTGATCAAGTTTAAGATTAAGTTGAATGGGTGTTTTATTAAAAAAAAGCACCTTGTTTTCAATGGGCTTTATATAAGCAATTTGACTTCCATTATTTATTACAAAGCCTTCATTATCTTTAACTATTAAGGTATAAACATCAAAATTAAAATTTAGTTTACCTAAATATTCAAATGATTTTGTCTCAAAGTTAAATTTTACAACATCTTGATTGTCTATACTCTCAAGCTTATTTTTTTCATCAACCCTTTGTCCTCCAATAAAATAAACATCATTTTTATCTTTAAAATAAACTCCTTTATAGCTCCCTTTTGGAGAATATGAATTAATATTAGTATTATATATTTCCCATTCGTTAATGATCTCGTCATAGTATATAATAAAGTCCCTTTGAGACCAGAAACCATAACCTCCATATCTAAAAATTGTATCATTATGATGGAATATATATGAATCTTTAAGGAGTCTATTATCAATTGAATTATCGACTCTTGTTAAATCATCATCTTGAACTTTATATACTAAACCACTAGCATTATTTATAAAATAATACTCTTTATTTTTAACAACTAACTCATATGAGTCTAGATTTATTCCATCAATATTTTGAAATGGAATTAATTCTGTTTCTAGAGAATTTAAATTTTCTTTTTTAATATTATTTTCTTCTACAGTATACCTAAATTCAATATTTGATAATTGAATAAATACTGTTATAAAAAGGATTTTAAGAGATAGTATCATAATAATGCAACTATTTTTTTCATAGTTTAAATGTACTAAATTTAGATAATTAAAAAGCTTTTTACATATTTATCCTTACTATTCATCCTGACTTGCGCTAAGGACAGCACAGAAGACAACTCATCTGTTTATGTTCCTCCTCCAACAAATACAACTAATCCAACTACTTCAGTAACTCAGTATACTTTAACAGCTAGTGCAGGAGAGGGTGGATCAGTAAGTGGTGGTGGAACATTTGCAGGTGGAACACAGGTAAGTTTAACAGCAACAGCTAATTCTGGATATAGCTTTACTGGTTGGTCTAATGGCTCTACAGCTAATCCTCTTACTGTCACTTTAAACTCAAATACAAGTCTTACAGCAAACTTCGAGCTTATATTTTTTGAGTCAAGATCAGAAAGATACTCAGCTATCAATGAGACAACAGCTTACTACAAGATTCAAAAATTCTTTGAAAGAAATTTAGAAGTTAACAACGGGTCTAATATTCTTGATTTTTATGAAGGAGATATTCACTATAGGGTAAACACAAGGGAATCAGTATTTTCTGATTTTGATGGAGATGGTTTAGTTGATGTTTTTGCTTATGCTTGTGCTTTTTTAATTGATGACTCTTATTGTAGAACACCTGGTAAATTTATTTTGCAATATGATTATAAAACTAACTTACCTGAAAATAGGTTTGTTTTTGATTCAGAAATATCATTTCCAGGGAGTAAAATGCTTTTAAATGATTTTGATCTAGATGGAGTCGATGAAATTTATATCTCATCACACAATACAAAATTTAATATTTATAACCAGAGTGAAGATATAGGTGGAGATGTAAACTTACCTCCTCTTAATCCTTTTATAATAGATGTTCAAGACTATGGAATAGTTAACATATTTAATGTGGGGGTTCCTATGGGTAGTCACGGAAGTACTTCAGGTGATGTAAATAATGATGGTTTGCCTGATTTTATTCAAGTTCCAATTGATTACATAACAGGTGATTTAAACTCAAGATACCCAATAACTTTCATAAATAAGGGTTCTTTAAATTTTGAAAATATTAACTCATTTGGAAATTCTATAATGCAAGATGAGTATTTTACCATTATGTCTTATACTATTGAGTTATTTGACTTAGATAATGATGATAATTTAGATTTAATATTTGGTAATTTTTTTGGAGAGCCTGCTAGTGAACCAGATGAATGTTGCTGGAATACTGGAGTAAATTATGCAACTATATTCTGGGGAGATGGAACTGGTAATTTTTATATTGAAAACTCTTCTAAATTAACAGAGGTAAATTATTTATCACAGGGTATTACAATCGCAAATAGAAGTTTTGGATTTTCAGATATTGATAACGATGGCGACGTAGATGTTATCGCAGGAGGCACAATCACTGGAGGAAGTTTTGCAGCAGGAGGTTATTATGACACCTTTGATATAATTACATTCATTAATAACGGAGATAGAACCTTTTATGATGCAACCGATGAACTTGTAGATATAAGTTCTGGATCTAATAATGTTTATCAAACTTCATATTTCTATGGTCTGCAATCAATTGACAAAGATAATGATGGAGACTACGATTTAGTTCCTAATCAGTTAGGAAGCTGGGATGGATTTGAAAGAATAAGAGAGATTTATTGGAATAAGTCTAATGGTAATTTAAACTTAAATACTGATGATTAATTAAATAACTAAAATATACCATGGCCATAAAAAAAATATTTATTTCACTAACCTTATTATTACTTTTAACCTGTGCTAAGGACAGTACAGAAGACAACTCATCTGTTTATGTTCCTACTCCAACAAATACAACTAATCCAACTACTTCAGTAACTCAGTATACTTTAACTGTAACAGCAGGAGATGGTGGAAGTGTTTCAACAACAGGAGGTACATATAATGATGGAACGTCTATAAGTATCACCGCAACTCCTAGCGAAGGGTATGAATTTACAGGTTGGAATGGATCAGACTCTACAAGTTCTACTATTTCAATAACTCTAACTTCTAATACTACAATTGAAGCTTTATTTAGTGAAGTTAATTTAATACTCTATCAACAGAAGAGTTTAATGATAGATAAAATAAATATTGATCAACCTAGTTCAGTTCTATTTAATGATGATACATTTAATCATGAAACAAACGATTATATTATAGATAAAGGTTGGTTAAGTTTTACTATAAATGAAAATCATAATGGAGGTAATTACGGGACTGGGGGAATTGATCCAGGTTATTTTTATATGAGTTTTGATGTCATACTCTATGATGACTTAAACAATGATGGTCTAGAAGATATCATAATGAGTAACGGTTATGGTCCTCACACAGTGGAGTCTAGTCAACTAGGGATTCCTTTCTTTGCTATGATTAATATGGGTGATGGTACTTTTAATTATTCCCAAGATTATTTTGATAACTCATTCTCAAGAAATCCAATGAGAGGATATAGATCATCAGTTGCAGATCTTAATGGTGATGGAATAGATGATTTTATTCTAGGAATGGGAGGAGACCCTGTAACATCAATGATAGATGGTGGTACCAACGCATCTGCTAATAATCCAATTCTTGCTTTAAGTAATGCAAGTGGGGGATATTCTGATGCCTCATCAAACTTAAAGGGAATATATGATGGAACTGTAATTGACTCAGATGATGCAAATCAAGATGGTTATGCTGATTTTTTATCTGACAGAGCTTTTGCTCTAGGAGATTTTGACAATGATGGAGATAAAGATTTTTTTATGGTTTCAAAAATACTTTTGAATGATGGTACTGGAAATTTTGATATAAGTCCATTTCAGATTATTGATGAAATGATTCCTGAAAAGATTTTTCCACCATATTCTAACACATATGAAGCACACTCAAATGATTTTAATAATGATGGATATGATGATATTTTAATTGTTCCAAATTCTGATTTCATTCTAGAAAAAGGTGGATCTGCCTGGATTGCAATGAGTGATGGAACTCAAGATGTTACAAATTGGGCAAAAGTTGATTTACCATTGCCTATATATCCAAATAATACTAAATTAAATCATATCAAATCCTTAGATTATGATGAAGATGGTTATATGGATATTGTTATTGCATCAACAAGACATGAGCCCTACTACACAGGTGCAGGGATTCAGTTACTTCGAAATAATAGTGGTAATGGTTTTATAGATGTTACAAACTCAAATGTTGCAGATCAATCAGGATTTGATCAGTGGAGAGGTGAAGGAAATTTAATTTTAAAAGATGTTAATAATGACAATAAAGCTGATATCATTCATTTAACAACAAATACCTCAGATGGTCCTCCTAACGAACATCATGGAACTAATATTTATATCAATAACAGTGGATATTTTAACATTTATGATACTGAGAATAAATTACCTTCTATAAATTGGGCTCAGTTTGAAGGGTATGGTATGTTTACCGACTTACCTGATCTTTTTTATCATGTTGATAGAGCTTACCCAATTAATATCAATAACGATGATAAAATTGATTTTATATCACACAAAAAAGTAAAAGGAAGTAATATTCCTGAACCAACAAAACATGTTTTTTTCTCTATAATTTCTAAAAATTAAATGAGACACCTTCCTTTATATATATTCTTATTATTTGTTTTATCCTGTGCTAAGGAGGACTCACAGGCTCCAAATACTCCCCCAAGTCAAATAACGAGACAAAATACTCTTACAGTATCTGCAGGAGATGGAGGGAGTGTTTCAACAACTGGTGGAACATTTGCAAGTGGAACCCAGGTAAGTATAACAGCAACACCTAATGCTGGGTATAGTTTTAGTGGATGGTCTAATGGCTCAACAGCTAATCCTCTTACAGTTACTTTAAATTCAAATACAAGTATCACAGCTAATTTTCAGGTAATAGTAAACAGTTATACCCTAACGGTAACTGCTGGAGAAGGAGGAACTGTTACTGGTGGAGGTGAATATGAAGAAGGAACAGATGTTACAATTACTGCATCCTCAAATTATTGTCAACAATTTGTTTCATGGTCAGATGGGGATTCTAATAATCCAAGGATTGTTAATATTGATAGTGATCTTAATTTATCAGCTCAATTTGAATCTGCAATGAATGAAACTGAATATTCACTTGTAAGATTAAGATATCCTTGTGCTCATGTGATAGATGCCAATAAACCATACAATGAAACTAATAAATATTTAATTGGACCTACTGCATGGCTTAGCGTTTCTGTCCAAGAACAATATGGTGAATATTATTATCCAACAGAAAATGACTATAATCCCCCTGGCTACTTTACTATAGATCCACATAATATGACTCATGGAGATTTTAATAATGATGGTCTTCAAGATGTTTTGGTCACTTGGGCGACATTTACTCATACTCTGGAAAGAGAGAGTAGGTTAAATTATAGTGTACTTCTTAATAATGGAGATGGTTCAATGTCAATTGATAACAATGCGTTCACATCTAACTCAGTTCATTATAATCATTTTGCTTATAGAACCATAGTTGAAGATTTTAATAACGATGGGTATGATGATATTGTTTCAGCATCTATGGGAGTAATTCAAAGATTGCCTGGGCAAGACCCATACACTAGATGGGAAAAAATACCATTATTATTTAATACTGGCGATGGCCAATTTTATGATGCTAGTACGAACATTGAAGGTCAAGAAGATGGAGTTAGTCCTCCTGTGGGTCATTCTTTTGGTCATGAGATTGCAGCTGGAGATGTTGATGGTGATGGTGATATTGATATTTTTACTGGTAAAATTTTACTTATTAATGATGGTTCTGGAAATTTTTCTAATAGGACAAACTTGTTAATTGATGAACTAAAGCCTAATGGTAGAAACTTATGGTCTTCAGTAATTGCTGATTTTAATAATGATGGAATTGAAGACTTTTTTGTTCCATATGCAGAGTCTAGCACCTCTTCGTATTCAGGTGTTTTTTCAATAAGTAAAAATGGTAACCCCTCGTATAATAACAGCACAAAAGGATTCGTATCAGATGCAAAATATGGAATTGACAATACAAAATTTAATTATGCTATAGATTATGATGTCAATTTAGACGGTTATAAAGATATTGTAATTGGAGTTACAAGAGCTTCTCCATATTATATAGGAAAAGGTCTTCAAATTTTTCTTAATGTAGAAGATACAGAAACTGGAAGCAGAAAATTTATTAGTGGTGATAATCTTCTTCCTGATGAATCAGTTCTTGATCAGTTCCATGGAGAAGGACAATTATCAATTATTGACATTAATAATGATGGGATATTAGATATAGCACACACATCTGGATCTTATACTGAAGCGTACGGGCTATCATTTTATATAAATAATGGTGGTTCTTTAGAACTAGTAAGTTTAGACGATCTAGCTTATTTAAATTCTGAACAAATTCCGGAAAGATCAAATTGGCCAAATGATGGGAGAACATTAGGAAGAGCTTTTCCTGTTGACCTTAATGGATCAGGATGGATTGACTATATCAGTATTTTATCTCTAGGTTTCTTAGATCAACCTACAGAGATTGTATTTTACTCAGCATTATCTAAAGACTAATTATGAAAAAACTATTTTTTACACTGAGCTTATTATTACTTATAACCTGCTCAAAGGACAGCGCAGAAGACAACTCATCTGTATATGTTGCACCTCCAACAAATACAACTAATCCAACTACTTCAGTAACTCAGTATACTTTAACAGTAACAGCAGGAGATGGTGGAAGTGTTTCAACATCAGGTGGAACATATAATGACGGAACGTCTATAAGTGTTACCGCAACACCTGATGAAGGATATGAATTTGTTGGATGGGAAGGAAACGAAAGTGATTCAGCTAACCTATCAATTACCTTAAATTCCGACACAATTTTAGAGGCAAATTTTCAAAGAATCATTTTTGAATCTAGATCAGAGAGATATTCCTCAATCAACGAAACAACAGGGTATTATAAAAAAACAAAATATTTTGAAAATTACTTACTGCCTCAAGAACTTGATGAATTTGCAATTAGAAACATTCTCCCATTAGATTATTACTGGAGTTACAGAATTTATGATAATGATAAAATTATTGGTGATTTTGACAAAAATGGGTATAATGATTTATTTGCTTTCGCTACAGATTTTATTCCAAAAGGGGATGTAAATTATGGTGCCGAAAATGGAAAGTTTATATATGTCAAAGATTATTTATACAATAGTGAAAAAATAATATTAGACTCTAATGTAGCTTATGGTGCAGGAAAAATGGAAATTCAAGATTTTAATAATGATGGTGTAGAAGAAATCATTTTTTGGCATACAAACGCAAAGCTTAACCGTTACAATGAACAAGAATTTGTAGGAGGGGCAGGAGTAGATCATCCAATACTAAGCCCTACACTAATCCATATAAATGAAGAACAAATTTCATATGAAGAAATAGGTGTTATGATGGATTCGCATTGTGGTACATCTGGCGACATTAACAATGATGGATTTGTAGACTTTATCCAATTTCCAGTTAATGCTGTAGCCTCAAATATAGTTCAACCACCTCTACCATTTGTTAATCTTAATAACGGAAATGGCACTTTTAATACTGTAAATTTGTTTTCTTCAATTAATGTATCAAGTTTTGAAGCATTTGGGATAGAGCTTTTTGATGTAGATAATGACGGAAATCTAGACCTATTGTATGGAAAAGATATTGGTGATCCCGAGGTTGAATGTGCTGCGGGTGTCATAGAAAATTGTAAACCAGCAATTTTCTGGGGTGATGGAAGTGGTCAGTTTGATTATAATAATAGATTACTTCTTGATCCAAGTTTTATTGAAAATAATCAATCACAAAATTCAATCTTAGGTTTTGCTTTTTCCGATTTTGATAATGACAATGATATTGACATAATAATGTCAACGACAAGAATTGATGGCACTTTTCAATCAGGAGTATATTATGATAATTATTACCTCATCCTTTATGAAAATATTGGGCAAAGAAATTTTATTGATTCAACAAATTTAATTGAAGGTTCATTCGATGAATCCTATTCACATTTTGGTCATTTTTATGAAATTAGGGTTATCGATAGAGATAACGATGGGGACTTTGATTTAATACCAGACGCAATAGGGAACCTGTCTACTAAAGTTCAAAATTGGTCTCCTAACCTTTATTGGGAAAACATTGGAGGCTCATACGTTAGAAGAATAAATAATAATCAACAATGAGAAAACTACCTATATATATAATCTTACTATTACTCATAACCTGCTCAAAGGACAGTACAGAAGACAGCTCATCTGTATATGTTGCACCTCCAACAAATACAACTAATCCAACTACTTCAGTAACTCAGTATACTTTAACTGTAACAGCAGGAGATGGTGGAAGTGTTTCAACAGTAGGAGGCACATATAATGATGGAACGTCTGTAAGTGTTACCGCAACCCCTAACGAAGGATATGGATTTATTGGCTGGAATGGGTCAGACTCTTCAAGTTCCACTATTTCAGTTACTCTGACAGGAAATACAACAATTGAGGCGCAATTTGGGCAATTGCCACAGTTAACACTTCCAAATACTCCTTCTAAAATGTTTACAAAGGGAGTAGGGGACACTCTTTCGATAGGATTTTCTCATGCTGGAGGATATAAATCAACAACATTGTCTGCAGAATATGGAAATGTTAGTGTTATATCTGAACCTAATGAAGGGGATACCGAAGGTACTGTAGTTATAGAGTATACTGTAAATACATTAGAAAATGTAGATTTGACTAGGACTATAGCCGGAACTGATAATATTGGAATAAACTTTATAGGGGTAGATAACTTAGCTGCTGTTTCTGAATATCAAGTAAGAACTCAGCCGGAGCCAATTTATAAAGATTACCTAAAGACAAATAGAGAAACTTCACAATCTAGGGCAAATAAAATTGATCCTAACTTAATTAGAAATCTTAACGGTAGAGATAATCTCAAGGGTTGTAATGTTCCATATAATCCTGAAAACTTCAATATTAATGGTAATACATGGGATGTTATTAGGCATTTTGTAATGATAGATTTAGACTTAGATGGATATGAAGACTTAGTTATTCATCCAAATTATTGGGATGTGGATGTGGTTTTTACCTCTATTAAGATGGATATAGAAATATACTTCTATGAAGATGGAGAATATGTTTTTAGGGAAGTTTTAAATCAGAACGGACAGGTTCCAGAAGCTCATCTTGTTAGTAAATTCTTAATTGGTGATTTTGATAATGATGGGAGACCAGACTTATACGCTGCCAACATGGGTATTGACGCCCCTCCTTATACAAATGAAAATAGTTTTTTTCTCTATAATGATTATAATACAAATGGCTATTTAACACAAATAGATAATAACTATGTAAACAATGGCCATAATGCTGCATCTGGTGATATTGATAACGATGGAGATTTAGATATTTTTCAAAATGGAAGACCTGGAGATTCTGTAGGTCTTTATGATTTTATTATAAATAATGGTGGAAGAAGTTTTACAAAAGGAAATTTACTAACAGACTTTAAGATAGAGGGAAATAGTTGGAAGTTTTTTCAGGGTATATATACATCAGAGTTAAGAGATATTAATAAAGATGGTTATCTTGACTTGTTATTACACGGACATGCTATGGATGATTTTGAATATAGCTCTGAAATTCAGCCATCGTGGGGTAAAATTCTTTTTTCTGATTCCTCAGGTAATTTTAATCTTAATAATTTAAAATATATACCTAGTGTTG
>Ga0160423_10005585_pt1 | contig 10250 bp, 8 predicted proteins | sample CRUFie14St8metaG_FD_108191 | JGI IMG/M metagenome (GOLD analysis project Ga0160423, IMG submission 108191) | Marine microbial communities from the Costa Rica Dome - CRUD Field 142mm St8 metaG | ecosystem: Environmental > Aquatic > Marine > Oceanic > Photic zone | place: Costa Rica: the Eastern... | reverse complement strand
GCAGCACATGGAGTTTTCAATTCCCTGGCAGTCATTGTCGGACGAGCACTTGACAGGGTTCGGGACCCCAGGCAGGTTCTTGGAGACGCATCCCCCGAGCTCTTTGTTCATAACGAACTTGTCATTCTTGCACCTGCACTCAGCCTTCTTGAAATCGGGGCTGACGAGGTCATCACTGCCTGGCTGAGGGTAGACGAGGTGCACGCATTTCTCCGACTCTTCGTTGCAGTAAAGGTTCTCAAGGCAGTATTTTTCCGCCCCGTTCTCCCCAGGATAGCTCCCGACGCAAAGTACACTCTCCACGCCAAGGAACGCCGCGAGCGCGACGAGGCAAAAAAACGCGTGCGCTCTCATCAGGTCGGTCAGTTCTGTTCTGTTCTTTGTGTGTGTGGTCGGGTCTTAATGCCCGTCCGTCGCTTTCTGCGGCCGTCGTCGTCGTCGTCGTCGTGGGCGAAGGCGCGGTTTTTTTTGTGGGGCGGGCCGAAAAAAGTGTGGGGCAAATTCGATCTCCGAACCAACGGTAAAAAGTGCGTTAGATTTTTCGGCAATAATTAGGGTTTGATAAACTTATACACACGCAGCAGTCCGCCGCTGATATATATCGCGGCGGCGGCGCTCTTAGTCCTCGTCGTCCTCGCTGTCCCCGAGGGAGAAGACCGCGTCCCCGCTGCTCGGCAGCCTCCCGCCCAGCAGGGCCGCGTCCTCCAAGCTGTCCAGGGTGTCCAGTTCCACGACCCTCTTGCCTCCCCCCTCCCCCCCCGCGGCCTCCCTCGCCATCTTCTTGATCTTGTACCTGTTGTACAGAAAGACGCCCAAGATCAAGACGCACAGCCCCGCGCCGTTGACCGCGGAGATCTCGTCCCCAAAGAGGACGACCCCAGCTCCGATGGTGAGGAGCTCTTTCAGCGCCCCAGCGACGGTGAAGGTGACAGCGCTGGTCTCCGCGACGAGGACGAACTCGGCTAGGACCATCAGGAAGGCCACCGTGCCGCTGAAGACGATGAAGAATGTCGTCATCAGGGCGTCCCCCGCAGTGCTGAAGTACGCCGAGTTTCCCACCAGCCTCCAGGGCCTCTCGATGACCACGGAGAAGAAGAGCACGATCCCGCTCATGAGTGGCGTCATGTTGTACAGTGTGATGACAGAGTTCTGCAAATTCTTCCCCTTGCCGAACCAGCTGCCCTTTTGCAGGAGGAGCTGCACGTAGCCCCACCTCCAGCCGCTAAGGAACGCGGCGAGCATCACCAAAAAGAACCCAAACGCGTTGAACTTGACCTCCCCAAAGACGGACATCATCACCCCGGTCATGATGATTCCCATGATCCCCGTGAGCTGGAAGCTGGGCTGCTCGAGCCGCAGCAGGAACGCGAAGATCAGCAGAAACAGGGGCGAGCTGGACTTGCACATGGTGTAGAACGACAGCGTGATGTACACAAAGCTCAGGTTGCTGGCTCCGTAGTCGAGGCCAGTCATGAAGCTGACGGGGGCGAACCGCTTGGCCCACGTGGACCACGACCGCTCCGACTGGTCGTCGGTGTGGGCGTTGGGGTCGCTCTTGCTAAAGGCCACCCCAGGGCTCTCTCTCAGGACGAACAGGTGGTGGCACAGGAAGTAGATCCTGCACAGGAAGAACTGCAGGAGCATGCCGCTCCCGGTGACGAGCAGAGGGGCGGGAAACTTGCCGTGCTCCGCGCCGTAGATGGCCTTGTTAAAGACGGTGAGGGCGGTGCTAAGGGTGTACCAGCACGCCACGAGTCCAACGACCTTGAGCTTAAACTGGGTCGAGTTCTTGTCCAACCCAGGCGACCCAATAGAGATCAGACCGCGATTCACCCGGTCGATCCGCGAGCGCTCCCTGACATCACACGAAGACACGACAGAGAGAGAGAGAGAGAGAGAGCAGGGCGCCGAGTTAGGGTGGGCAGGCGGGAGTTCGTTTGGGTGTGAGCGAGTGTGCGCAAGCATGGCATGGCATGGTTTCAAGGGTCAGGTGCCTCGATGATGATGGTCGTGTCCCGACCGTAGGTCACTCACCTGTCCTCCTTGTAGAACTGGAAGGCCTGCTGTATCCGCGAGGCGGCTTTGTCGGCCTTCTCCTCCCGCGGTGGGGGCTTGCTGGGGGTTCCCAGCCTCCCGTTCTCGAAGACCGCGCTCGTCTTCCCATCGAGCTCCTTCGCAACGAGGTTGCTCAAGTCCGACTGCACCATGGGGCACCCCTAAATCGGACCCTAACCCCTCCCTCCCCCCGAGGCGGGCTCTCTTCGTTACGTGGTGCCCTCGCGCCCTCTCCCTGTGCGCTCGCCTCGCCTCACGATCCACCCACTCTCGGGATTCGCGATCGAAAATCTTCATTTTCAGAATTTCTTGGAGTTCCTGCCAACTGGCACGGTGGGGTGAGTGGCCGAAGAGCCCCAGTGCGTCCAAGAGTCCAGCAATGGAGGGCTCCGGGATCGACCCCGAGGGGTACCAGGTGAGTGACCTCCGCGTCCTTGCTCACCCAGTCCCCACCCCGCCCCTCTGACGCCTCGTCTCGTGCTCGTGCTCGGGTCCAACAAGGCACTTATGCAGGAAGCTGCAAAGATGAAAAACGCTGAGCTTGAGCAAAAACGCAAGGACTGGATCAGGGCCCCAGACTTTTTGAAGCGGACGCTGACGAATGCGGACGAGGTGAAGGCGTGCCGCGCCCTCGGAACCTTCGCCGAACGCCTTGTTTTCGTTTCCAGGCACAAGGACAACGGGAACGACTTGTGCCAAGACGGTAAGTTTGAAGAGGCGGTGGAAGAGTACGCTTTGGCCCTGAGCGTCCTGCTGTGGTTCCACCTGCCGAACGGGAGGCATAGCGAGGAGATCCCGCTCCACGTGGGTTACAACGCCTTCGAGGCGTCCGGGTGCCGGTCGCTGGCTAGGGAGAGTGCCCAGGTCGTGCTGCTGAACATAGCGCATTGTCTAAACAAGCTCAGGCGGTGGGACGCCAGCGTGTACGCTTGCACTTACGTAATTGACCGGCTAGACAGGCACTGCGTCAAGGCCCTTTATAGGAGGGCCGTTGCGTACTACGGCCAGGGCACATCGTTCTCGCTCGACCAGGCCGTGGAGGACCTGCTTAGCGCGAGCTCTGTGGATCCGGAGGACCCACAAGTCACAAGGCTGCTCACGCGGTACATGAAGGAAAAGCTCAAGCAAGACAAGTGAGTATAGTGACGTCGTCCCGGAAGAGAGAGAGAGAGATCGAAAGAAAGAGAGGTTTTGTGTGCTTGGCATAGAGAGTTGCTTTATATTACATGGGGACGGGGCTGGAGCAGAACCGTTCATCTTCCATTTTCTTTAAAGATTCACGCCCTGACCCTGCCCGGCCTCCCGCCAATCGCCCCCCACAGGAAGGACAGCACCATCTGGAAGAGGAGCTTCGCCCGCATGAAGGAGCGGGCCGGGGAGGACTACAACGACGAGCAAGACGTCGAGGATTCCCACCACGGCGCCGGCCTTGCGCCAGCTGGCAAGGTGGGCTCTCTGGTGGCCTGGTCCCGCAGGAACCCGCTCCTGTTTGCTGTCTACCTGCTCATATTCGGCCACGCCGCTTACAGAATTGCGCTGATCCTAACCAGCCCAGTGGGGCTGGCCCCCTGAATTATATAACCCGATATCAAACCCAGAATCGAGCCTCGAAAGTCAAGAGTCGCCCCCTCCTCAGACGGGCTGGACTTTGGTTGCCTTCTTCTTGCCCTCAATGCCCTTCAGGACCACCTTGGTAGCAAATCCGATGGGCAGGGACGCCAGGCCGATTCCCACGCTGCCGACCCACTCCTCCCAGCACAGGCTCCGGAGCTCAAAAAAGTCTGCAATCACCGTCTCCATGATGATGACCTGGATCACAATTGTGAAGACCAGGACGCAGGAGAAGATAGGAGAGTCGAAGAAGCCCTCGAAGACGTTGTACTCGTTGGCAATCTTCCTAGCGTTGATCTCGTTGAAGACCTGCATGAAGATGAAGGTGTTGAAGAGGAACGAGTAGAGCTGCCTCTCCCTCTTCTCGTGCTCCTTGTCGTACTCGTCCTTCTGGTGGTCGAAGATCGACTTGAGCACGGTGTACTCTGGGACCTTAAGTTCCTTCTCCTTTGGCTCGGTGATCCTGCACATGGATATCAGGTGGGACTCGTAGTTTTCATTGAGCGAGGTGCACCGGGCGTTCCAGTCGTCCTGCCCGGCGCAGAAGTTGGTGAACTCCGAGTAGGCAGAAGGGCTCACCACCTCGTTTAGAGGTAAAGTGCACTTCACCGGGAGCTCGTACTGAGGTGCCAAATCGTGCATATCTTGCAAGGCAAAGAGGATGAAGAGCAGGACTATGAGCTGGTATATGCCCTGGACGATGATGTGGTACTTCATAGTGTTGCTGACGAGAGGCTCATCCCTCCCGTGGGGCTTGTCATCCAGCAGGTCCTGGGTGGGCTGCTCGGTAGCGAGCGCAAGCGCGGCCATCGAGTCCATAATCAGGTTGACCCAGAGGAGCTGCAGGACGGTGAGGGGCATCCCCTTCTGGGAGATGACCGCCACGAAGGAGAGCGCCAGGGCGACGAGGTTGATGGTCACCTGGAACTGGAGGAACTTTCTGATGTTCCTAAAGATGGATCGGCCCCACAGCACGCTCTTCACGATGGAAGAAAAGTTGTCATCGAGGATGACAATATCACTGGCCTCCTTGGCGACCTCCGTGCCGGTCTTGCCCATGCTCAGACCGACGTTGGACTCCTTGAGGGCCGGGGCATCGTTGGTGCCATCCCCCGTCACCGCCACGACCTCCCCTTGCTTCTTCAGCAGCCTCACCAAGATCAGCTTGTCGCTGGGCGAGGACCTCGCCAGGACCTGCAACTTTGGCAGCATCGGGATGAGCTCCTCCTCGGACATGTTCCTGAAGTCCTGCCCCTCGAGGCAGATCCCGTCCCCAAAGAAGATGCCACACTCGGCTCCGATGTGCTTTGCCGTCTTCAGGTTGTCTCCCGTCACCATCCTGACGGTGATCCCGGCGTTCTTGCACTGCGCCACGGCGTCTGAGGTCTCCTTCCTCAGTGGGTCCTTGATTCCCACGATTCCCGCGACGATCAGATCGCGCTCCACCAGCTCTAAGTCCTCGCTCTCGGCGACCTCCCTGTAGCACATGCACAGGGTCCTGAGGCCGTTTGAGGCCAGAGAGTCGATGAGGTCCTCAAACTTCTTCCTTTGCTCGTCGTCCAGCGGGACGATCTCATTGTTGGCGCCCAGGGAGGACACCGACTTGCGCAGCAGGATCTCCGCGGCGCCCTTAGAGAAGAGCATCAGCTTGCCCGAGGCCTTCTTCACAACCACCGAGGACATCTTCCTCTCGGAGGTGAACTGGAACAGCTTGACGACGTCCGCAGTCTTCCTGATTGGCTTATACTCCATACCCCAGTTCCTGAGCATCATCAGCAGGGCGCACTCCGTCCTGTTTCCGATGAACTGGATGGTCTCCTGGTCCTCCTTGAGCAGCAGGTGAGCCTTGGAGTTAATCGAGATGCCGTCCGCGAGAATGTCCTTGAGCATTGGGTCGATCTGGTCGCCCTTGGGGACGACCTCGTTCAGCACCCCGCTCATCCAACACTTGATCACGGTCATCTTGTTCTCTGTCAGCGTGCCTGTCTTGTCGCTGCAAATTGTGGTGGCCCCGCCCATCGTCTCGCAGGCCTCGAGCACCCTCACGAAGTTGTTGTCCTTCATCATCTTCATCATGGAGTACGCCAGCGAGATGGTGACAGCGAGGGGCAGGCCCTCTGGGACAGCGACCACGATGATGGTGATTGCGAAGATGAAAAACTCAAGGATGTGGTTGATGTCGGCAACGCCAAACCCAGAGTTCTTGGAAAAGTGAGAGGCCACGAGAACGATGAAGCAAGCGGCTGCAACAACGGTTCCGATCTTTCCGATCAGGATGGCGAGCTCCCCGAGCTTCTCCTGAAGCGGGGTCTCCTCGTTCTCCCCCACGATCATGGCCATGGTCTTACCCCACTCGGACCTCTCTCCCACAGCGGTGACCAAGAATTTTCCACTTCCCTCACTGACCTGCGTTCCTGTCCAGACGAAGGGGTCCTTGGCCCTGTCCTTGAGCATGGGCTCGGACTCTCCCGTCAAAGAGGACTCGTCAATGATCAGGTCGTTGCCCAGCACCAGCAGCCCATCCGCCACCAGCTTGTCCCCCGTGTCCACCAGCATAATGTCTCCCACCACAATTTGGTAGCTTGGCACCGTCATCTCCTTCCCAGACCGCAGGACAGTGACGTCAATGGCGTCGCGCTGCTGGTTGATATTCCTGAACTGCTTCTCCTTCTGGTAGTTGTTGGTCGCCCCGACCATGGACACCAAGACCACTGCGCACCAAATGGCAATGCCGTCAATGTACGCTCCCTCCTCCCTCTGCTCCTCCACGGCCACCCCAAGAACTGTTGAGATCAGGGCGGCGAACATCAGGAGCTGCAAAACCTGATCCTCGAACTCATCTGTGATCAGCGACCACAGCGACTTGGGGGGCTTCTCCTTGTAAACGTTTGAGCCAAACATGTTTTGCCTGGTCTTTGTGTTGAGCGGGTCGTGGGGAATGCCCGCTTCTCCTTTCACGCACAGCTTCTCCAGCATGGCGTCAATCCCGCCGAGTTCCTTCAGGACCTCCTTCTGACCTCGGTTCTGTTTGGGGGGGGGGGGAGAGCGATTGTCAGCTTGTCTTGACCGAAAGAAAAGAGACAAAAAGTGAGAAGAAAAAAGGAATACTCACCTCATTCAGCTTCTCAATTTCGTCCGGGTTGGTTTGAAAGGCGATCTCGACGTTACCAAGCCCGAAGGAGGACAGTCGGCGCTTCACCACGCCTCCGATCTCTCTGAGCGCGCCTCCCGTCACAGAGGTCTTCCTGTTCTTCCTGCTCAAGCTCCTCCCCACCCCACCGACGTCCACTTCCTTGCCATCTTTGGGCTTGGCAAAGGCCTGCTGGTCCTTGCCCTTGTCCGGTCCGTTGTTTTCCATTCTTCCAAATGATCTTCAAGCTCCGTACGTGCGCGCTCGCTCTGGTGTGTGCTGCGTCTCGCCTCCAAATAAAGGCACTTGAAAGCTAGCACTACCTACGTGCTTGCATTGTCGCAGCTGGTCCTAAGTGCTCAGGGCTCTCCTTTCAACCCACCAAACCCGTCGTGCTACAACAACGGTTGTCACCCTCTGCCCGCGGCTTCACCGACCTCAAGCCACAAAAAAAAGACGCTTAGCTTAGTCCCCTAATTACTTACGCACTTCCTTCAAGTCTGTGTCTCTGAATGCAGTGTCGTCAACATAGTCCAGCCAACACAGCCGGAGTCACGGTCTGCTTTCGCCCGAGCCCTCCCGGACCGCGGGTCTTCCTAATGTAGACACAAAGTTCGTGTCTTGGTTCGGTCTTCGGGACCGGAAGGGTCGCTCACCGCTCGTCAAGGCGCTGGACTTGGAGGTTGGGTTTCGAGAGTCTCGCTTTTCAGCCGGTCCCCGGGCACACCACACCGGAAAAGCACCTCAAAGCCAACGAATATGGAATCGGTTTATGAGCGATTTCTACTCACAGGAGTGTGGGGCTCCACTGCAATTTGCTTCGTGCTCAGCTCAGCCTTGAAGAAAAAGCCCCACACTTGCATTGCAAGGGTATCAGTGTGTGGGGCATCTTTTTCCATTCCATTCTCGCACATCATCATCAGAACGAGGGACCGGAGAAGAATTAAGTCAAAGATTAAGGCAGGATTTTCGAAGGAAGGATGTGAAGGAAGAATGAAAGGAGAATTGCCGCGCGATGTTGAAGTGGGTTTGGGTTCGAATTCTGGAGCTGGGGTCGGTGGGCGGAAAACCCCCATTCTTCGCGCGTTCTGGGATTCTGGGAAAGTATGGGGCGAAAATTCGCGCGAAAAAAACGGAAGATTTCCACAGGTGCAGAAGACCGTTAGGCCGCCGCGGTAGCTTGCGTGGCAGTGGCGGCGTCCAGTAGCTTCCTCGCCTCGGCCTTCGTCAGGGCGCCGTAGTCCCAAAGGACCATCACGTGCTGCACGAAGCACTCCCTCTCCCCCCTTCCCAGGTTGGGCAACACCTCCCTCTGGAACGTTTCGGCCAGCCCAAACACGTCTTTGTCGCATACAGGCTGCAAGCCCCTGTCCCCCAATATCATCCCGTTCCACTTCTTCATGAACCGGATTTCCTCGCTGCGGACCATCGTCAGCCCGTCGAGCTTCGTCATCAGGTAATTCATGTAGTTGGTGTCCCCCTCATCGTCGCTGTCCTTGTTGGACAAGATCTCCTCCTTGGTCATCCGCTGGCCGGTGCGCGAGTGGTGAAAGGCTTGGTCGGGGCTGGGGGCGAGGCTGGCCGCTGGCCGCCCCGCCTGTCTCTTCCTCTTGGGGCCCGAGCCCTTCTCCGATAACACTTCCCTGATCTTGTGCTCGTCCCTGAGTTGGTTCAGTAGCCCCTCCTCATACTTGCGGCGGTCCGGCTTGGAGGAAAAAAACTGAAAGATCTTGTTCCCGTTTGGGATGTACTTGTGCGAGTCCTCCGTGGTCATCGACCGCGGGAAGAATTTGGCCGAGGTTGGGGGATCCACGCCCACGGCATAAGTGACCCTCCTGTCCTTCTCCTTCGCGTCAAAGGTCGGCGGGTTTGTGTGCCAGCAGAACAAGTCGTGGCATGTGCCGAGGTGCTTGTGGAGGCAAGAGAGGCTGCCGGCCTCGAAGTCACAGGCAAGGCACTTGAAGTTGAAGTGGGTCTCGGGCTCCACGCGCTTCCTCCTGCGCTGCTTCTCGCCGCCGCACAGGTTGTAATTCATACGCACCGCCGTGAAGGGCTCAGGGTAGGATCTTGTCTCTCCCTCCACGAGCTGGGACCTCGTCAGCCGGGGCAGCGCGCGAGGGCTCGTGGGCTGGTCGGTGTACGAGATTTCGGCCGTGATCTCGAACGGGATCTCGGGCCGCCCCGGCAGGCGCGAGTCGAAGAGCGAGAGACCGCAGGCAGACCCGGCCTTGCCGCTGGAGAGGCCTTTTGTGGTGGACTCCTCTGCCCTGAGCCGGCCCCTGGCCAGGGGGAGGGGCTCCAGGCCCGTGTCCACGCCCGAGGTGAGGATGGGGAAGTCCGGGAGCGCCGTGGCGTCCGCCATGACGGGTGCAGGGACCCTTCTGACGCTCCAGATGACCTCCGCGTTGTCTGGAATGACGGAGAAGAGCTTCTTTCCTCTGCACAGGTCCGTGAAGTAGCGCGAGTGGTGGCGCGACTCGGCCCCGCCGCCGCCGCCGACCAGCCCGCTTGCGCCGAGGTCCGCGTGGTCGTTCCACACTACGTACATGAGGGCGTCGCCCGAGCACCCTGGCCTCTCCCTGGATCCCGCGCTGGTGCCCGCAGAGGACTTTCCCCTGCTGCCGTTGGACTTGGACCCAGAGGCCGAGGATCCAGAGAGGTCCAGCGGGACCACGAAGCTAACCTCTCGCTCCTCGCCCGCCACGCAGTTCACCGCGCCCACGAGGTGCGGCTCGATCACCTGGTCTTCCTCGTCGCCCCCGTCAGTCTTCTTCCGAAGCTCGCCCAGGACGCACAACACCGTTACCCTTTCCCATTTTCCCTCCGTTTTCGGACGCAGGGATAGCTTGACGTTCAATCCAAAGGTCGTGGTCGCGCTAACCGTTCCCGAACCCAATTCATTATTCTTCCCCTCGTACAGCTTCTTCCACCAAGCCGTCTGATCGGCTCTGCAGTATGAAAGCGTCCTCCTCAAAAACGTCTTGTTGTGCTTCCTCCGCTTCTCAAGGTACTTATACAAAAGCAAGGCCCTGTCCGACGGAGGCAAGCTTGCAACGCTCGTGTCCTGCTCCTCGGAGGGACACAGGCCCTGGCGAACAGGTGAATCGCTTTCGCCTGCCTCTTCAGAACCCATACCGTTCCGCCACGATCCAGGAGTCGTCTCCGCGATCATCACTCCAATCCCTCTCTCCTCCCGCCCGTTTGTCCTTGAGGTCGACCTCGAGGTCGAGGCGGAGTGATGAGTAGAAACGATCTACCTCCTTCAAGCCTGCGCCGTGGGTTCCGGGTCCCGCCGCGGCGGCGAGGACGGGAGGCCGAAGCCACCGGCGTAGCGAGCTTGTCCTCCCCTCAGGCGGGACCTCTCTCCCCCCCGTGGCGACCAACCGCGCTCGCCTAGGGTCCCCTCGCACCTCGAGGTGCTCTCGTGCTTCCCGCGAAACGCGTTTTTTTTCTC
>Ga0160423_10005584_pt1 | contig 10250 bp, 8 predicted proteins | sample CRUFie14St8metaG_FD_108191 | JGI IMG/M metagenome (GOLD analysis project Ga0160423, IMG submission 108191) | Marine microbial communities from the Costa Rica Dome - CRUD Field 142mm St8 metaG | ecosystem: Environmental > Aquatic > Marine > Oceanic > Photic zone | place: Costa Rica: the Eastern... | reverse complement strand
TTATATGTGCAATATATTAATACAGAACAAGCTCAAGCTTCAGCAACTACAGTAGCAAAGAGAATGCAAGCTGGAGAAAACATGACTGGGGTTACTCCACTTACTGTTCAAACAACTGATACAGCTGAAGATCCAGCCACCGGCGTTGGCGTATTAGTAACTTTACTATCTGGAGTTTACTACGCTAGAGGAGCTTTTGTTTTTACCGAAGATCAGTCAAAAATTATAGCAAAATATACTGACAACGTTGATGCAGAAGTAGGGTTTAGAGCCGTTGAAGATGTTGTCACTGCTTCGGATAATAACTCTTTATTTGACAATCAAGGAGCTGTTCCAAATCTAACTGCGCCCGGGGCTGACAGATATAGAATATTACTTACTATTGCTACTAAGAGCGAGCTATCTGCAAGCGATAATTTTGTTCATGTCGCCACAGTAAAAGAAGGTGTAATATATAACGCTGTAGATCCGAGAGATGGATATAATATTCCTAATAAAGTAGTTGCTCAAAGAATATTTGAAAACTCTGGAGACTATTTTGTAAAACCGTTTAAGATTAAATTTGAAGAAGATTCAGACAATACTAAATTAAAGTTAAAAGTAAGTGATGGAATTGCAGTCGTAGATGGCTTTAGAGCAGCACGTACTTTTCCAACTATAATAAAACTTAATAAACCAACTACAACTGTAACAATACAGAATGAAGCGGTCGGTACAGGATTTGGTAACTACGTGATGGTAGATCCTGATGTAGACTCTGCTACTCAAAATGTTCCTAATTTAAATGTATTTGAAAAAATGACTTTAAAAAATGGTTTACATTTTACCGGTACTACATTGGGAACAGCAAGAGTAAAAGCAGTAGACGAAGATGGAGCTAAACTAAGATATTATCTATTCGACGTTCAACTTAATTCTGGTCAAGCATTTAGAAATGTAAAAAGTGTTGGAACTAGTATAACAAATTATTTCCATCCTACACTAGAAAATTCTAGAGCAGTCATAAAAGACGCGCAAGATAACAGTAGTTTATTTAGATTACCAAAAGCAAGACCAAAAAGTATGACAGACGTATCTTTTGTCGTACAAAGAAGATTTGCTCCGCTAACCAGTAGTGGAACTGGAGAAATAACTTTAAGTATATCAGGCGCTGGTGAAACTTTTACTAACTTAGGTGACTGGATAATTGGTTCAGACAGTAACATCATATCTCCAAGTACTAGATTTGCTAATCCAACTATACCATCTGGAGCTGCTGGAACTCAAGGTGCAACCATATCTGGTTTACCAGCAAATACTCCTATAGAAGTTTTAGCTTATGTAAATAAGTCAACGCCAACATTTATTCAAAAGACTCTTAAAGATAGATCAATTACTGCCACAGTAGAATCTGATGGACAGCTTATTGGAAATAAATTTATAAACTTAGGAAAAGCTGATATTTATCAAGTTAATGAAATTTTAAAATCTGGTGATAGTACTAAAGATTTGTCTAACAGATTTAGATTAGATAATGGCCAAAGAGATAACCATTATGCTCTTGGACAACTAAAGCTTCTCCCAGGTAATTCAGCTCCGGCCGATAACGTATTTGTAAAGTATAAGTATTTTGAACATGCTCCAGATGGAGACTTTTTCTCTGTTAATTCTTATGGTGGTCAGGTCGAATATGATGAGATACCCGGGTATACTTTTTCTACAGGCAAAAAAGCAGAGTTAAGAAACTTTTTAGATTTTAGATCTGTGATGGACTCAGATGGAGAATTTTCAAACACTGGAACTGGAGCGAGAGTAGTTGAGTTGCCACAACCAAATACGATTGTAACTTTAGATGCCACGTACTACTTAGCTCAGGCAGGAAAGTTAGTAATTGACAGAGATGGTATTGTCAGATTTGTCTATGGAAACCCAGGATTTAATCCAACTGTACCAAACAAACCAGATAATACTTTAGGATTATATGACGTAAGATTAAACGCTAATACAGATAACGACTCTGATGTAACTATTAGAAAAATAGAGCATAAGAGATTTACTATGAAAGACATTGGCTTACTAGAAAAAAGAGTTGACAAGCTTGAAGAAGTTACAACTTTAAGTGCTTTAGAGATAGATACAAAACATTTTCAAGTATTAGATTCAGCAGGTAACGACAGAACTAAATCTGGATTTTTTACAGACAATTTTACAAGTCATGCTTTTTCTGCTATTACCAAAGATGAGTACAGAGCTTCCATCGATCCAGTCACTAATAACGTAAGACCAGCGTTTAAAGAAGATAACATAAGACTAATCTATGATTCAGCTGCTTCTACAAACATTATTAGAAAAGGTGATAACTTATACTTACATTATGGAGAAAGAACTTATATAAATCAAAACTTAGCAAGTAAAGCTATTCAGATTAATCCATTTAGCGTAATAATATACGAAGGACATGGTACATTATCTCCGGCCTCAGACGAATGGAGAGACGTAGAAAGACTTACAGATAAGATTATAGAAGGCGGTGCAAGATTAGCGCCGCGACAAGCTTACAACTGGAATAACTGGTCTTGGAACTGGGGTGGAATTCCAGTAGAAAACTTAGGTGTTGGTTCTCAAACACAGACCATTGAAGGTACAGTTAATAAAGTAGTAGCTGAAGAAACTGTTCTTGACTTTGTTGAAGATAGAGTTATTCAAACTGCGTTATTACCGTTCATAAGATCTAGAAAAGTTAAATTTAAAGTTGAAGGTTTAAGACCAAATACCAGAGTGTTTCCATTTTTCGACGGAACACTAATATCTGACTTTGCCAGAAAAGATCCTACTTTTACTTTTTACTCTGATTCAGATACAGATTTTGGTAACACGTTAAAAGGATTAACTGCACATCCAGACGGATCTCAAACTCTTACTACTGATGCAAATGGAACTTTAATTGGAAACTTTATAATACCTAATAACGATACTACTAAATTTAGATGCGGTACAAGAGAAGTAATGTTCTTAGACATAAGCGCCAATAACGAACCCGGTGCAACATGTGTTGCAAAGATGAATTATTACGCTCAAGGATTTTTAGATACTAAAGAAGCTACTTATGCTTCTACTCGAGTACTGGAGGTACAAGGTTTTAGATTAAGAGATAACGCACCATACGTTGTCAGTGACGGCGATGATAACACATACAGCGGAGGTACGGTTATTAGTGATGATACATTAGTATCAGGAACTGATAATACTTGGTCAAATGGCCCAGATACTAACTATGGAATGACTGGTGGATTTGATGACGCTAACCATACTGCTGGCCCAGGCGGTGGAAATCCAAATGCAGGCATAGACGGCCATGGAGACCCAGGTGGTAGTAATGATGGTGGTGGATGTGTCATCGCCACGCATGGATTAACAACTGGTGGATTTACTAAGTTAGAAAAAGCTAAAGCTGAAATATGGTGTGCTAAAAAATATCATGGCAAGTTATTTGGTGAAGCATTTAGAAAAGGTTATAGAGCCGCTGGTATGAAACATATAAAAGCTGGAACTGCAGAGTCAGTATATCAAGAGTTTAAAGACTTTGTTGGTTATGGTAGAGGAGTTAGAAAAGGTTGGAAACTTGCAGTAAACTATTACTGGAGAACAATAACCTTTATAGCTCACGGATTATTTTTGAAAGGATAAGAAATGGCAGTAACTTCACAAGGGTATCAGGTAAATAAGCAGCCAATAGCGCAATCATTTTTTATAGATGAACCTAATGGAATATATTGTACTAAAGTAGATTTATTCTTCGCTGCCAAAGACACTTCTTTACCAGTACAAATACAAATAAGACCTATGGTCAACGGATTTCCATCGTCGGTATCTATCATTCCAGGGACTACTAAATTACTTCCGGCAAGTAGTGTTAACGTAGATACAACTGGTCCTGATTTAACACCTACTACTTTTCAATTTGACGAGCCAGTATTTTTAAAAGGCCAAAACGATTATGCTTTAGTAGTCATAGCAGACTCTAAAGATTATCAGATTTATATCGCGGAGATAAACGAATTTCAATTTGGTTCTACAGAAAGAAGAGTTAATAAGCAACCCGTACTTGGTAGTTTATTCTATTCTCAGAACGGAGCTACTTTTACTCCAGCTCAAAACCAAGACTTAGCTTTCGTAATTCATCAAGCAACTTTTGCAAATCGTAGCGGTACCGTAAGATTAAAGAACGCTTCAGTACCAAAAAAGAAACTAGTTCCAAATCCATTTACTACTACGGCCGGAACTGCAGTAGTTAAAGTCAGACACATACAATCTGGTCATCAAGTTGGAGATCGAGTGATGATTAGTGGAGTTGGAGCTGGAGGAGTTGGTGGAATAAGCAAAGCGAATCTTGAAGGAGGCTTTAACGTTACAAAAGTAGACTTCACTGGATATACGTTTACGGCAGGAGCAGCCGCAGACTCAGATGAAGTAGGTGGCGGTTCATCAATATTAGCATCAAAAAATATACCGTTTAGCGTAATATATCCACACTTACAGACGCTGACGCCTCGTAATACTGAAATAGCTGCTGGAATTAAAACAACAACTGGTAAATCTTACGCAGGATCTGAAACAGCTAAACAAAAATTATCTGCATTCCAGCCGATAAAAATTAATGAAAATAATATAGCAGAAAATACTTATATCATAGCACATGACAGCGCAGAGACTACCGCACCTTTAAATGCAAAATCATTCGAGATGCAAGTTAACTTTAGAAGTACAGACTCGAACGTGTCACCTATGATAGATTTACAAAGAGCATCAGTATCTTGTATTGATAATATTATTGATAAGCAAGATTCTGCTTCGTCTACCGGATTTAATATTCCAGTAAATTTTGTAAATGAAACTAGTGCAAGGGGCGGTAGTGCTGCGGCAAAGCATATTACTAGAGTAGTGACTCTTGAAAACGATGCCGTAGGTTTAAAAATATTAATATCTGCCAATAGACCAAGTGTTACAGATTTCCAAGTTTATACTAGAACTGCCACTTCAGACGAGATAATACACGATAAAGATTTTACTCTAAGGCCTCCAGAGCAAAACATGCCATCAGATGAGAATCCTAACATTTATAGAGAGTATAGATATATTGTAGGTGGTCAAGGCGGCGATCTTCCAGCATTTACTAAGTTTCAAGCTAAGATCGTGTTTAGAAGTACTAATAGCGCAAAAGTACCAAAAGTTAGAGATTTAAGAATAATAGCATTGAGTGTATAATGGATCATATTAAAGTTCAAGGACATAGTGGATATGTCAGACAAAGATATAGTGGAGCAGTTTTGAATACTAATACCGAACAAATAGTAGCGGCAAAAGAGAAAAAAGCCGCTTTAAAAAAACAAAAAGAAGAAATTGAAACTTTAAAAAATGATGTAAGTGATATTAAAAGTATGTTAACTAAAATTGTAGAGAAAATAGATGGCAATAACATCCGTTAATTTAACAGATCCAGTAACTAATTTAGTTACCGGAATTAATACATTAGGAACTGACTTAGGTGATAGAGCTACTTTGTTCGATAACTCTTTGAATCTTGTTCAAGCGATAAACGAAATAAATGTTAAAGTTGCAAACACTGATTCTGCTAATGTTATATCTTTAGTTCAAGCTAATTCTATGGATTCCAGTGAAGTATTAAATTTACTACAAAGAGATTCCGCTCAAACTTCTTTATTAAGTAATTTTATTAAAGACAGCGCGAGAGGAATAGGCCTTGATTCTTCAACTGGTAAATTCTTTTTAGTAGCTGGTGGAATTGATAGTGGCAATCTTAAACCAGGGATAATAAACGCAGCAAAGATAACTAACTTAACAATACCAAATGGAAAGATAGCTAATAACACTCTTACTAGTTCAAAATTTTCTAGTGCTGTAACGTTACTAATAAAAGATTCTGCAGGAACAACTCTTAAAACAATTCGTTCACCGGGTAGTTAAATCATGGCGTTCGTACGACCATTATACAACGATGGAAACGATCTAAGAGAGATGTCTTTGGCACAAGTCGGGCAGTTGCAAGAGCGTGCTGTTTATGCTTATGGATCTAACCCTTCTGCACTACTTACAGTAGTTGGAAGCGGTGGAAGTTTAAGTTCTATGACTGATACTAGAATGCAAGCAGGTTCCAGCACTACTGACGCAACTAACTTTGACACTGCAGGAGAAACTCCAAACATTTCTCAAGCTACTCCAGTGGTGTTTGATAAAATTAATCAAGCGAATTCTAGTGTAAGCACTCCTACAGACACTAATAACAAACTTTATCCTGTGTATTACGACGGTACAGATATAAGAGCCATGAGTGCTACTGATGTTTTTGACACTTTTATAAATGCTGCCATAGATACACTAGTTGATGGAAACGATAGAGGCGGCACTTTTAGAATACACAATGCAACTTCTTTGTCTTCTAACACCTTAATTGATGCTAGTCCTGTTTTTACTGACACTAGAGCAAACACGAGTGCGTACGCTGCAGGTAGTATTCCGGAAACACTAGATCAACCTTTTGATGTTGAAAATTATTACTTATTTCGAACTAATCAAACTGCTGCAGTATCCATCACTCAACCACTTCAAATAACTTCTAGTAATGATTTACAGACATACCCACTCGCAAACTTAGATGCTATGTTTCTAGCAGAACTAAGACACCACACAGTCAATACATCAGGTTCTAGAATTACTTATTCTATAAACGGAACTGGAGCTAACCGAGGTACTGGTATGGTTGATACAAGATTAGATGGTAGTGGAAACTACCAACAAAGATTTGTTAATGCAAATGATTATAGAACTCAAGAGTTTCCAAATGGTTCACCTCAAACTATAAACACATATTTTTTGAAAATTACAAGGAGCTAAAGTATGGCAATCCCCGGTCACAAATTTGTAAGAGCACATTTTTCTAATAATGAAAGAACTATAGTCGAATCCTTTTGGACTGACGGTAAAGTAACAAGACCTGAATATATTGAAGCTAAAGAAGGCGATCCTAACTGGGAAAATTTATTAACTCATATTGATATTGATGCTTTACATGAAGCTACATACAAACATATAAGAAATCAAAATCAAGCATTTGAGGCTTCAATAATTGAGATCGCTAAAGCTAGAGGATTAAAAACTACTATTGAAGATATTAACAACGTAGACTTGTTAACTTGGTTTGTTCCTTTATTATTTAAAAAAGATGAAACTACAGAAGTTGAATCTAAAGAATTACTTTTTAACTTTAAATTAAAAATATTTGAGATGGATTTTATAAAAGCTTGTAAAAAAAGATCTCTTAAAACTAAATTAAGAAAAGCAAAAGACTTACTTGAAGTTTTTGAAGTTACAATAGAAATATTTAGAGCAAGTAATTAGACCACCAACCTTTATCTTTCATATTTTGATATCGTTGATTAAAAAGACATACAGGATGTTTTTCTTCAGTATCCATTTCTCTAAAAGAATAATATAAAGATTTATCATTATAAGTAGAAAACTTTATATTTTCATATATAAATTGATCTATTCCTCTGTGGTACTTAAGCATAAAATATTCAGGATCTTCTTCCCATTTATTTATTATGTCGCTTCTATCACCTTTCCATGACATGATACTCGAGTTAAGTGGAGTATGATATGGAGGTCTCCACCAAGCCCAACAAAGTTTAAATTCTTCTGATATAAATTTATTGCAGTCTCCTTTTATGATAACGTCTAAATCAAAATAAATGTTTTGCCCATCTTTAAACATATCAAACATTAAAAGTTTGTTAGCAACTTGCATTTCATACTTGTTTTCAGTAATCACTTCAAATTTATCGTATTTTAAATTTGAAAATTTATCAATCATGTATCTAAGATTGTCTTCCCACCACTGATTATATTTTTTTCCTGTTCTAACTGCAATAACTCTTAACATCAAAAGTGCTTTCCCAATCTAAGTTTCTATGTCCATATAATTTATTCATGTAATCACTAAACACGTCATACCAATTTTTATTATAAATTGGCTTGTTTAATTCAGAAAGTATTAAGTGATATTTACTGTGCGAATATTTTTCATTAAAAATTTTTTTGTGCTTGTCAGAAACATTTCTAATTGAAAGAATTCTAGGGACAGTTAGTACTCCATAGTATATGTTTGTAATTCCTAAGTTATTATAATATTCAACTATTTCTTCAAGATCATTAATATTTAGTAAAGCTACAGTAATGTTTAAACTATAACGGAAATTTTTTGCTACAAACTTTAAATTCTCTTCAAACACTTTATGATCGATTGGATACCTCATATACTCTAATTTTTTTCCATAGTGATCTGCCGAACAACCTATAAAAATATCTCCAAATTTATCTTTTAAATCTAATATATGATGATTTTTATAATTTAATTTTGTAATGTTTGAATCATATGTAAGTTTTATATTTTTTGCAAATTCACTCGGTATTTTATCAACTAATTCCCAGTGTCTAGGTAATTGTAAGGGTTCACCTCCGGTCATGTGTATGTTGTCTATTAAATGAATATTATCTAAAATATTATTAACTATATCGTTCCAATTATTTCTTTTTATTGGAACGTCCCACATACTAAATTTTACTTTACTTGGATCATTATCGTAATTTGTTGAAAAATAATCATCTATGTTTTTACCCCATATAGCTTTAAATTCTTTTCTTCTCTCTGACGAATTATAAGGATGACACATATAACATGCTAAGTTACACGCACTACCATTTATTCTTAATTTAAGTCTTACTTTTTCAATATCACTTTTTAATCCATGAGACTTTATGGCTGTATGTCTATGAGAAGAACCGTATTTTTCCATTAAAGTACACTTATTACATTCAGAAAGAATTTCACCTTCTATCATTTTTTGTCTTACGTCTTCTAAATAATCAGAAAAAAACCAGTCAAAAGGTAAAGTTTCATTGACTACAGCTTTTTTAGTTATTGTAGCGTGACAACAAAGTTTATAATTTCCGTCATGATCTGCATATATTTCTTTAAATGGTAAAGGACAATAGCTTTTATTCAAGAGTTTCTCCATCATATGCATTAAAAGCCCATTTTTTTTCTTTACACCACCAGCACTCTTTACAAGGTTTTGTCCAATAATCTGTTGCCACATAGTTTCCAGATATACAACTTGCTGTAAGTGGAAACACTTCTTTTTTCATGAAAGAGTTTTTTCTATATAATTCTGCTATGAATTTTTTATCTACTGCATTCCAAGGTACAGAATTATAATAAGTAATTTTATTTTTTACGTATTGAACGTTACTCTCTTTCACAACTTCAATTTCACGTTCAGAAGGTCTAGATATATCTTCCCACATTCCAGAGATCTTTTTTTGTTCTTCTCTAGGTGGATTAGCAGTTCTTCCATGAAATAAACAGTAGAAATTTTCTTCTTTTCTTAGTTTTCTTTCATACTTAACATGATATTTTCTTTTTTCTCCTTGTTTCCAATACCTAAAAATCTCATGTGTTAAATTTTGTTCTGGAAATTGTTCTTTTATAGCTAAAAATATCTCACTGGCATTCCACTCACTAGTAGGTCTATACAAATCTACTCCTGATAAAGCTCGTATTTCATCTAAAACTACATCTTCTTCTCTTAAATACTGTAATAATTGCCAAAGCAACATAGCTGAATCTGTTCCACCAGATAAATTTAATAAAACTTTTTTAAATCCTTCTGGTAAAAATATATAAGTTTCTTGATTAGCTGCTGAGATAATTTTTTTATTCATATAATTCTCCATTATACGTGCCAAATGCCCACTTTCTCTCATAACAATGAAAGCATTCTTTTTTACACGGAACTGAATGCTGTAGATCAGGATATAACCAACCCATTAATCCTTCTTTTTTAAACATTCCAGCCACAAATTTTTTATTTACAAATTTAAGTGGTTGCCACATTTTAGTGCCGGTCATATTCCACTCAGTTCCATTTGGTTTCCAACGATTTGGTTGAACATATCTATCAAAACCATGTTTAATACATTCAGAAATTGGTGGAGCTGTAAGTGTACCAAAAGTGTTAACGTTTGTTATACCAGTTCTAATATATTCTGATTTAAATTGATCAAGAATAAAATTTTTTATAACAGTATTAAAGTCTAAATTTAATTCATTATCAGTTTTACAGTTATCAAAAAACATTTCTTCCCAAATAGGATCTTCTTTATCAATTCCAAAGTACCGCATTGGTGCTATA
>Ga0160423_10005582_pt1 | contig 10252 bp, 13 predicted proteins | sample CRUFie14St8metaG_FD_108191 | JGI IMG/M metagenome (GOLD analysis project Ga0160423, IMG submission 108191) | Marine microbial communities from the Costa Rica Dome - CRUD Field 142mm St8 metaG | ecosystem: Environmental > Aquatic > Marine > Oceanic > Photic zone | place: Costa Rica: the Eastern... | reverse complement strand
TTATGAAGAGATTACTGGAATGAAACATTCAAGTGATGATGATTACACTTTGACTGAAAGGCAGGAGTCTGAACCTGCACCTAAAAAAGACCAAATTGAAGGGTCAAAAACAAACAAGCCAGGGAGTGCATCCGGAAAGTCAGGATCCATAAAATTTTCTGAAGGTACTGAAAAATCAATAGCTACAATTGTTGAAAACCATAACGAACAAGTAAATTCTAAAGGCATGAGCACCTGGCGACGTTTAAGGACTCCAACTGCTAAGGCAGTTGTTCGACGAGGCTTTGGTGCGTTTTCTGTATCTCATCGGCCTGGTGTATCTAGGAATGCCTGGGGACTTGCTCGTTTAAAAGCATTTAGTTATTTGTTAATAAACGACAAACCTAAAAATCCAAAGTACGTTGGTGACAATGATTTACTTCCTGAGGCTCATCCAAAGCACAGCAAAAAGAAAGATAAAGAAAAAAATAGTTTCAGGCATGATATAAAGGTACCAGCTTTTATAAAAAATAATGCTGCTCGTGGTTTAGAAAATTTACAATTTGCCGGTCAAGGTTTGACTGAAAAAACAAAAAGAGAGGCACGCATGATGCGTGATGGTGATGTATCTCATGATAAAGCACTTCGTATGGCCGCTTGGTTTGCTCGGCATGTTACTGACCTGGAGGGTGAGGGTGCTAAAGAGTTTTTAGCTGGTGAGACCGATCGCATGAGTCCTGGACAAGTTGCTTGGCTTTTGTGGGGTGGTTCTTTAGCTGCTGCCACCAGGATGGATGCTATGCGTTGGGCTGAGCGTCAAGTTGCCCGTCATGAAGGCGAAAAAAACTCTAGGCCACAACCTGTTTTACAATCGGCAGGTATTATTAAAGCAATGAGCGAAAGTAAAGAAACAAGATATTTCGAGTTGCGAGCTGAGGCTGCAATTGATTCTGAGGACTTAGTATTCACGGGGTATGCATCTGTATTTAACTCCCCTTATTCTGTAGCAGACTCTCGAGGTGTTTATAATGAAATTGTAAACCCTGGAGCGTTTTCTAAAACTTTAAATGAACAAGACGATGTTAAGTTTTTAATAAATCATGATGGAATTCCTTTAGCCAGGACTAAGTCCGGCACTCTTGAACTTAGAGAAGATGAACATGGTTTGTTTGTTAAGGCTGAATTGGATGAAGCCAACCCTAGAGTTGCTGAGATATCATCCGCTCTAAAAAGAGGGGATCTCTCAGAGATGAGTTTTGGATTCCACGCTATCAAAGATGAGTTTTCTGATGGTGGCGAAACTAGAACGCTCAAAGAATTGCGTTTACTTGATGTATCAGTTGTTACTTGGCCAGCGAACCCTGCGACAATCGGTAAAATCCGAGGAGTCGATTTGGGTGAGTTGCAGTCTACTCTTGCTGAAGTAAGAAATGACGAAGCAACAACTGACCAAGCGGACAAAATAAAAGAAGTAATCGGTCAGTTATCTGACTTGTTACCAAGTTCTGAAAGTTCAAAGTCAAAAGTACGGGCTGCGGTTCGAGACATTGAAGTTTGGGACTTACAGAGCCGTTCATAAAAGCCGATCTATCACTTTTGCGGACACTCACACTTAAAAATAAAATATTATTATTTCAATAGGAGTTAAATTGAAAATTAAAGAAATGTTAGAAAAAAGAGAAGGACTTATTTCTGATGCTAAGGACATGACTGAACTTGCTGAAAAGGAAGACAGAGACTTTAGCGAAGATGAGACTTCAAAATTTGACAGCCTAAAAAGCGAAATCAACGAACTTGGCGACAGAATAAAAGAAGCTGAAGAGTTGAGAAAAGCTGAAAAAGAAATAGAGGAAAGTAGACAAAAACTTGGTGTGGACGAGGAAGTCCTGGAGCCAGCTGTTGAGTCTATTGAAGAGCCTGGTGTTTATCACAGAGGGTCCGAAAACTCATTTTTACAAGACGCTTTTAATGCTAGAAATGGTGATTTCTTAGCTCAAGACAGGATTAACCGTCATCAACAAGGTAACGGTGAAAAGAGAGACGTTGGAACTGGTGCATTTGCCGGTTTAGTCGTTCCTCAATATTTAACCGATCTTGTTGCTACTAAAGCAAGAGCTGGAAGCCCATTCTATAACGCTTTACCTAAGGCACCTTTACCAGATAAAGGTATGAAGGTTGAGCTGTCTAGAATTACTACAGGTTCTGCTAATGCATTTCAAGCAACTGAAAACGCTGCACTTCAAGAGACCAACATGGACGACACTTTATATTCTGTAAATGTCAACACCATTGGTGGTCAGCAAGACGTTTCTCGTCAAGCAATTGAGAGAGGTACTGACCTTGAAGGCATCATATTTAGTGACTTGATTTCTGCTTATTACACAGAACTTGACGAAAAATTAATTAATGGAGATGGTACAGGTGGAGCACCTGAAGGCATCAGAAACGTTACAGGAATAAACACCGTAACTTATACCGATGCATCCCCAACTGTTGGAGAGCTTTATCCAAAATTAATTGATGCTATTCAAAAAATTAATAGCAATAGATTTGCTGCTGCTACAGCTATCATCATGCATCCACGTAGATGGGGTTTCTTTTCTGCTGGTGTAGATGGAAACTCAAGACCATTAGTATTGCCTGCTGGTAACAACCCAAGCGATGCATTTGGTGTTGGTGAGGCTGCTGGTTATGGCCAAGTTGTTGGTCAAATTGCAGGTTTACCTGTAATTGCAGACGCTAATATTACAACTGCTGACGGTGGAGGTAACGACCAAGACCAGATTTATGTTGTTAAAGCTGACGACCATATTCTCTTTGAAGAGACAGGTAGTCCGTTTAGACTCAGATTCGACGATGTCGGTTCCGGGTCACTTTCAGTTAAGTTGGTATGTTATGGCTATGTTGCTTATGCATCAGGCCGTTACCCAGCTGGAATTTCAAAAATTCAAGGTACTGGATTAATTACACCTAGTTTCTAGGTTATTATTTAGCGGGGTCTTTAGGGATCCCGCTAAATTAAAAAGGAGTTTAAATGGCTAAATTAAAATTAACCAAAGATGAAATAGCTGCACTGCAAGCAGAGCTTAAAGGTTATCTTGTTTTTAAAAAAACTAAAAGAGCTGCTGCTGTTAAAAAAGTTTTGAAAGACGCAGGAGTTCCTGAGTCTGCATCTGCTAAGCCTAAGGCTGAAACAGCTGCAAAGAAAAAACCAGCAGCAAAATCAAAACCTAAAAAATAAATAATGGCGATAACTAATGGCTACTGCACCTTAGCAGAGATAAAGGCATTCGTTAATATAAGCGACTCAAACGACGACGACCAACTTGAGGACGCTGTAAATTCTGCAAGCCGTCAAATAGACGCTTATTGTGGTCGTCAATTTTTTGCTGATGGAGCAACTTCTGCGAAGGTTTATAGAACTTCTAATCCTTATAAAGTAGTTGTTGATGATATTTCAACTTCAACAGGTTTGGTTTTAAAGTATGATGATGATGAGGATGGAACTTACGAGACAACTGTTGCATCTACAGATTTTATTTTACTTCCGCTTAATGGTGAGAGCTTTGGAATTGCTGGGCTTGGTTTTACTTCTATTGAATTGTTTACTGATGGATCCCACGAGTTTCCAACAACTCACATAAATAATCGACCAGCGATTGAAGTAACTGCAAACTGGGGATTTGCAGCTGTGCCTGAACCAATAAGACAAGCTGCTTTAATGTTAAGCAGTGAGAACTTTGCAATGCGTAACACTCCCCTAGGTATTGCTGGTGTTGGTGAGTTCGGTGTCCTGGCAGTTCGACAAAACAGACAAATAACCAGGATGATTGACCCGTTCAGACGTGGCGAGGTAGTTCACGGTATCGCTTAATGGCCAGCTTTAGTACAATCCGTACCGCAATAAAAACAACCCTGGGAGGGATCTCTGGACTTCGAGTCTTTGACACAGTCGAGGACATGGTCAATGTTCCAGCTGCTGTTTTAATTCCATCGTCAATAAATTTTAATGAGGCCATGGCTCGTGGGACTGACAGTTACGAGTTTGATTTAATTGTTGTTGTATCTCGTGCTGATTCACGATCGGGCCAAAATCAATTGGATGGTTTCATAAATGGTTCCGGGTCATCATCAATACGTCAGGCCATATTTCAAAACTCCAGCCTAGGCCAATCGGACACGTCTGCGGTGGTCACTACAATGAGTGATTATGGAGGCACCTATGCGGTCAATGGTATTGAATGCATCGGAGCTCGGTTAGGTATAACTGTTTACACTAAGGGGACAGCATGAAGTTTAAAATAATTGGTAATAAAAAAATCAACGGCAAAGAACCTGGCGAGGTCATTGAAATAAAGGATGAAATGTTGGCTGAAACTCTTGCAGCTGGAGGCCACATAGAAAAGGTCCAGGGATCTGCTAAAAAAAAGGATAAAAAATAAATGCCTTACAAAAAAACAAAAATTAAAAAAGGCGGAGGCCGTAAAGGTGGAGGCCGCAGATAAATGGCTACTTTTGTATTAACTGACGGCAGGTTTTTTCTAAATGGCTTTGACATGTCAGGCCATACTCAATCAATGACCCTGGATTTAACTGCTGATGAGGTCGATGTTACGTCCATAAACTCAGGAGGTTTCAGGTCAAAAATAGCAGGACTTCAAGATGCTAGCTTGACAGCAAATGGATTTTTTGAGGCAGGTACTGACAAGCCTGACGGTTTACTTGGTGTATCAGCTGGTGCTGAACTCATTGGTACTGTATCCCCTACTTCATCTGCTGGCGATACTGCATATTTTTTAAAATCCAGGAACTTTAGTTATTCAATTGGTGGTGCGGTTGGCGATGTGATGCCGTTTTCAATAACAAATGCTAACAGTTCCGATCGTGCTGTTCGTGGCACTATCATGGTTGATGATTCTGCAAATTTGACAGCAACTGGTAATTCAACAGGCAGAAACCTTGGAGCTGTTGCAGCAGGCAAGTCTTTATTTGTTGCTGCTCATGTTGTATCTGTATCCGGAACTTCGACCCCAACTTTGGCCCTAAAAGTGCAAAGTGATGACAATGGTTCTTTTACAAGTCCTACCGATCGTATAACTTTGACAAACTTTACAGCTGTTGGAGCTCAATATTCAAAAGTTGCTGGTGCAATTACTGACACTCATTTCAGAATAAATTACACGCTTAGTGGTACAAGCCCATCATTCAAGGTTTTCATAAGCGTTGGTATTGTTTAATAATTTCTACTAAAATAAAATAGTTAATATTCATATTGACCTGTTTATTTAATTAATAACTATCGGGCAACCGATGCGACACTCTTTGTTTTTAACCTAACAAAGAACCGGACAGATTGTTTTTGCACGCTGTCCGGTTTGTCGTTTTTTAGGCCAATAAATATTTTTTAATTACTTGCAATCAATCAATAATTATGGTTTTATACCTTAGTCAGGTTTTACTGGTCGTATGATAAGAAAACGTGCTTGTGGGTAAAAGCCACAAAGGGCCTGACCAAAGAAACCGCTTTAGGCGGTTTTTTTGTTTCTAGGCCATAAACATTATTTTTATTGTTTTTCTAGTATTCTTTTGGTATGGCTAATGGTTTTAAAGTATTTGCAGTATCTGAAGTTTTAACTGCTGCTGATGTCAACGATTATTTAATGGAGCAGAGCATTGCTATTTTTGCAGATTCAACAGCTAGAGACGCTCAAATTTCAAGCCCTGTTGAGGGTCAGTTTTGCTACCTTGCTGATACAAATGTTTTACAATTCTATTCCGGTTCTGCCTGGACCAGTTATATTGGCGATGGCGATATAACGGCTGTAACTGCTGGAACTGCGATGGACGGCGGTGGAGCAAGCGGTGCGGTTACATTAAATGTTGACGTAAATGCTGCAAGCTCAGCAACTCCTGCGTCTGGTGATGAAATATTAATAGCTGATGTCAGTGCGTCTAATGCGACTAAAAAAACCACTTTAGCCGATCTGCCGGTTTCAACCGCTACTCAAGCTGCGATTGATTCTGTTACTGCTGGTACAAGCACTTTAACTGTTTTGTTTACTGTAAAAGTTGCAGATGATGGATCCGGCAGTCAAAACGTTTTTTATTTTTTAAATGGGACTGATTCAGGTGCTGGCACTAGGTCACCGGCTATGGACCTGGGTGTTGGTTTTAAATATAAATTTGATGTAAGTGATTCATCTTTTTCAGGTCACAATCTTAAATTTTCAACAACTCCTGACGGAACTAGAGCAGGTGGCAGCGAGTTTACAACAAATGTAACTACTTCAGGAACACCTGGAAGTGCTAACGCTTACGTGCAAATAGAAATTACACCGGAAACTTTAGGAATTGCTGGAGCGACCAAAACACTTTATTATTATTGCTCAAACCATGACGGTATGGGCGGCAGTGGCTCATTATCGTTGTATCCAGCTGGAGGCGGCTCAGGCACTGCATTCGACCAATTGCTTTTAATAGGGGCATAGAAAGGATAATTAATGGCTAACGCATATAAAATATTGGGACAGACGGCTGATGCAAGTGCTAACGATGTAACTTTGTACACGGTTCCGTCCTCAACTGAAACAATCATTTCAACAATAGTTATTTGCAACAGAGAAGCAGCTACGAACACTTTTAGAATTGCAATGAAAGCAAACGGTGGGTCAGTTGCTAATGAAGATTATATTGCTTATGACACTAGCATTCTTGCAAATGATAGCATCACTTTGACTCTTGGCATCACATTAGATGCAACTGACATAGTTTCAGTTGGAGCGTCAGATGCAAATGTTTCTTTTAGCGTTTTTGGCACAGAGATTACTTAAGGGTTTTTATGTCAGTTACTAAAATTTCTGAGTCTGGTATAACAGGCGGAAAGTTCAAATCTGCTGGTTTTGTAACTAGCAAAAATTTTATTCCTGTTGAGTCTTTGGTTATAGCTGGAGGAGGCTCAGGAACAGGCCACAATGGTGCTGGTGGTGGTGCAGGTGGATATAGAAGTTCTTATCAATCTGATTCCGCATCAGGTGGAGGCGGATCCGTTGAAAATAAATTACAATTGTTTTCAGGTCAAGATTTTACTGTAACTGTTGGAGCTGGTGGTTCTCAACCATCATCATCACAAGGTAGCCCTGGGGCAGGTAATTTAAGCGATGGGACCAGCGGGAGCGACAGCGTTTTTTCATCTATCACATCAATTGGTGGAGGTAAAGGTGGAGCTCAGGGTGGTTCTAATGGTGGAGGAGCTCAGGGAGCAACTTCTGCAACTGGACAGGGTTTTCCAGGTTCAAGTGGTGGCCAATATCGTGGCTCAGGTGGTGGTGGAGCTGGGGCAGCAGGTGCTGGCTCGGGTTCTCATGGAGCATCGACAGGAGGTACTGGAGTTTCATCATCAATAACTGGGTCAGGTTCAACGAGAGCCGGAGGTGGCGGTGGAGGCCGTGACCATTATTTTAATTCAGGCACAGCATCGGGTGGCTCAGGTGGTGGTGGCCAGGGTCGATCAAATAACACAGGGCAAAATGGAGGCGGCAACCAAGGCGGTGGAGCTGGCGGTGGAGGTACTTTATCTCTTGGTCAGTCATGGCGAGGTGGTGCAGGTGGTTCAGGTATAGTTATTTTAAGGTTTCCAAGCTCTAACAGCATAATAGTAGGGTCCGGGTTATCAAGTTCATCAGCAACAGATGGCGATGACACAGTTGTAACTTTTACATCAGGCACCGGAACGTGTAGTTTTTCATAATGGCACATTATGCTTTTATAAAAGATGGAGTTGTTACTGAAGTAATAACTGGCATTGATGAAAATTCCAAAGAAAATTTACCTGGTGATTTTGATAGCTGGGAGGAGTTTTACTTAACTCAGAGGCCAGGTCAAGATGCTTGTCTTAGAACTTCTTATAACACATACCATAATCAGCATTTATTAGGTGGTACTCCTTTTAGAGGTAATTATGCAGGTATTGGTTTTACCTATGATTCCGTAAATGATTTATTTATTCATCCAAAGTTTTTTGATAGTTGGGTTTTTGATGTTGATTCAGCAAGTTGGAAGCCACCGATCGATAAACCTGCCGATGCAAATGATGAGCATGACACATCTAAACCAAGAAAACATTACGATTGGAATGAAGAGACTGAGTCCTGGGATTTAATAAAAACTTATAATTACAATGCAGATGATGAAGTTTGGGAGTAAAATAATTTTTAAAAAGGTGCAAAATCAAAAAAATAAAATTTTTCACGGATCAAGAAACTTTATTAGAGTTTCCTGAGTTATATCCACAACCAGCACGTAATTTTATACCTGATTGGTATAAAAAGATGCCTATCAATGATGATGACGAAACAAAAGCCCAAGACTCCCCATCAATAATTTCATCTCATAGAACTGTCAAAACTTGTCCAAGTTTCATGGAAGTTTTTAACGAGGGTTTTGTTGAGGTATCCCCTTGTGATGTTTGGTTAAGGTCAAGACCTGATGGCACCTGGGCCTGGAAGACAGCAAATGACAGTTTTTCAATGGAGCCCCATGATTTTTTTCAATTTGTAAAATATGCACCTAAAGATTCTAATGTTAAAGCTGTTTTTAAGTATGTTAGCCCTTGGTATGCTGTAACTCCAAAAGGTTATAGTTTAAGGCAGGTTCCTTTAATGTATCACTACAATCAAGATTTTTATGTTCCTTATGGTGTTTTGAAAGCTGACGTTCATTACACCTTAAATCCGCAAATATTTATTACTTCTGATTCTGATGAAATTGTAATTAAAAGAGGACAGCCTTTATGTTATTTAATTCCTTACAAAAGAGAAAAGTTTGGCTTAGAAATTGAAAGTTTTAAAACTTTTAAAGACAAACGTGAAAATGAACTTAAAAAGCAGGCAATGTTTATTGGTTCATCATTTCGTAGCAACTACCACAGATTTGATTAATTTAGGCCAGGGTCACTCCCCTGCTTAAGTGTTTAATATAAATCTTAATGAAACTTGAAGTTAAAAGGACCCAGCTAGGTATCGATGCCACAAATGGCGAGCTTTATATTGATAATGTCCGGGAGTGTTTTACCCTGGAGGATGAAGTTCGAGATGGCCCTAAGGTCTACGGCGAGACGGCCGTTCCAGCTGGTGAGTACGAAATAACATTTAGAACTGTTGGCGGTTTTCATACCAAATTAAAAAAATATTACGATAATAAAGAAGGTTTTGGTCCTGGATGGCATAAAGGCTCACTTTGGGTCCGTGACATTCCTGGGTTCGAGTTTATATTAATCCACCCTGGGAATGACGATTCCGACACCCTGGGCTGTCTTTTGGTCGGCCAAACTCAGCAAGACCTGGACAAAAATAAAGACGGCTTTATTGGTCGATCAAGAGCTGCTTATGAGGCTTTGTATCCAAAAGTTCGAGATGCTTTGCTTGCTGGCGAAAAGGTAACGATCAAATATACAAATCTAGGCCAGGTGGAACCTGAGCCTGTTAATGATAAAATTGTAAAAAAAGAGGAGCATCTTTTGAATAAAGGCGACAATGGTTTAAATGTTAAGTTTCTACAAAACTTACTATTGTCCTGGGACTCAGGTTGTTTACCAAAGTTTGGAGCTGATTCTGACTTTGGTGGCGAAACCCTGGAAGCTGTAAAAGGTTTTCAATCATCCCATGGACTCGACCCATCCGGCTCAATTGACTTTATGACAGCGATTGCTTTGAGTAAGTATGTCAAGGAGTAAAAATAAAATGGATTTTAAAGATTGGGCCATAAAGGTTGGGATTAGAACTCTCAGAACTTTTATCCAGGCTTTTTTGGGGATCCTTACCGCAAGTGGGACCGGGATGGTTGAGATGGATGTTTTAACTAATGCCCTTGTTGCTGGAGCTGTCGCTGCTGTTACAGCTTTACAGAATGGTCTTGAAGAGTGGACCCCACAAAATAAAGGCTAGATTTAAATAAATTTAGCTTATAAATTTAATACCTTAATTCGTATAGGTTTGGTGTTATTCCTGGTTTTTCCATTTCCGGTCCTTGCTAGTGAAACCACAACCTATGAACGTATTGCTGGTAATGGTCAGAACGAAACTTCATTAAGTTTTGACTATGGTGGCGTGTCCTGGAATAGATTAGATATTCATAGTGGCGATTGCGGCTCAACTACTCAGGCTGTTCATTTCAATATGCAATCAGCTGCTGATGGCACTATCACAATGACATTCCCGGAGTCTGACGTGTCTGCTGCTGGTTTTTTAAGTGGCTGCGTAAACGATCCCTATACCGT
>Ga0160423_10005581_pt1 | contig 10253 bp, 25 predicted proteins | sample CRUFie14St8metaG_FD_108191 | JGI IMG/M metagenome (GOLD analysis project Ga0160423, IMG submission 108191) | Marine microbial communities from the Costa Rica Dome - CRUD Field 142mm St8 metaG | ecosystem: Environmental > Aquatic > Marine > Oceanic > Photic zone | place: Costa Rica: the Eastern... | reverse complement strand
TAAAATTATATGTTGGCATAATCTACATCACTATTTAGATTGTACCAGTCTGGTACGTTGCGTTTACTCCACACTGCAAAGGTCTTTTTTGCCACACGATAAAAGTTATGATATGCTTTGATGCTATCGCCTTCTACCATGCATTGTGGAAACTGTTTCATTGCTTGAGGTGGTTCGACAAAAGATTTATCTTCAATGTTCATTGGTGGTGTTGCTAAAATCTCATTGAGTAAATCGTAACTTTTGTGGGTGTGCCCGTAGCGATGTACGAACTCTTTATGAAGTTCAGTCCAGAGTGAGTACAACCACTTATAGTGAGACACACTATCACGAACCCACACTGCCGAAGGATGGTTGACATGACATGCTTTGTATATGATGTTCTCATAGTTGTCTGATAGTCTCCAGCGTTTTACTCTACGACCAGTCTGCGATTTACCTATGTACTCATCGCCGTCTAAGACCCTGTGAGCGGTTGACATTAGTTGAGCATACTCAACAAGCATTTTAGATACATGCTTGTCTACATGCCATTCTGCACACGTTTTAGGGTCATTATCCAGGTAGAATATATTCATCAGTCAAATCCTCACATATTGAAAGTTCAAGATAGATAGCATCTAAGTAATCATATATATCTTTCACATCGAACCATATTTGTAATGCTATCACATTTAATATAACAAGTAAAGAGATAGATATCCCTAGTAAAACTTTTACCATCTATCCTCTAACTTTTTTTGCAGTTTTCTCCAGCGTTTGACTGCTTCTTTTTTCATACGCTGTTTTTTCTCAGATGGTTTTTCATAATGCTTACGCATCTTGAGTTCTTTGAGAACACCTGCTTTTTGTACCTTCTTCTTGAAGATACGCATTGCTTTCTCTAAGTTACCGTCTCTAACAGTAACCGTCAACCCACCATCTCTAGCAGGTTTTTCTTTTCTTGTATGTCTGTAGTTTTTATAAGTCATGATGTCACTATACTCTATTCATTAATCTTTGTCAATAGTGGTTCGTCATATTTACCGAAATTCATGGCAATAGTCATTCTATCTTTTTGTATGTTGAACTCTGAAACTTTTTTTCTTATATAAGGTACTGTATGTAACATGTATCCCGGAAAGATTACCAATGTACCTTTTTGAGCATATACCTTATATGTTCTACTAGTAACTTCAGTGTTTATATCATAGGGATTATATTGATTATGAAAAGTATGATGATTAGGGTTTAGAAATAATGTAGGTGTTAAATCATTAGTGGCATAATAGATAGCACATACTTCATGAAGTCCGTGATTATGTGCTTCTTGAAAATGATGACCTTCAATATATCTATTGAACCACATTTGAGTAATTTTGTTTGGTGAATGCGGTTGATACCAACCAACTATCGCCATGTACTTATTTACATGTTTCTCTACGGTTTCAATAAATTCTTTATTACTTTTAGCAAACTGAAGATTAACTTCATCATTATTAAATGAAGTTATAAGTTTGCAGTCCCAATACTCACTCGCACTATTCTCATCTATGGTTCTTGATAGTTCATAAACAGATTTCACAATACTATCATTATTCACCTCATCACTTACATCCAACTTAGCAATCGGATGAGGAAACACATAATCTACTTGCATAATATAATTCCTATTAAATTTTATCTATATTGTCATCATCTTCTTTAAGAACATTTGTTCTCACTCTTTTCATGTCAGGTGACAACGTACCGTCTAATCTTCTAACAACTCTGTATTGGTCTACGTTTAAAACTTCTTTGGTACCCATTAAAACACCATCTGCCCATCTTACAGAAATAGTCCAGTCATGAAAGTTTCTCACATGAACAACTGTTGCTAATGTTGTGTGCTTATGTTTATCACCAGGAAAGTATCCTTCTACAACATCACCTGGAAACAGTTTTGAATTTTTAGGATATTTTTTATTACCATACCACACATGAGTTATACTATCATCTTCATCTTCTTTATGAACAAACATAAGACCTTGTTTTGCTAGTTCTTCGTCTGAAGGTATCAACCCTTGCTTTCTCATTTCTTTTAAATTTTTTCTAGAGATTTCAGGAGGTGTGTTAGTCATATATGTTGTTGCAATATCACCGTACGATAGAGTGCCAACTTTACTGACAACATCATCTCTATCTATAATACCTAGTCTACTACCACCCTTAACATAAGTGATAGTGCCATCTGGATTAAGTTTTCTTTGAGTTTTATCATAATCCGCTGTTTGATATTTTGTTGGATCTTTTGCCATTGTTTCCTCTCAAATAAATATAGTAGTATTTATACGATAGTTGGTTTTATAAATACTTTCATAGTTATTTATAATCGGAGAATAAGCATGACTAGAAGATTTTCAGACATAAAAGATGATATCATCATAGAGCAAATTAAAGAACTTAATGAAGGTGTTTATGATCCAGGCATCTTCAAAGCATTCTTTCTAGCAGGTGGTCCTGGTTCTGGTAAATCTTATGTTCAGAAAAAGACTACTGGTGGTATGGGTCTGAAAGTTGTCAACTCTGATGACATATATGAAAAGATGCTCAAAGATGCTGGCATGGACACCACACCAGAAGATATCTATTCAGACAAGGGTCAAGAAATTCGTGGTAGAGCAAAAGCAACTACTAAGCGAATGCAGAGTAATTTCTTGATGGGTCGTCTTGGTGTTGTCATTGATGGTACCGGTAAAGACTTTGAAAAAATTCAAAGACAAGCGGCGGCACTAAAGCAACTTGGGTATGACACTTATATGATTTTTGTGAATACTTCAGAAGAAGTTGCACAACAAAGAAATCAAGAAAGAAAGAGAACACTACCTAGAGATGAGGTAACAAAGATGTGGAACGGTGTACAAAGAAACATCGGTGCATTTCAGCGTTTCTTCGGTACCAAAAACTTTATCATTCTAGACAACAACGGTCCTAATGACGATGTGTTAGATATGGTCTTTAAGAGAGTTCGTAAACTAGTTACTACACCAGTCAAGAACTATATTGCTAAACAGTGGATTGCTAACGAGTTAGAGAAGAAAAGAAGGAGATAAATCTCCCTCTATTATTTCTTATACCCATTTACTTCTGATACTAATCGCTTTTCTAATTCTGCTAAAGTGAACTGCTGTTCACGATATCGTAGTGGATTACCTGTATACAAGTCAATGGAAAAAAGTTTGTTTAGTAATTTAATCATTTCTCTTTCCTTTATTCAAGATTTTTCTTAGAGTGTTAATCGTTTGAGGATTCATCTTGGGTCCTTTCCTAGCATAACATTTTTTGCTTCTTCATGATATCCCATTCTTGAAAGTTCAGATGCCGCTCTTGCACGACCAACATTTTCGCCGAATGCCATAAAAGCAATGAATGCTCCAATCAAAGCAGTTCTTACTGATGCACAAAAAGTGCATGTGAATTTATATCCATAATCTAATACGCTGTCAACAGACATTTATCTTACTCCTTTGTGTGTGATGTAGTCATAATACTTGAGACAATCTTCATCTTCTAGATGCTCAGTATCTTGACGATATTCTGTTCTGATATACCGAACAATATCGTTCGGATTTGGGGTATCGAATAGTTTATTATATAACCATTTTAACATTTTTTTACCTACATTTGACGCACCAATTCAGTCCTCATCATCTCAGACAAGACATATATAATAGTGCAAAGTTATGAAAGCGTACAGTGTTGCACTGCACGATACTATATATACTTTGGTAGTGCTTAAAAGGTCAGTGTCACTGTATCTTTTTTTGCATAACAGTTGTGACAAATTAGCATAAGTGGAGCATGAATTGAAAGTCAGATTAATTAGTTTCTCTCAGACGCAACAAGGTGAACTTTTTGTAGGTAACGATGTACAAGAACTTGTCGCTTATTGCGCTAGAGTTTCAAACCCCTCAAATCAAAGCAATAAAGAAACATCGGCAAAACTGCTGAACTATCTCGCAAAGCATAAACACTGGTCACCTTTTGAGATGGTGTCTGCTTGTTTAGAGATTGAAACAACTAGAGACATTGCAAGACAGATTTTAAGACATCGGTCTTTCTCGTTTCAAGAGTTCTCTCAACGGTATGCAAATCCAGTAGAAGACTTAGAGTTTGAGTTGCGTGAAGCAAGATTGCAAGACAAGACAAACAGACAGAACAGTATGCCTACAGAAAATGTAGAACTACATCATGCTTGGATTGAAAAGCAACAAGCAGTTATCGATGCCGCTAGAGATGCATATCAATGGGCGATTGATAATGATATAGCAAAAGAGCAAGCAAGAGTTGTACTACCAGAAGGTAATACAATATCACGCATGTATATGAATGGTACTCTTCGCAGTTGGATGCACTACATTGAACTTCGTGGTGCAAACGGCACACAACTTGAGCATATGCAGATTGCTCATGAAGTTGCAAAAGTTATAGCAGAAGTTTTTCCATTAGCAAAGGATTTATAAAATGAATGTAAATGCATTATTTTCAACACCAGTTGGAGTTAAAGATATACCTATAGACACCAGTAAAATGTTAAAAACTTGTCTAGAGATAGAAAAAAATGATAATCGTGCTTATGATTCCTCTAAAGAAGAAGATAAAACAATATACACATCACATCCAGATGCAGATGCAGAACACTCTGGTTATATTTTAGAACATCCTGACTTCTCAATGCTAAAATCTGTAATCACTAGTGAAGTTAAAGTATTTACTCGTATGGTAGGTATAGAAAGTAGAGGACTTGAACTTAATAGAAGTTGGTTTACTATACAAAAGAAACACTCTACCATATCTCAACATAATCATAGACATGGAGTAATCAGCGGTGCTTTTTATGTTTATGCTGATGAAGATGCGGCACCTATTACATTTGCAAGTCCTCTCATGTCATACAAGATGAATGAACCTCGCAGTGGTGTATCAGGAACTGCAGATGTAAACTTTGCAGATGAGTATTTCAGTGTTGCCGCAAAAACAGGAAAACTAGTTCTGTTTCCGTCTTGGTTAGAACACTATGTAGGATACAATATTTCTGATTGTAGGATTGTAATTTCTTTTAATTTTTCTTAAAAAAAATCATAAACCGTTGATATACAACAAAACTTTTTTTCACTTTTCCCTTGACATTACGGTAAACATCTGATATATTATAAGAGTAAGATGAATTGAAAGAGAGGTTATGACTATGGCATATATTTCCCAAGAAACAAAAAAAGAACTTGCTCCTGCGATTAAAGCAGTTGCTAAAAAATACGGCATGAAAGTTACGATTGGTATTGACCATCACTCTTCTTTAGTTGTCAAAATCAAAGAAGGTGCGCTAGACTTGATTGGTGCCGCTAACAAGCATCATGAACTTGAGAATGAGAAGCGTGGTTTCAACTACTTCGGTGGTGTTGGTGATTACTTCGACATTAACCCTTATCATTCTGCTAATTGGTACAAGTCAGTTGGTGCTGATAAAGAAGCAAACTTCGTTGAAGAAATGATTGCCGCAATGAAAGGTACTAAGTGGTACGATAACAGCGATGCAATGACTGACTACTTCGACACTGCTTACTACTTGTCACTGAAAGTCGGTCAGTGGAACAAACCTTATATTCACACTGCTTAATTGGAGACTATATATTATGAATGTTAAAGTGAAAAATGTTATCGAAGCATTGTCAGCAATTGACAATCAAGATGATTTGAATGCGATTGCGAAAGCATGGAAAATGCAAATGAACTATATCGCTAATATGAACAAAGCAACAGTCAAAGTTGGTGACACCATAACTTGGACAAACAAAGGGTTTACCCGAGAGAGCATTGTTGAGAAAGTCAACCGCACAACTGTTGATGTTATAGACGCTGGTGCGACACCGTTCGGTCGTACCCGTACCCGAGTTCCACTTTCAATGGTGAATGCATAATGATTAGAGAAAAAAATTATAACCACATTGTTTTTGACCTGACGGGTCCTCAGGGTAATGCCTTCTTCTTGTTAGGTCAAGTAAAGTCGATTGGCGAGTATCGTGGGTTCTCTGCTACGAAAATAAATAACATCTGTGATGAGATGACTTCAGGCGATTATGAGAACTTAGTAAGTGTGTTTGACAATCACTTTGGTGACTATGTTATCTTGGAAAGGTAAAAGGTTTTAATTTAATCTGAAAAGGGTACACCCTATATAGTACTCGGCAACATGAATTTGAGAGTTGCCACGGTAATAGTAGCGGTAAAAGATATTTTTCATTCTTACCGTTATAAAGTATTGACAAGTGATGCTAGACTGTTCTATAGTAATCACTCTTATCACAGACGCACAGGAGACAATGATGCGCTATCTAAAGAAGAACGAAATGAATATGGATACACTTCCATCTTACAACTTCAAAGGTTTTGTGTATGCACCCTCTACTCATGCTGGCAAAATTTACCACACTGTCTATAAAGACTATCGGTATATCACCGACCTTGCTGGTCCCACAAATGCTGTATTTTCTAAGAAAGAATTCATTGATACAATACTTAAACGAAAAAAATATTAAAAAAAGTGAAAAAAGTACTTGACAAATCTGTATGCATTTGGTATAGTTATAATGTAAGTTGAATAGAAAAGAGAGAAAATTATGAAACAAGTGACTTCAGAACATATCAATGACTACCTCGACTTCATCATGGATGACTATGTTGAGTGGTGCGGTCAAGCGAATATCGGTTCGAAACAGATGAGCGAAACAAAGTGGGTCGCTGAAGAAGGTCGCAAGTATATCAAGATTGTTCATGAAAAGATGGGCGGTCAGCGGTCTGTTCATTCTTTCATTGTAAAAGAAGCGACAAAGAAGTTTGGTGTTGGTGATGTGCTTATGGCGGCATCATGGAAAGCACCTGCTACGAACTTTGCGAGAGCAACAGTGTTTGACACTGATAGTTTCGAAGGTCGTATTCGTTGGTCAGGAATTTGTTAAGGAGATATATTATGACACAAGTAGCAGTTATTCATTCAGCATTTGAAGAAACACCTCGCACTGTTGCGTTTGTTGAAGTTGGTGACCGTACTGTAGAAGATGCACTTGAGTTTGCATTTCGCTGGACACAAAATATTTTTGACAGTTGGTCACTGAAGCATCCTGAAGATGGTAACGATAGTGTTACAGTCATGGGTGATACAAAAGGTGGAACTATGGGTATTCGTTCTACTTCAGTTGGTGACCAGATGTTGATTGGCACTACTAAGTATGTCGTTTCACCTGTAGGATTTGAGGAGTTAGAATGACGTTAGATGAATTAGAATTGTATTTGGAAGAACTAGAAAGTCAAGTAGAACGCAAGATTGAGTGGACTTTGACTAATCACATTTCACTTGCTGATGCTAGACGTTACACTGGTTCTATGCAATTAACCATAAATGCACTGAAAGAAAAGGTAAAAGAACTCAAAATTATTGATACTTTTAACGAAGAAAGTGCTTGACAAACTAATTATTATATGGTAAAGTATACCTATAATGAGAAAGGAAATGTTATGAAAAAGATAATGTTGATTGCCGCCCTTGCGATGATGACTACGAATGCTACTGCTGGTGAGTGGAAACTCCCACAGAAGAGTGTTTGGAATGATAGCAATGTCGCACTTCAGTTTCCTGAAGAGTTGAACTACTTCTTGAAAGGTGGCATTGATTTGAACAATGTTCTTGGCGCAGTGATTGCGACAACGATTGACCCTAGAGGTTATCATGGTAGTGCTTACCCTAACGGTAAGAGACCAAAACTAAACTATAAACTCGGTAATATGGGAACTGGTAAATGTTATGCCGATCCAAAAGGCAATGGTATCTACTGCCCTTAATTGCAGTGATGCTATCTGGTTGTGTTTCGACACCTGAACTAGTTGTAGAATTATATCAAAGTTGTAAGTATCGTAACGACTGCATAGGTGATAGAATACAAGACTGGTGGAAAGAACATAGAGGTTGATATGGACGCACCATGTGATTATGATAATGAAGTTGTATCTAACTGGCAACATACTATTGAACAAGTTGTCAATGTAGATAGAAAAGTTTTTCCTTATATAGATGACACTCGTAAATGCGTCATGAAGTTTGATGTTACAATTGATGGTGTAGAACATTACACTTCTGGTTCATATGTGTTCGGTCCTGATATGACAGAGAACGATGCTTGCGACCAAGCAATGATAAAAGGTAAGAAAGAAATTATTCAACAAGTATCACCTGAAGTTCTTACAGCAAAGACAAACATGACTTGCAAAACTAAGACAGTTGAAGAACCAGTAGTGGCACAGTCTGACACATTACCAGCACATACACCAGCACCACAACCTGAAGTGAAGATTGTAGAAAGAGTAATAGTTCAAGAACCACAGACTGTAATACGCTTTGTCCCAAGCAGTGGCAATAGTGGGTACATACAAACGAATCCAGTTGACAAAGCGATATCAAGTGTAGTAGATTTAATATTAGGTAATAACAGTTACTAGGAGTGATTATGAAATATGTGATTGGTTTTCTTTTGGGTGCAGTTGTGATTTACAACTATCCCGAATTGTGGACGAACTTTGACCCTATAGGTTGGTTCGTTGATAGTGGTCTTCGTGACCAGACTGTTGATATTCTAGAAGGAGCGAAATAGTGAAACAGTATTTTATGATGGGTACCGCATGTCTTGCACTTGCGGCATGTAGTTCTAATGATGTGAAAGTTGCAAGCAATGCACCTCCTGGTACAGTTGATGTAGCATCGTATGAGTACAAGGCACAAGTTGTACAAGATAATGTTAGTGTGATTCCTGATTGGTTTACAGAGATGCCAGAGAGCGACAAAGCAATCTATGCAGTTGGCACTACAGCATCACCAGACTTGCAGTTGTCTTTTGACATGGCAGTTCTGAATGCTAAGACTACTCTTGCTGACCGCATCAATGGTCGTGTTCGTAGTCAGACTAAATCATTTATTTCAAAGATTGGTTCTGATGAAACTGATACTGCTGTACTCTCGGAGATTGAAAAGACTACTAGCAATCTAATCGCTGATGTTGATGTTGCTGGTTACAAAGTTGCTGAAAGTAAAGTTGTATCTGCTGGCACACAGTATCGTGTCTATGTACTACTTGAGTATTCTGATTTGCAAGCACAGAAAATTTTATTAAACCGCTTGCGTAAAGACCGTATCTTGCTTTCAAAGATTTCTGCTACGAATGCATACAAAGAACTTGATGCCGCAGTAGAAAAACAAAATGAGCAAGATGCAATTGAAAACAAAACCATAACGGAGATATTGACACAATGAGTAATCAAAGACCCGGCAAGTTGCAACGTAAAGCAATGTTCGATGATGGTGGTTCTATGTTACGCCAAGTAATCAACTTCGCTAAAGAAGCAGAAAGACTTCTTGAAGAAAAAGGTGAAGAAGATGCGGCATTCTATTTCGGTCAGTTGAAAGACTGGTTGGTAGAGAATCCAGGTAAGGCATTCAAAGAACCTACACATCGTATTCTAGGAATATAGTATGCAACATAAAGTTTCTGAATTGTGCGACAAGGTGAATATCATTTATGAGAAATCTATGAACCTGCGTAGAATGAAGTACGACACGCCTAAAGAACAGCGTGACGAAGCGCAGATACAATTTCTGATTGATGACATTCAACATCTGTGTCGAATGATTGGTGCTGATACAAGTAAGTATCAGAAGTGATAAGTTACTGCCCGTAGTTCAGTTGGATTAGAACAACGGTCTTCTAAACCGTAGGTCGCAGGTTCGAATCCTGCCGGGCAGGCCAATCACAAGGAGAATATATGAGTAATTTACGAGAAGCGATTAGGTCATGTCGCAAAGCACTAGATGAATTAGATAAAGCACTTGAGTATGAACAGAGTGGTATGTATGAAGATGACGATGGATGTTTGCGTTGGACAGATACAGACCAACCTGTAGAAAGTCAATTGTGGAATGATATATAGAACAATATGATTGAAGATAAAGTTTATGAAACCAGTCTGAACTGGTTGCAAAAATATATCGATGAAAACTGTATTGTTCGTGGACGATACATGAAAGGTAAAGTACCAGGTACGAATTATACTTGGTGCTTTTATCTTCGTAAAGGTCTATACAATCCAGAGTTTAATAAACATCTAGCAGTCTGCTTTCTCTATAAGATAAAAAAAGAAGTTGGTCACTTTGACTTTCAGTTGTCTGGACTTGAGACTGCGGCAACACCTAT
>Ga0160423_10005579_pt1 | contig 10253 bp, 6 predicted proteins | sample CRUFie14St8metaG_FD_108191 | JGI IMG/M metagenome (GOLD analysis project Ga0160423, IMG submission 108191) | Marine microbial communities from the Costa Rica Dome - CRUD Field 142mm St8 metaG | ecosystem: Environmental > Aquatic > Marine > Oceanic > Photic zone | place: Costa Rica: the Eastern... | reverse complement strand
CTTAAAAACTCGGGTAGGCTATGGAATAGGTGATATTGCGATATGTCTTTATTGGAGCGGGGTTGGACTTTATTTGCTTTATTTTTACACCGATGTGGTGGGTATTTCTCCGTCCTTAGCAGGGTTAATTTATGGCATAGGCATGTTTTGGGACGCAATAACTGACCCTTTTATGGGATACGTTGCGGAAAGAACCAGGACTAGATGGGGAGTTTATAGACCATATTTGCTATTTGGCAACATACCATTAGCTTTGTCATTTGTACTTTTATTTTGGGTCCCTCCATTTGAAGGGACTATACTTTTCTTTTTTCTCTTATTCGCCAACATTCTTCATAGAACATGCTTCACCCTAGTTAGCGTGCCATTTTCATCGCTAACTCCGAGGATAACTTCTGATAGCCAGGAGAGAACTAATCTAACAGGATTTAGAATGATGGGAGCTCAAACTGGAACTAATTTGATGGCGCTTGTAGCTTTTCCCATTATCTTCTGGGTTGGAGGAGAGGACGAAAGCATCGGATTTGTTGTATTGGCTTTGGTAGCAGGTCTGACTGCCTTGCTAATTCATACAATCACCTTTTTGACAGTTAAAGAGCCTTTAAATGATCAAGGAATCGAAAGAGTTGGAGGAAGTTTAAAAGATGCTGCGAGAGCAATAGGAAAAAATACGCCTTTTTGGCTTGTGTTTTCAGCAACCTTAATAGTTGGCATAACAACTATTTTCTTTGGAAATAATCTTATCTACTACACGAAATATGCTTTGAGCTTGCACGAACATCAAAGCATAATTTTATTTACAAGTGGCATAGTTGCTTTCTTGAGTATTCCTTTTTGGTGGTTTATTTCTAACAAGATAGGAAAAAAATTTACTTGGCTCTTTTCAAGTACCCTCACATTACTTGCTTTTATAATTTTTTATTTTTATCAAATTAATTCTTTGTACGAACTTTTATTTTTGGTTGCTTTCATAGGTTTTGGATCTGGAGCAGGAGGTATACTTTTTTGGTCTATGCTTCCAGATACTATCGAGTATGGAGAGGTTCTAACAGGTGTTAGAAGTGAATCTTCCCTTTATGGCTTTATGACATTTGCACAAAAAGGTTCTATTGCATTCGCCATTATAATCCTTGGAATAGTTCTGGATGTGATTGGTTTCCAGGCCAACGAAGTGCAAACAGAAAATACTCTAACGAATATGAAATTAATTATGACCCTTATTCCTTCCTTAGGTATTGCAACTAGTTTAGTTATTATTTATTTTTATCCTATAGATGCAAAAATGCATAAGAATTTATTAAAAAAACTTCAAGAGGTAACAGAATGAAACCTATCCGATGGGGAATATTAGGTACTGGTTCCATAGCCAAAGCCTTTGCAAAAGCTCTAAATGAGACTGACGGAGAATTATATGCTGTGGCAAGTAACACTCTTAATAGAGCTATAGAATTTTCTCAATCATACAAATGCAAAGCGATTGAAGGTTATGACAATCTGATATCCATGGATGAAATAGATGCTATTTATGTAGCAACACCACACACCAGCCACTTTGAATTGTCTGCAAAATGTCTCATGAACAAAAAACCTGTTCTTTGTGAAAAGCCTATGACAATAAATGCTACAGAGACCATGGCATTAATCGATCTTTCTAGAAAGTACAAAACTCTTTTAATGGAAGCATTTATGTACAAAATACATCCTCAAACACAAAGAGTGATTGAACTGATAAAAGAAAGATTGAAGGGGCCATTGCAAATAAAAGCTGAATTTTGTTTCTCTGTTGATGTTCCTGAAACACATAGACTCGTGAATAGGGATCTGGGTGGTGGATCGATCTTAGATATTGGTTGTTATCCACTTTCTATTTCTCGACATGCAGTAGGAGCAGTTAATGATCTTAATTTTATGAATCCAATTTCTATAGAAGCTAATGGAGAGTTAAATGATCAAAACATAGATTTAAATGCCTCAGCTTCGTTAGTTTTCGAAGATGGTTCAACTTCTGAAATTAAATCAGCCACAAATATGCAAACTAATAGTAATGTCGAGATTTCTGATGGCAAGGATACGGTTTTTATCAATCAACCTTGGCACTGTGGAGAATTCACTGAAAGAAAATCTCAAATTAGAATACAAAATCAACTTGGCGAAGATGAGTTTGTAGATATTGAAACTGAGAAGGGTATATACGCTATTGAGATAGACCATTTTTCTGAATGTTTGAAAAATCATGAGATTGAATCGTCTTTAGTGCCACATAATGATTCTCATGGAAATATGATAGCTCTCGACAGTTGGCGAAAGAATTTGAAGATTGTTTATGATGACGATAGGGGTGAAAAAAGAAGAATACCTATTGTCCAAGATATTTCTAAAAGAGAAAGTTTACCCACTTTGAAAATTTCTGGGATAGATAAAGATCTTTCAAGAATAGTTTTTGGATGCGATAACCAATCAGATACAAATCATGCTTTCGCGATGTTTGATCACTTTTATAAGAATGGAGGAAACGTATTCGATACTGCTTATATCTATAATGATGGTAAAAGTGATTATTATTTGGGTAGTTGGTTGGAGTCTAGAGATCTAAGAGAAGAAGTTGTAATCCTTGGAAAGGGCGCACACACACCAGATTGCTTACCTGAAAAAATAAGACCTCAATTAGAAGAGACTTTATCAAGAATGTCCACTTCATATTTGGATATTTATTGTCTGCACAGAGACAATGAATCATTACCAGTTACCGATTTTATTGATGAATTGAATGCACTAAAAGATGAAGGATTAATAAAAGTATTTGGAGCGTCCAACTGGTCATTATCAAGATTCAAGGAAGCAAATGAATATGCAAAATCTCAAGGTAAAGAACCTTTTAGTGTACTTAGTAATAACTTTAGTTTGGCCCGTATGAATAATCCTGTTTGGCCTGGTTGTTATAGTTGCTCAGAGGATAATTATGTCGATTATCTAAGGGAAAACAATGTAGCAATTTTTCCTTGGTCAAGCCAGGCACGTGGATTCTTTTTAGATTCGCAAGAATTTACTGGTTTAGCGCACGTTGCTGACCCAAATCAAGAGGAACAAAAAAGGGTGTGGGGAAGCGATGATAACTTAGAGAGACGTTCAAGATGCTTCGAGTTAGCTACAAGAAAAGGAGTTGATCCAATCCAATTAGCTTTAGCATTCGTCTTACACCAAGAATTTCCTTCATTTCCCTTGATAGGACCGAGAAATTTCTTTGAGACAGAAAGTTCATTACAAGCTTCAAAAATTAGCTTAACTCGCAATGAAATTTCTTGGTTAAATCTAAAATAATCTGAAGAAAAAGGCTTTAATTAAAAGCAGTTTATTGTTATTCTTTTTCTAGGTGTCCCACATTCAATTTAACACGAGGGGGATTGAATCTGTGGATCTTTGTTACCCTCTACAGGAGGTGATCACTATTAGTATTTATTTTAGAAGAGGAACAACAGGAGGAGCCTTCTGACACGGGTTACCCCCGGTTCCGGCTAACGGTTTTAACGGTTAGTTGAAAAGTTGTTGAGATACGCTTTTCGGAATCCCCACCTTAGTGTGGGGATTTTTTTTATCTTTAATTCTTATTAATTTTGTAAGACAATTGAGGGAATGGATCTAAATTTATTAGCTGATATCGGAACAGCTTTAAGCCCATACTTAGTTTTAGGTTCTATTTTCTATCTCGCACTTGAACTTAGGCAACAAAACAAAGTAAGCAAAGCAGCTACAAGACAAGAAATTGCCAAAGCTCACCAAAGCCTCACTCTAGCTTCGATGGATGAGAGGTTAATCCAAGCAAGAATAAAATTTTATAAAGGAATTGATCTTACTGAAGAGGAAGAGCATGCATGGACGGTCCACCTTCATGCTATCTTTCGTGCAAGAGAGAATCATTTTTATCAATTTAACGCAAAGATGTTAGATGCTGAGGAATGGGAAGCAATGCTGAGAGGGTTTGTGACCTTATTTGAAAGAGATTTTAATTTCGAAGTTTGGAATAGAGTAAAGGGGACATATTCTCCTAAATTTGTTCAAATAGTAGATACTGAATTGGCAAAACTCAATTTATAATGTTTCAAGAATATCTAAAAGGAGAAAAGATGAAAAAAGGCATAAACTTAATAAAGAACATATTTTTATTTTGTTCATATAGTTTGATACTTAATTTGCAGGCCTCTGATCTTCCAAAAGCAAGTCCAGAGGATTATGGATTCTCAACTGAAAAACTTTCAGAGCTAAAACCCATGCTTGATCCCATTGTAGATGAAGGAAAATTACCAAATTACCTAGTAGCGATCTATTCGGATGGAAACTTAATCTATCAAAGCATGAAAGGCAAAGCTGACGAAGAGAATAATATAGATATTGCTCACAATACAATTTTTGCCCAATTTTCAATGACAAAACCAATTGTTTCTGCCGCTATTCTCCAGCTTGTCGAAAGTGGAGAAATATCCCTTGATGACAACCTGGAAGATTTTTATCCAGCTTTTTCAAGCATGATGGTTGCTCCGGATGGATATTTTGAAAAGACTATGGTGGAGTCTGCGAGATCAATCAATGTAAGGGACCTTCTAACTCATACTGCCGGTTTTACATATGGTGAGCAAGTGGTTGGTATCGGTGATGTGGCAAAAATATATGATGAATTAAATCCTTCGGGCCAATGGGGCAGGTCAACCCAAGAAGCAATGGATGTCCTATCAGAAATACCTTTGGTGTCACAACCTGGAGATGAATTTAATTATTCTGTTGCGATTGATGTACTAGGTGCAATTATAGAGAAAGTGTCTGGAAAAAGTTTGATGGAGTATTTAAAAGATGAACTACTAGATCCTCTTGAAATGAATGACACAGCCTTTGCTTTCCAGGGGGAGCAACTTGAAAGAGTAGCTCAAATATATGCAGCTGCTCCTCAAAGAACAGTTCAGGTTCCTGGCCAAACAAAATCTTATGTACCAATGTTCGGCAATAATCCTAATCCTTACTGTCGTTTGGAACCAAATTTTTATAGCGGCGGGGGAGGTATATGTACTTCTGCAGATGACTTTGCAAGATTTTCTACAATGATTCTCAATAAAGGAATTTTGAATGGGAAAAGAGTGCTTAGCGAAGAAAGTGTTAGATTAATGACAGAAAATTTACTGCCGCGAAAGTTAGGAAGAAACGCTTTACAAAATTCTTTTGGAGATTTCGCAGGAAATATGCATTTTGGTGCTGGCTTAGGTATAGTTCTGAAAGGAGATACTGACCAGACAGATTATTACTGGTGGGCCGGTGCGGCCAATACTTTTTTTTGGATAGATCCTGATAACAATACTGTAGGCATTTTCCTGTCACAACATTTCCCTGTGACTTTTAATCTGATTGATAAATTAGAAGCACATGTGGAGGATTCGCAGATATAAGAAATTCTTTCATTCATGCAAATAAGAAATCAATTACTTTTGATAACAATCTTGTCTGCAATTATTGCAGGCCTTGGGGTTTCTTATATCTTCTCTGTTAGATCAGAGGCTCAAAGCGATACTTATACAGAGGCTTTTCTAGAAATCTATAAATCTTCTTGGGAAACAATTGTTCAGCAAGAAGGTGAAGGTCTTTTAGACTACGGTCCTGAGGGGTCAAGGGGGAGTTTCTGGCTTTCTGATAATGAAAATCCTTTAGACTTCAGGCCTGCTAGGGCAAGTAATTATTTAGTTGACCAAAGTGCTTCTTTAGAAGATAGAATTGTAAATCCTCTTCATATTTCTTTCAGAGATAAAGACGTAAACACACAAACAAGATTTCTTAAAATTTTTTTCGGACCCGGCTTACAAAGAGGTGAACTGTATTTCTACTCAATTTTGGATGCAGAAACTCTAAATCAGGTTGTTTGCAAGAAAAGTATCTTCGCAAGAGATTTTAATCCATGTTCAAGTGCTTTGGATTCGCGTTTTATTGGAAGTGAAAGTCGGCAAGATATATATGATGAAATTCTAAAAAATAGATCAACTTGGACGGGCTTTTTAGCCCAAAAGGATAAATACACAGTTGACTATTCTATTGTTCATGTCTTTCCAATACTCACAAACAGAACAGTCTTAGCATTCGGCATAGTTGCCAGACAGCTCACGCCTGTTGTAAATCTTCTTGGTGAACAAATGGGAGTGAATGCTGAAATAATAGATATTGAAACCATTTCGTCCATGAATATTGATGATTTAGACGAAAGTATTGATAACACAATTGGTGGCTTAAACAGCTCACCACCATCTTCCAACGATACATCTGATCGGGTTCGGGAAATATATGCATACAAGGAGCTTATTGATAGTTCAAACCTCAACCAATATGTTTCAAGTCAGTACCAAAAGGATATTGTAAGTTTCTCGGTCAACGAATCTTTTCCAAGAGATAGACTAATATTTTCTAGAGATATTTCTGATCTCATTAAAATTCAAAACGAGTCGTCTTTCACTGCACTATTAGTAGGTGTACTTTCTCTCGGTATTTTGATACTGATACTAATTTTTATTCAAAGAAATATTTTTGGTTCATTAAGAGACGCTGTCTCTGTTCTGAAGTCACTGACAGAAGGTGATATCGAGGTTGATATTCCAAAAAGAAGTGGAATTTTGGCAAATGATAATGATGAGGTTGGCAGATTGCTTTCTGCTTTGCAAACCTATAAGGACACTTCTGAAGAATTGGATAAGGTATTATCTTTGAGTAAAGATCTTGAGGCTGCAAGAGACGAAGCTAAAGAAGCGAGTGAAGCTAAAAGTAAATTTTTAGCAAATATGTCTCATGAATTGAGAACTCCCCTAAACGGAATAATCGGCTATGCAGATTTGTTGTTGGAAGAGTGTGAGGACGAAGGAAATGAGATGATGGCTGAAGATCTTACAAAGATAACGCAATCGGGATCTCATTTATTATCCATTATCAACGATATTCTGGATATGTCTAAGATCGAGGCAGGGAAAATGGAATTATTTGTATCAGAATTTAATATTTCTGATTTAGTTGAGCAAATAAAAAATATTTCGCAATCTTTGGCAGACAAAAACAACAATAAAATCATATATGAAGTGGCCGACGGATTGTCTTCTATGAAGGGAGATGAAACAAGATTAAGACAATGTGTAGTCAACCTCATAAGTAATGCTGTCAAGTTTACTGAAAATGGTACAGTGAAAGTAAGAGTTGAGAGTGACAACAAACCTGATGAAGGATTGATAATTTCAGTAGCGGATACTGGTATTGGCATGACAGAAAAACAACTTCAAAAGATTTTTGAAGATTTTACTCAAGCAGACGATGAGACAACGGCAAAGTTCGGTGGAACGGGGTTAGGATTAGCAATAACACGAAACTTAGTTACGATGATGCAAGGTACCGTTGGTGTTGAGAGTACGTTGGACGTAGGAAGCACTTTCACTATATCTTTACCCAGATATCTTGAACCAAAGCAAACAGTATCTGAGGAGATAGTAGGTGATACAGGCCCGCTTGTTCTTATCGTAGACGATGACCTTAACATTCATGATCTTGCCTGCCGTATATTAATTCAGAACGGTTACAGAACTATAAGTGCTACTGATGGTTCTAGAGGTATTGAAATCGCAAGAGAGAAAAATCCTTCATTAATATTGTTGGATATAATGATGCCAGAAAAAGACGGTTGGGAAGTCCTAAAAGAATTAAGAAATGATGCTGACCTTGCAAACATTCCTGTTCTAGTCACAAGTGTACTTGAAGAACAGAAGACAGCAGAAGCATTGGGTGCAAGAGCTTACGTTTCTAAACCAATAGATAAAAAGCAACTTTTGGATACACTCAAAAGTCTTGACATTGAAAGCACTTCAAAAGTTTTGATTATAGATGATGATCCGGATGTTAGAGAGCTAGTCTCTAGAATGCTTCAGAATGAGAATATAGAAACAATTGAAGCCAGGAATGGACAAGAAGGAATTAAAATGCTGGAGCAGAACCCAGATCTTATTATTCTGGATCTCGAAATGCCTGTTATGAATGGTTTCGAGTTTTTAGAGCAAACTACAACAAACATTCCAATTATAATTTTTTCAGGACTTGAGCTTTCCAAGCAAGATGTAGAGGGCTTACAAAGCCAAACTTTAGGTCTTATTACTAAAGATAAGTTAGGCTCTGGAGACAAACTCCTAGAGGCAATAAATGGGGCTTTAAATTAAGATAGAAGTGCCTCTATCTTCTCTAAAAGTCTTTTGATTTCAACGGGTTTCGTATCAAAATCGTCCGCACCAGCGTCTAAGGCTTTCAGTCTATCTTCTTCAAGTGCATGAGCGGTAAGAGCAATGATCGGAATGAGTTTCAGTTCTGGATCTGCTTTAGCCTGCCTGGTAGCTTCCCATCCATCCATGATTGGTAGTCCCATATCCATTAAAACTATATCTGGCTTTTCCGCTTTCATTCTATCAAGGCCTTCTTGTCCATCTATTGCAATTGTTACCTTGTAACCCCTGCGTTCAAGTCTTCTGCTCAACATATCTCTGTTAAGTTCATTATCCTCTACAATTAAAACATTACTCATAGTCAGTCCTTTGTTAAAAATCCCTGATTAATTATTCTATTCCTACCGTTTTCTTTTGCAAGATACAACCTTTCATCCGCAAGATTTATCAGATCATCTCTTTCTATTTTTTCACTTGAATGAGCAATACCTCCACTGACTGTTATTTTAATCTCCGTACCCTCTACATTGATAACACTCGATTCTATGGATTTTCTCACTCTTTCAGCTATTTGTGTGATCTCATTAATTTCAATATCATCAATTAATGCAAGAAATTCTTCGCCACCTTGACGACCTATAAAATCATTAGACCTAATGTTTTGAGAAAACCTTTCAGCTGCTTCTATCAAAACCATATCCCCCGCGTGATGACCGAAAGCATCATTGACTGACTTAAAAAAATCGATATCTAACAGAATTATCCCAAAATTGGATGAATTATCTTTACAACTCTGTATAAGACTATCGAGCTTTTCATAAATACTCCTTCTATTTCTTATACCTGTCAGCTGATCTGTAGTGGCTTGAATAGTTAATTGATCCATCAACTCATTTGATTTCTTTCTAAGAGCTTTTCTTTCTAATGCCGCAACAACTTTGGCACCTAAGACGACTCCGTCTACCGGCTTGGATAGGTAGTCAGATGCTCCTATTGCAATACATTTTGCAACACTCCTAACATCATCAAAACCACTTACCATAATTACTGGAAGATCTGATTGCAGCTCGGAATTTCTTATTGCATTTAAAACTTCAATTCCATTCATATCTGGCATCAAAACATCGAGTAAAACTAAATCAATTTTTTGCTTAGACAGGATACTCAAGGCTTCTTTTCCTCCGGAGGCTTGAACACACTCAAAATCATATAATCTTAGCCTCCGCTGAAGTAGGTCTCTATTGGAGTCATTATCATCGACTATTAGAATAATACTGTCTGATATCTCTTCACTAATTATTGGATCATACTCATCACTATTAAGAGTGGAAAACAGTCTCTCTATTGCCTCTTCTTCAGATCCTTTATTCTCTTGAAGATCATCAGCGTTCAATTTTCTCTCAAGTGCATTGACTATTGAATCTATAGCATTGGCAATTTCATAGCTAAGTTCTTTTATCTTACTGAGTGAAAGGAGGGATTGTTTATCAAGATCGTCTTCAAATTCTTCCTCTATAATCTCCGTATAACCTAAGATACCGTTGAGAGGATTTCTTAAGTCATGCCTAAATTTTGATAAATCTGGATTAGTTTCCTTCTCTAATACTTTTATGTCGTTAATTAGAGAATTCGATTTAGTTGCTAAAAAATCGCAACTCTTTCTGATGCTGTTTATTTCACTAAGAAAATCAGAAGAATTTTCGTGATTGGCAACAATATCGTCTAAGCATTCTCTGATAACGGCTATTGGAGTTAGGATTCCTTGACGGAGTTCTGCTGATTCAATACGAACAATATTTTGGTTAGGCATTCAAAATTTTCTAGATATATTTATTTACACTATATAAACTCATAATTTCTTATGAATGCTTCCAATAGTCAAGGTTATTACGATGAATTCTTTAAAACTTTTAATGAAAAAGGTTGGACCCTTTTTAACCAGAAAATTTATACACTTGAAGATGAAAAGGTCTTAGGTAGTGAATTATTGTTAAGAGTTGGAATTACTGGAAGTTATTTAGATAACTCTGCATTTTT
>Ga0160423_10005577_pt1 | contig 10257 bp, 17 predicted proteins | sample CRUFie14St8metaG_FD_108191 | JGI IMG/M metagenome (GOLD analysis project Ga0160423, IMG submission 108191) | Marine microbial communities from the Costa Rica Dome - CRUD Field 142mm St8 metaG | ecosystem: Environmental > Aquatic > Marine > Oceanic > Photic zone | place: Costa Rica: the Eastern... | reverse complement strand
GCCTCGGTTTTTACGCCTCCGCAAATTCCTCAACATCTACTAAGAAACTTGCTATCCAAGCCTCACAAGATTGCGAGTTCTTTGGATATGCTTTTTCGTTAGCCTTCATCGGTCTTATGCTTCCCGATGAAACCATGAATAACCCTACCGGTACTGGCGGATTATCTATATCCCACTTAAAGCCACCCAATCCAGTGCATTGGACTCCCTTTCCATAAACACAGGCTACTGCCTGTGTGGAATAACCCCGTGCCGCATCTTTGATTGCAGTCACGGGATCTTGAGCCTTTGCCCACTGCCACCCCGAAAGGTTAATAGCTAGGAAGTAATGACCATTAGGCTGTTTAAAAGGCGTTGATTCACTCATGGCGAATCCTCCCGTAGTTGATTGTTAAATATCTACCTCGGGGGCTTCCCGAGGATGACTTAGATTTCCAAGTCATGTGGTCATTATCGCATACTCGAATCGGGTTGTCAAGCTAAGTTTTTAAAAAGTTATTTGGGGTTGCTCATAAAAAAGCCCCGACTGGCGGGGCTCGATGGTCAGCGACGGCGTCGCCGCTTAACCGGTTTCTTCATTGCTTTATCAACGGCTTCTTCGCCGTAAATCAATTTCAAAACCCAATTCAACAGAAACATTCAATCCCCCTCAACGTAGCTCATGTTAAAGCCCAATTTTTTACAAGTATTAGTGACGCCCTCGGGCAGTTCAAAGACGCCGTCATAGTCAACCAGAACGACGCCGTCAAACCACAGACCGCCGCTCCCCCCTTCATCGCCTAATGTGGCGTGTTCGAAACCAATCGGCATACCCCGTTCATCAAGATAAACCGTCCAGTCATTACACGTCACATAACGATTCAATACACCCTCATGGACTTTCATAGCCCTACCCCTTCAATACGCACTTCGCCATTTCTGACTGCGTTTTTAAACTCCTTATAATCCCGAAAGTAGTTCTCGACTAAATCACCAGATGCAGAGAAAGACCAAAAAGAACATTTACCTTTTAAATTAGGATCGTCGTAACCCAGTTTAGGTGCGAGCCCGCAAATGTATTCATCGTCTTCAATACGTGAAATACGAATGTCGTCGTAAAGATCGCCATAAGCAGGGCAGTTGTTTTTAAACCACACGTAATGTGTGTTGCCGTCAATGAGACCGGACTTGACAAGGAAAGAGACCTTCCCCTTTAAAGAAAGCATTCGATTTTTAAGCGATTCATCTTTACAGAACCAATCATAAAAATTGAAGCAGTTGTCTTTTGTTGCCAACGGATCGGCAAGGAATTCATTAATACTTATTTCCATAGCTATTTACTCCCGTAATTGTTAGCTAACTTGCATAGTATGCGACTAATGCGAACAAATCAAGTCCCAAAGTAATTTCCAATCAAACGGGTTAATCAAACGAATTACAGGATCAACTTTAGATATGCCGTCCGTTTTTAAATCAAGAGCGTCGTATCCGCGATACAAAAGTATTTCTGGTTCAGATGTACGGGGTTGTCTCTTAACAAGCACCCAAGTTGAAGCGTGGCTATGAATATTGAGAAAGGCCACTTGGTGTGGCCGTAAATCAACCGTGTTTCCCTTAGTCACTTTTAGCTCGATTAGATGTAATGCTCCTTGTTCATCACAAACTAAAAGATCGGGTATCCCTGCGGTCAACCACGTTTCTAATCGAGTCAATACTAACTTACGGTCAAGCTTTTTCGCTCCGTCCCGAATCTGCTTGTAAAAGTTGCTCTCCGTCGTGTTCGTCTTCTTCTTGGTCGCCTCTTCCCACGGGAGTAACGTCGATGATGTTTGACTCATAGGTATCTCTCAATTCGTCTAGGGCTTTCATAACTTCCTCTTTACTCATCTGGTCAATCGAGCCATGCCGTATCTCAGATTTACTGACATAAATATCGCCTTGGGCCTGACCTCGACGATACTCGGCCTGAACTGCGGCAGAGTAAGCCCCGTTTTGAATAGCTAAGTCCCGAATGTTTTGTAGATCCCGAACATGGCGCTGATAAGTAATGCCGTATTTAGCGTCCAATTCATCTCGATAGGATTTGATTGCCGCGACAATATGCGGACAAATCAACGGGTTTGTCATTTCATACGCTCTGGTATGTGCGCTTGAAGGTGGAAATCCCGCATTGATAGCGGCTTCTCTCATGGTTATCTGACCGTCATTGCTAACAAGCTCCTTAACAAATAGCTCCTGACGGCGCGTAAGTTTTTTATTTCTCAGCTTATTCAGCTTGTCTTTGTCCGCAACGGCGTTTCGTTTAGTTCTAGGCATTCAAATCTCCGATAGTTAAAGGCAGTATCGGAGATAAAATATAGCTCCTTTTCTTATATAGAGCAAAATTCAAAAAATATTTTTTTGACCAAGACCCCCCGCTAACGCACTTTTAATTCTTTGGTTACATTTTTATGGTTACATGGTGTAACGGTTTATGTAACTGCTGAAAGTATTGATACATATAGTATAGAGCGATTTGGTTACACGGTTACACCGGTTACGGGTGTTTTTTGTAAAAATATTTTTTTTAATTTTCCGGCTATATAAGTAACGTGCGTTTTTTGTAACCCAAAAAAGAAAAGCCCCGTGAGCCGTGGCCTACGGAGCCTGATCCTTTGTTACGCAATCTGTAACGGTTACACCGCGTTCTGTTTTTCCCGCTTTATTTGTCTCGCCTCACCTTCCACACACGATAATTACCGTCCGGTAATTTTCTCTGTAGTACTCTCCAATCTTTGAAGTTCTTACGAACATAAGCAGATAAAGAATTCGCGTTTTTGAGGGGCAGAACAATACTGTCCCCTTCTTCCATTTCAAATACAAAAGTTGTAGAAACCGGACCGCACTGTTTGGTTTTGCTTGAACCATACGAAATACCTTTTTCAATTTTTATCTTGCTCATATCTCGTTCTCCTGTTCCTTAACCACAACTTTCATGGAACACCAATCAAAGTGCGGTTGGTGTTCGTTGATGAAGTCGGTGCATTTGCAAACAATCTGATCAATCATCTGAGAATCATCAGAAGCACAGGACAGAAAACCCTGCCCCGCTCGCTTCGTATTAAATTCATCGATGCACTGATTTAAACTTGCGTTACAAGTCCCTACTTGTTGAACTTCGATTGTGACTGTCATATCTCGTCCTCCTGTTCTTCTTCAAAACCATCGGGCTCAAAAGTCTTAACAAGGTGTTGCCAAAGCAGTGAGTCATACTTGACTTCATCATAAGTCTGACGTGGAAGTTCAATGATCTCAGTGATCTCAAGAACGGCTCCGGTCTCTTCGTCTGCTTCGTAATAAACTTCATAAGATTTTTCTAACCAATGTCGGTAATCGACGTGGTCTATTATTTCAGTGTGGATCGCTTTCATTCGTTTAATCATGACTAAAATCCCGTTTGTTGACTGAAACATTAAAGTATGCGCTTATCGCATACTTGTCAACCTATACACATAAAAAAATCCCCGAGGGTCATAGGGGCGACGCCACGGGGATTTCCGGAGTCAACTACGGGAATAGTTGCATGTCAAAAGTCATGATAATGACTTATCAGATGATTGCAACCTTTTTCTTTCACTTTCTCTGGCAAGTTCACCGACTAGCCTTGCAAATTCACCAAGCTCCTCTCGGTTTGCAAGGTAGCCGCGTCCTCCAATACCCTCCATGCAGAGTGTGAAATCTTCATCGCGGACGATGCCCGCTTTGTATGCGAGGTCATGAACAAGGTCAGACATTGTCTCTACCGCGCAAGGTTATCTCTAACCATATCGCTCGATCTTCAACCTTCTTTGCTTTTTTATATAGGCGTTTGGCCTTGGCATTCAAGTAACGCAAGTACCAACGTTTAAGAGCGATCACGCCTTTTGCCTCTGGACGGCGCGGTGTGTTTGTATAAACCACTGATGGTTTTTTCTTTTTTACCAATTTTAGACTGCCGAACTTTTTCGCCACGACGTGCATTGATTGCGTTATTGCCTTCCACATTTCTACAATTTAACTCCGCTACCAGCATAGGTTTCTTCGGGCGATACGAAGTATCCAGAACATAATACTTGTTATTTTTATTTTTGAACATGCGGTGCGTGAGCCGTGATTCGCGGACTAGGAAGTCCAGTTCTTCCATTGCGTCCAGTGGATTGTCGAACAATGTTGCGCTAGTCATAGACGTTTATTCGACGGGGATCTTTCTTGTTTCCGTACCGATGTTGCTTGTCGAAACCCTGTTCGATGTACGTTTCAAAGATCAGGCGCAGTTGTCCGGAGATAGTTCTGCCATCTTTCTGAGCTAGATTCTTAATTTCCTCGTATACGTCACGGGGAACAAGCACACTTTTCCAACGTTGTGTATCCATAGGCCCCTCCTTATCTGCGATTATATGCGAATCTATGCGAACATACAATAAAAAAGCCGCCCGAAGGCGGCTTCTTCTTAGTCTTCAAGCCGAATTCGCATCCTTTTAATTACTTCAAGAATGTTTAGACAGTCTGTATAGACTTCTTCCAACGGTTTCAGTTCTGCATACTCTTCCCAGATTGGTGGACCGAGGGGTAACCCGTCGGACGACGCTCCAGTCTGGTCAAGTGAACCGGCAATATCTTTTACTTTCTTCTCGATTTGATCGAGCCACATGATTTCTATATCCATGCTTATTTCCCTCTCTTATCTTCAGTAACATAAAGCCATTCTTCACCAGCCATAAAAGGAATTTTTCTAGCAACTCCTTTTTCTGCCGGAGTCCAAGGCCACTCGTCAGGATCTTCAATCATGCTAGAGCCTGAACCCTCACTAAAGACTCGTTTTAAAACACTCATTTCGGTATCGCTCAAGTTGATGCGATAACCCCTTTTTAGTCTTGTTACTTTCATTACTCATCCCCTATTAGAAGTGCCGCCCCGAAGGGCGGCGGTTGATTAAACACTTAACTCTTTTTCAATCTCACGCAACTTGTCGTAGACCTCATCCCATCCAAGACAGAACTTTTCATCGTCCCAACCTTCGTACTCAATCCAGTACGCTCGGTTGTCACCAAGATCATCAATGATGATTTCAATCCCCAACTTTTTAGCAAGCCGTTTGGCTTTACCGTAGTAAGGGTCGTACTTTCGCTTGGTCTTTTTTGGCGTGAACGCTTTATCTAAGACAGGCATACTTGAGAATACCCAACTAATATCATCTCCAACCGTCACGCCAAATTTAGCGTCGTATTTCTGGTTAGCCTTTTTCGCATATTCTCTTGCTTCAGCAAACGTCTTAAACTTTTTCCGCACGACAAACCCATCGGCTTTCATTGCGGCTACTCCTTTGCGGTAGATCTCTCGATCTTTTTGATTCTTCCGATTGCTCTCCCTAGAGAGAACGAAATACTCGTTTCCTTTTAAGACGTAAGATGGTTCGACAACGTCAAGTTTTGACTTGCGTAGCTTGGTCATAATGACCTCCCGTTTTTGACTCAGTTAATTGTTAAACATCTTTGAGTTGGGGCTACCAACTCACCTGACATGATAAATCATGTATGCGATATTGTCAAGCATTAAAGCTAAACCAATGTGGTATTAGTCCCATATCAATATGATATTGGTCATAAAAAAGCCGCCCCGAGGGGCGGCATGATGAGAGAATAGTAGTCATGAAAAAAAGCAGTTGCTTACTCTGCTTCTCCCCAACTAGGGCCGATCTCGACATCGCACTTGTTGGGTACCTCTAACGGTACCGCAGATTCCATCACTTTTGCAATTTGCAATGCGTCATTTTTATCTTCCACAGACATCGCCAGTTCATCGTGAACCTGTATTAACGGCAGTCGTCCCATCTTGTACAAGTTAACCATCGCCTGCTTGGTCATATCGGCCGCAGACGCTTGGATCAATCTGTTCAGCGCCTTGTACGTGTACGCTCGTTTCAACCTCGTCGTATCGCCATATTCCTTCACGGCGTCACGGTAAGGCAAAGCCTTGTTCATAGAAAAGCTGTCTGGCTCCCACAGATCGAACCGGCATTTGCGTCCCAATAAAGATCGGATTGAGCCCGACGCATCTCTCTCATTCAGCCTGTTCATCACGCCCTGCATCAAACCTTTTACAAACGGCACCCGCTCGTGATACTGGTTAATCAGTTTCTTAGCTTCATCCACTGGAATATCCAACTGGTCGGATAGCTTATTGACTCCCATGCCGTACATCATGCCAAGGTTAATCGTCTTGGCCTGCTTACGGCCGATGTTGGCCATCTCAGCCACCATCGTATGAAAGTCAGTATCGGGCTCGTCGTTATATCGTTGTACGAAGTCTTTAGCCCCTTGTAGCGGGATCCCTCGTGCTTTGCCGTAGACGTGTGCGTAGTGAACCAAGATCCGTGGTTCCTGTTGCGAGAAATCTATTGCCGCCCACTGCTCACCCTCTTCAGGCAAAAACAGACTGCGAATCATTGGCCCCAGTTCTGGGTCGCGAGCCGGTATCTGTTGCAGATTGGGGTTGGCCATCGACAGACGGCCTGAGACTGATCCGCCGGCATCGGATCGGTTCTGATTGATGTGCCCGTGAATGCGGCCGTCCTTGCCGCAATATTTTAAAATGTTATTAATAAACGTGCCTGACGTTTTGTTCAGGTTACGTGCTTCGACGATCAGTTTTGCGAAGGGGTGTTGTTGTTCTGCAAGGAACGTCTTCGTAAACGAAGGCGAGCCTTTCTCCGTTTTAGGATACGCAATCCCGATTTCGTCAAACGCTTTGGATAGTGATTGTGCCGCCCAGATTTCAACGTTGAACCCCGCTAGTTTTTTTATTTCTTTATGTACCTTGTTCTCGCGTTTTAATAACGCGTCACGGGTACGCTCAGTTTTGTCCATGTCCACCCGTACACCACGGTAGGTCATTTCGATCAGACAAGGCAGTAGGTCAAGTTCCAAGTTAACGATATCCCACAACCCCTCCTTGCCAACTTCCACGCTCATGTAATTCCAGAGTTCCAAAGTAAGCTTTGCGTCTACCTCGGCATACGGTCCAACATACATGGCCGGCATCTTCCACATCTCTGCTTTCGGGTCGAGCCCGAAGGTACGTGCCGCCTCCACCAGATCTTTTTCAGATTTAGTTTTGCCCAATAAATCAAAGGCCAGTGCATTGAGGCTATAGCTGAACCGGTTCTCATCTAGCAGACTGCCGATCAGCATGGTGTCGATCAGCCGGCCGTTGAGTGTGAAGCCCTCGCGCTTGATCCAACCGGCGTCGTACTGCGCGTTGTGCATAATTTTGTCGCACGGCAGTTCAAAAACCTTCTGTAGCCACTTGCTTACAATTCTTTTGTCTAAATTACCCCCACCTTTATGCCCTACAGGAATATAGCCAGACCAGTTCTCGGTCGCGACAGCGTAGCCAACGACTTCACCGTTACCCGTCGCCCAACCCGCGCCCATTATTTTAAGATCAGGGTCGCGTGTTTCGACGTCGATAGCGATCTGCTTGGCAGAACTCAGGTCAGGTAGCTCGGCCGGCGGCACCCATTCAGTTTTTGGCGTAAACATCGCCATTTGTAAGCTCATTCTATGTCCTTCATATCATCGACAGCGTCGAAAAAATTATCTGCAATCTCGCCGCCCAAGGCCGCGTAGCCTGCAATATCTATCCAAGAGTCCTCATGGTCAGGTACTCGGCACAAGCGGCTCATTTTGACTGCGATCATGCACAGCACCACCTCCTCTGGCCGCACGTCAACATCCAGAATTGCTGACCACATATCTGCAATGCGCTGATGATTGGTGAGCGGATCACCATAAACCTCGTCGCGTATCGCAGAAATCATTTCTTCTGCGTCTCTTAACACCTCTTCGCGGTTCATAGCTCGTAACTCCTTGCTACGTCTTCTGGTTCAACAATAAACAGGTTTTCTCTGGCGCGTGTGACACCCACGTAAAACACGCGATGTAGATCGTCTGGATTGCTTCGTGCCGCCTTCTCTGCGGCCGGAGATAAATCTGTAAAAAGTACAACATTATCTGCCTCCCCACCCTTTGACCCGTGAATCGTGGATACCGTGATACGGGGCTCGCCATTGAACTTTTCTCCGCGACGCAGTAACGCGATGATGTACGCACGATCTTGCTCCGGCAGTTTGTCCATCGCAACGTGCCAGATCATTTCTTTGTCAGCATTTAACCCGTGGTCCGCGATCAGTGTATTGAGGTCAACCAGATCCTCGTCCAAAAGTGCCGGCAGTTTTTTAAACCCACGCGTGATGCGATCCTTCGCGCTCATAAAACTGTAGATGTTACGCGCTGTCTTGCCCGATACTTCACGGCCTTTGCGTAACGCTTCCCAACCGTTGACGGCGTCAGCTACTTTTTCAGAAATAGAACGGTGTCCGCGATAGTTGAACAGGTAGCCGTTTGACTTGAGGTCTTTAGCTACAGGCGTCAACTGATAGCCTGCCTGCGACAGTATGAGCCATGAGCCCTCCGCCATGTCTACGCCGTCAATAGTCGATACACGAAGCACCTTGCCGCAATCTGCTTTGGGGTTATACCGTTTAGGAAACCGGCGCGAGATTCGTTTGCTGATGTTTTCAGCAACGTTATGTACCTCCTGCGGTATTCGAAAGGACGTTTCTAATATCTCAGAGCCACCGTCCAGATTAATGAAGTGATCGACGTCGGCCCCTGCCCAACGGTAAATAGCTTGGTCGTCATCCCCCGCGCAGTACATCTTATCGGACATATCATCGAGGATATGCGCGATGTCCCATTGTAGCGGTGACAAGTCCTGCGCTTCGTCAAGAAACGTCAGCTTGAACCTATGCTTGAACGTCGGTGCCTGATGCACAAACAACTCAAGCATATCTGTGAAATCATGGAGCTTGTACATCTTCTTGTATTTACGCAATGACTCATCCACATAGCGGACGGTGTTCCAGTCTGTCTCCAGTTCGCTCTCGTTATATTGCTGACGCAGGTCAACCTTGCGTAGTCGAGCTAAGTTAATCAGCCCAAGCAACGGGTCGGCCGTTTTAGCCAGTTCGATGAAATCATCGTCTATCTGATTCTGCCCAAATAGCTCCACGCCAATGGCATGACTTAATTCTTTGTAATGCTCGCGTTGCATGATCTGATTCGACTGTATGTCGGTCATGGCTAGTGCAAGCGAGTGAAGCGTCCGAAAGAACATCAGATCTTCTTTGGGATCGAGCCCAAAGCGATCAGCCGCACGTTCCTTGGCTTCAGTTGCCGCTTTTTTGGTAAACGCTAAAAAGGCTATTTCCTGTGGCTGTACACCAGATTCAAACGCTTTGTCTACCATGTTTAGCAGTGTCGTTGTTTTTCCGGTTCCCGGCGGCCCGAATATCCTGAACATCCCCGTACTCCTCTATATTGTTTTCTACTTTTTCAACGATCTGTCGCACACGCTCTCGGGACAGGCCCATACGTTTCCCTATGGCTACAAACGTCATGTAATACTTCGTTCTCATTTCCCAGATCTGATAATCTCTCTTTTTAATCTTCATTGTGTTCTACCCATTCTTTTAGTCCCTCGATACCCGATACTTTCTCAAAAAAGATCGGCGTGTATGAGCCCATATAAGCACCCATTACATTAAAATTCATATATTCGATAGCCTCCCAAAGATTACAGTTTAAGTTTTTCTGCAAAACCTCTATCGACTTCTGTATGTCATACACCACAACGGTTGGTTCTCCACAACGGTGTGCAACGCCAATGATGGCATCATCGAGCCCATCTGCTTTCAGCATCTTTGTCAAAATGGTGTGCCCCCTTGATTAAATTTAGGTTTGAGTTCAACGTCTGCCGAATCAAAGCTTGGTATCGCCCACACTCGGACAGCCCGTCCTTTAATCTTGAGTACGGTGCTTTCGCCGCTTATGTCTCGTAAACGTTGCGCGATTTTATGTGACTTAAATTCAAAAAATTTATTCTTGCGTAGGTGCGCTTCAAAGTCTCGCAACCGAAAGTACGTGATGTTTGCGTCTTCATCTGTCCAAGGTCGGCGGAGCAAGATCTCTTCTTTGTCCTGCGCTTGCTGTAGATGCCGGCAGAACTCTTCCAGATAGTCGTAGAACTGTCCTGATGTGGACGCATCCTGCGACACCTCCATGATGGCGCTCTCGTTGTCCCGCATTTCACCCATCAGAGTGCTAATCCGGCTCTCCCAATTCTGTTTCGATATAGTCCGCGGCATGAAATTAAGCTGTTCCATACACGCTTTCTGAAAAGTCGCTTGCGATAGGAGCG
>Ga0160423_10005576_pt1 | contig 10257 bp, 8 predicted proteins | sample CRUFie14St8metaG_FD_108191 | JGI IMG/M metagenome (GOLD analysis project Ga0160423, IMG submission 108191) | Marine microbial communities from the Costa Rica Dome - CRUD Field 142mm St8 metaG | ecosystem: Environmental > Aquatic > Marine > Oceanic > Photic zone | place: Costa Rica: the Eastern... | reverse complement strand
ATTTAGATCTTTCAATAGTTCAGGCAAGATGCTTATGCTGGCTTGCTTTATTGGCAGAAGCTCACGAAGATCAAGCAAATGATGCTGAAAAAAGAGGAGATGCTGAACAAGCGATGGGATGGTTTGCTGATTCTATGAGATTAAGAGATGTTATCAACTTGGTTACTAGTATTGAGATACCTTTGCCAGATATTCCAGATTCACTAGATGAAAATGACGAATTATTTGATGGTCCTACCATTATTCCCAAATAGTGAGATGATATAGGCAGAGTTATAATTTTTCTTGACTGAAGAACCATGTCAATGCTCTGATTGTCAGAGATTTTATAAAGAGCATGATCGTCTTATTAGAGAATTTCCTACTTTTAAGCAGCAGCAAGAATTGAATTGGGCATCAATTCAATCTTTCCGAACTCTTTGTAGTAAGGTGACTAATGAATTACAGAGAAAATTATCCCAAAGAGAATCTAATGAAGATATCACTAATGAAGATATAAGTTTAGAAGATAAAAATATTACCAATTTAGAAATTACTGAAGCTTTAGATGATCTTGAAAGTGTTAATGCATATTTATATTCAATTGAAGCTTTAATGGAAAAAATATTTGATATAAAAATTTCAAACAATATTGAATCAAAGTTTAAAGAAATTGCAAATGAATTAGCTCCAGACCCATTAAATATGGATAGATTAATTTTAAATAGATTATTTCATCAAACCCCAGATTCACCAGATAAGAACAATATTAATTAGTTAATTCTTCAACATCACAAGTAATTTCTACAGGCATTGGGGATACTTTCCAAATAGATTTACAGTACTCTCTTATAGATCTATCTGAAGAAAAATATCCTGATCTAGCAGTATTTAATAATGCCATTTTATTCCAAGATTTTTTGTTATTCCAGCATTCACTCACGACATCTTGTTTATTTAAGTAGTCGTCAAAGTCAGCCATAACAAAAAATGGGTCGTGCCCAGTCAAGCTATTTAGTAAAGGTTTAAATAATTCTTTATCCCCGTTGCTGAAGTGCCCAATTTCAATTAAGCGTATTACCTCTTTAAGCTCTGGGCATTGATCAATAAAAGTTTTAGGGGAGTAATTATTATTTTTTAAATCCATAATCTCGCTTTCAGTTTTACCAAAAAGGAAGAAATTCTCTTTTTTAACAAGATCTCTTAGTTCTACATTGGCACCATCTAAGGTTCCAATAGTTAACGCTCCATTCATGGCAAACTTCATATTTCCAGTTCCAGATGCTTCTTTCCCAGCAGTTGAAATTTGTTCTGAAAGATCCGTTGCGGGATAAACTATTTCACCAAGTTTAACGTTATAGTCTGGTAAGAAAACAACCCTTAGTAAACCATCCATATCTGGATCAGAATTTACTACATCAGCAATACCATTAATAAATCGAATTATTAGCTTTGCCATAAAGTAACCTGGTGCAGCTTTACCTCCGAATATTATTGTTCTTGGCACTTCATATTTATTTGTACCGTTTTTAATTCTTAAATATTGAGCGATAATTTGTAAGGCGTTTAAATCCTGCCTTTTATATTGATGAATTCTTTTAACTTGAACATCAAATAAACTTGATGGATCCACAAGTATTCCAGTTTTTGAATGGATAAAACTAGCTAATTTTCTTTTGCCATTTAATTTAGTTTCCTCAAATTTTTGTAAAAAATTGCTGTCATCTTTTTTCTCTTCTAACTTCTTAAGAAGTTCCATATTTGTAATCCAATTTGGACCGACTTCTTCTTCTAGAAGATTAGATAATGATGGATTAGATAGGGCAACCCATCTTCTTGGTGTAACACCATTAGTTACGTTTGTAAATTTTTCAGGCCATATTGATGCAAATTCAGGAAGAAGTTGTCTTTTTATTAAATCTGAGTGAAGAGCCGCAACACCATTGATATGATGTGCTCCAATTGTAGCTAAGTGAGCCATCCGAACTGATTTAGAGCCTTCTTCATCAATTATTGAGAGTTTTTGAAGGATTTTGTCATCACCTGGGTAACGTAATCTTAATTGTTGTAAGAATCTCCAATTAATTTCATAAATAATTTCTAGATGTCGAGGAAGAAGATCATTAAATAAACCTAAATCCCATTTTTCTAAAGCTTCTGGAAGTAATGTGTGATTGGTATAAGCAACTGAGGAGGTTGTAATGTTCCAAGCTTTATCCCAACCAATTTGATATTGGTCAATAAGAAGTCGCATTAATTCTGCAACTGCAATAGCAGGATGGGTATCATTTAATTGGACTGTCCAATGCTTAGGGAATTCTGTTACTGGTATTGATCTTTTTTCAAGGCTTCTCAACATATCTTGAAGAGAACAACTTACAAAAAAGTGTTGTTGTTTTAGTCTTAATCTCCTACCTTCGTCAGTTCCATCATTTGGATATAGAACTTTTGAAAGGGTTTCGGATGCAACTTTTTCTTCTACTGCCCCATAATAATCACCAATATTGAATGCATAAAAGTCAAAACTTTCTGTTGCATCAGCTCTCCACAGTCTTAATCTGTCACATGTATTTACTCTGTATCCTAAAACTGGAACATCATGAGGTACTCCAATTGCATGTTCTGAAGGAATCCATCTGGATCTGTAGTTTCCTTTATCATCTCTAAAACTTTCAGTCCTGCCTCCAAAACCAACGAAACATGATTCATCTGGTTGTGGAAGTTCCCATGGCCATCCACCTTTCAGCCATTTGTCGGTTACTTCAACTTGCCAACCATCTCTAATTAATTGATTGAATATGCCAAATTCGTAGCGAATACCATAACCAACTGCTGGAACCTGTAAGGAAGCTAATGATTCCATATAACATGCAGCCAATCTGCCAAGTCCACCATTTCCTAATCCAGGCTCTTCTTCTACTTCAAGAATTGTTGATAGTGATTCAATGCCAAATCTCTTTAGAGCATCTTCTGCTTCTTGAGTTATGCCAAGGTTAAGAAGATTATTACTTAATTGAGGGCCTATTAAAAATTCTGCTGATAGGTAAGCCACCGTTTTTTGTGGTTTTTTTCTTATAACTTCCTGACTTGCTAAATATCTTGTCATTAGCCTATCTTTAACTGCATAACTTAAAGCCATGTATAAGTCGTGGGGACTTGCAGAAGTAGCTAATTTCCCGAGAGTATAAAAGAGATGTGCTGTCATTCCCTGGAAAACAGCATCAGAATCCATGCCAGCTTTCTCAGGATCTAAGTAGCAGCCTGGGGTAGGCAAACGTAGATCGAAGGGTTCGTTGGAATTCATTTGTTTAGCCATATTTCAGACAATAGCCATTTTTTTGAAAATTTCTTTCTTGTAACTTCAGATCCACACTTGTTGAGTATTTTTGCTTTTTTCTTACATATTCCTTAAAGTGGGCCCTCAATAAACTATCTTCCAAATAGGTAGTTTATTTTTACACTTAAATGTACTCTTTACTTGCTGAATTAAGTGCACATGATTTAGAAGTCGCTGAAACGTTGATCGGCGTTATAAGATTTCTATTGATCTTTTTAGCAGCAAGGGCATTAGCAGAAGTATTAGTAAGACTAAGTTTGCCAACGATTGTAGGTGAGCTTCTAGCAGGGGTTGTTATAGGGGCATCAGGATTCCATTTATTAATACCGCCCTCAGCTGGAACTGAATTAAATGAGGGACTTGTAAATGTTATTAGTTCATTAGCTTCAATTCCTCCGGAAGCAGTACCTGATGTTTATTTCGAAAGTTTTCCATCCCTCCAAGCAGTAGCAACTCTTGGACTATATGCACTTTTATTCTTAACAGGATTAGAAAGTGAGTTAGAGGAATTGGTAGCTGTCGGTGCTCAAGCTTTTACTGTTGCTATGGCAGGGGTGATTTTACCCTTTGCCTTTGGAACTCTTGGATTAATGTTTATTTTCCAAGTAGATTTAATTCCAGCAGTTTTTGCTGGAGCATCCATGACAGCTACAAGTATAGGAATTACTGCAAGTGTTTTCGGTGAATTAGGATATTTGAAAACTAGAGAAGGACAAATTGTTATTGGTGCTGCAGTGCTAGACGATATTTTAGGAATTGTCATTCTGGCAGTTGTTGTTGCTCTTGCTGCAGGAGGTTCTTTAGAAATTGCTCCTATTGTTAAATTAGTTGCGGCGGCAGTAGTTTTTGTTATTGCAGCTATTGCATTAAGTCGAACAGCAGCTCCAGGGTTTGATTGGTTATTAGATAGATTGAAAGCTCCTGGAGCTGTAGTAGTGGCATCTTTTGTGATACTTGTATTATGTTGTTTTGTCGCAACAGCCATTGGATTAGAGGCAGCTTTAGGTGCTTTTGCAGCTGGATTGATCCTTAGTAGTTCTAAAAATAATCATGCAATACAACAATCTGTTTTACCTCTAGTTTCCTTATTCGCAACTATTTTCTTTGTATTAGTTGGAGCTGGAATGGATTTATCAGTAATTAATCCACTCGATCCAACAAGTAGATCAGCTCTTGTAGTTGCAGGATTTTTGTTAGTTGTTGCAATTATTGGAAAAATTGCAGCCGGATGGGTATTTTCAAGTGATAAACCTACAAATAGGTTAGTTGTAGGTTTGGGTATGATGCCTAGAGGAGAGGTTGGTTTAATTTTCCTTGGGCTAGGAACAAGCGCTAAGTTGTTAACTCCTTCTCTTGAAGCAGCTATTTTATTAATGGTTATTGGAACTACATTTCTTGCGCCTGTTCTTTTGAGAATTGTTCTAAAAGATAAGCCACCCAATGATGGCAATAAAATTTCAGATGATGTTGCAGCTGATCCCGTTGGTCTTCTTTAGGAAATAAGTTTATTAGAATCAAATCACATAAGTTTTTAATAAATGGAACAATCAGCTCTGATAGATAGTGATGTAAACTATGACTGGAATTTTTTAAATTATCCAATACATACGGTTTCTGCTAAGCCTGAGCAAATATCAAAAGAATGTGCAATTTTATTAATTCATGGTTTCGGCGCTTCTACGGATCATTGGAGATTTAATATTCCTATTTTGAGTAGCAAATATGAAGTTCATGCTATAGATCTACTTGGGTTTGGAAAAAGCCCTAAGCCTCAAGATGTTGAATACTCAGGATCTCTATGGAAAGATCAGGTTATAGCCTATGTAAAAGAGAAAATAAAAAAACCTACAATTATTGTCGGAAATTCACTAGGTGGTTATGCAGCATTAGCAGCTGGTTCAGAATTAAATGAGCTAAATGCAGGAGTGATATTGCTTAATGCTGCAGGATTCTTTAGTGAAGAAAAAACTATCAAAAAGAATATGTTGCAAACTTCAATTGAAACAATTGCTGGAATATTTTTGAAAAATATTGTTCTTCAACGTTTGATTTTTGAGAATATGAGAAATCCAAAAAATATTAAAAAAACTTTGAATCAAGTATATGTTAATAAAAAAAATGTTGATGATTTTTTAGTTGAGTCAATAAGAAAACCTTCTCTAGATTTCGGAGCTTTTAATGTTTTTAGAAGTGTATTTAACCCATCAGGTCCTCAGGGATTGCCTCTGGATAAGTTATTCGCAAAACTTGATTCACCGTTATTACTGCTTTGGGGAGGTAAAGATCCTTGGATGAACACTCCAAAAAAAAGAAATCTTTATAGAAAATTTACACCAAAGAACACAAAAGAAATCCTTCTTGATGCTGGACATTGTCCTCATGATGAAATACCTGAACTAGTTAATCAGCATATTTTGGATTGGGTTGATTCTCTTTAAGAAAAAATTGTGCAAATTAAGTTGTCTAAAAAAGACCAAGAAGTTTTTATTTTTCAATTAGATGAAAATAACTATATTAAATTTTGTCCTGATAGAGGAGGTGTGATTACAAATTGGGTTTCGGATGGTAAAGAGATACTGTATTTCGATGAAAAAAGATTTATGGATAAGACAAAAAGTATTAGGGGAGGAATTCCAATCTTGTTTCCAATTTGTGGAAATCTCAATACTCTTAGTTCAGTATTTGGTAATGATTATTTGCAATTAACACAACATGGTTTCGCAAGAGATTTGCAATGGCATTACTCGTTGAATCAAACTAAACAATCTTTATGCTTATTTTTAAATGAATCTAAAATAACAAAAAAATATTATCCTTTCGATTTCGAACTAAGAATAGAAGTTACCTTAAAGATTAGCTGTTTAGAGTTTGAAATTACGATTTACAATAAAACAGACACGGGTATGCCTATAAATTTTGGATTGCATCCTTATTTTAATGTTTCAGATTTCAAAAATTTAGAGTTTGTTCATAATCCACTTAATTGTCAGAATCAAAAGAAAAATATTATTAGTAATACTTTGGATGAATTAAATAATATTCACTTAGGCGTTGATCTACTTATGTATACTTCTGGTAGGAGCGCTTTTCGAGATAAATTTTTTCAAAGAGAAGTAATTTTAAATCATCAATATCCTTTTGACATAGGCGTTATTTGGAGTGATCCACCAAGAAGAATGATATGTCTTGAACCTTGGACTAGCCCTCGAAACTCTTTTATTGATGGATTTAGAAATATTGTAATTCCTTCAAATGATAAGAAGATGTTTGATGCCTCAATACAAATAAATTCTATTAAATAATTATGCAATACTTATGAAATTTGTTGTTATAGATGATGATCCAACAGGTTCTCAAACTGTACATGATTGCTTATTACTTCTTAAGTGGGATTGCTCAACTCTAGTAGAAGGTTTTGCATCTAAATCAAATTTAATTTTTATTTTGGCTAATACAAGATCACTATCCGAAAATGATGCAAAATTAACAATAAAGGAAATTTGCAATAATCTTAAAAAAGTTATTGCTTCTCAAGCTTATGATGAAGAAATTATTTTTATAAGTAGAGGAGACTCTACTCTTAGAGGACATAACTTTTTAGAGCCAAATACCCTAAATAGTTGCCTAGGTCCTTTTGATGCTACTTTTCATATTCCAGCTTTTATAGAGGGTAAAAGATTAACAGTTAATGGAGCTCATTTTGTTGATAAAACCCCTATTCATCAAACAATTTTTGCAAGAGATAAAATTTTTGGATTTGAAACAAGTAATATCAAGAAACTTTTATTTCAGAAGGGTAAATCGCAAATAAAATTTGATGATATTCAAAATCTTTTATTGTCAGATATCGAAACTCTAAATGATGAAGAAAATAACATTGTTTTTAAAACTCTAAAGAACTTAAAAAATAATAAACATGTAATTGTAGATATACAAAATTATTCACAATTAGAAAAATTTTCTTTAGTAATTAAAAAATTAACTAAACAAAAAAAATTCCTTTTTAGAACTGCAGCAAGTTTTATAAGTTCAATTTCTGAGAAAAAAAGTCTCTCCAAGTGTGAGACATTTTTCTCTAATTTAAGAATAAGAAGTAAAGAAAAGAGTTTTCTCCCAGGACTGATCGTTGTTGGATCCTATGTGGAACTTTCAACAATACAATTGAAAAATTTACTAGAGATAAGTAATTGCAACCCTATTGGACTAGATGTTTTTGAATTTTTTGAAATTACCTCATCAGATAACTACCATAAGCTAAAGAATTTATTTAAAAACAAATTTTTGAAGGAAATTAGATTGTCTTTTGAAAAAGGAAAAACTCCTGTATTGTTTACTTCAAGAAAATTTATGTGCTTAGAATATTCTCAACAATTTACTTTTTACAAGTCACTTGCATGCTTTATTGCTGAATTAGTCGCAGATTTGAAGTATGAAATAGGATATTTGATTTCAAAAGGTGGGATAACAACAAATGTGATTCTTAGTAATGGACTTAATGCGGATTATGTTTATCTTGAGGGACAGATTTTAACAGGTATTTCAGTGGTGACTTACAAATTAAAAAATAATATGAAGCTTCCTATTGTTACTCATCCTGGAAACATTGGTACTAAAGATTCACTAGTTAAAATATGGAAAGTTTTTGAAAATAAAAATAATATTTAGAATTAGAAATTTGATATGATTTCTTCAGCAAAACTACTGCAGGATAAGGGTTCAACTTTAGGTTCCATTAAACGTGCAAGATCATAGGTGACTTTTTTTTGCTCTATTGCCTTACTTAAACCTTTAGTAATTATGTTAGCTGCTTCATCCCAACCAAAAAATTCAAGCATCATAACACCACTTAGAATTACTGAGCCTGGATTAATCTTATTTAATCCTGCATGTTTTGGCGCAGTGCCGTGTGTGGCTTCGAAAATTGCTGCATTATCACCAATATTTGCACCAGGTGCCATACCTAGTCCACCGACTATTGCTGCAGCTGCATCAGAAACATAGTCACCATTCAGATTTAATGTTGCAAGAATTGAATATTCTTGTGGTCTAGTTTGAATTTGTTGAAATATACTATCAGCTATCCGATCATCTACAAGAATAAGTTCTTTCCATCTACCATCTCCATGAGAATGTGATATCGAGGTAATAACTTCTTTAATTTCTTCGCAGATAAATGCCTTTTTATTATTAGTAAGCTTGTCAAAGCCTGGTTCGACTTTCCGTGCATTATTTTCAATTGTAATTTCTGGATTTTTCTGGATATTATCTAAAATCCAACTTTCTCGTTCCGTAATACAATCTTCTCTAAATTCATTAACTGCCAATTCATATCCCCAATCTCTAAAGGCACCTTCGGTATATTTCATGATATTACCTTTATGTACAAGAGTTACATGCCTTTTATCTCCTGATAATCTTTTTGCATGTTCAATAGCCTTTCTAATATGCCTTTGGCTACCTGATTTACTAACTGGTTTTATGCCAATTCCAGAACCCTTTGGAATTGACCTATTTTTTAAATTGTTGCTATTTGGTATCACTACGTTATTTAAGTGATTAATTAATTCAAGACAATTTTGATCTTCTGCTTCCCATTCAATTCCCATGTATATGTCTTCAGTATTTTCTCTATAAACAATAACGTCCAGATTTTGTGGGTTTTTGTGAGGGCTTGGAGTTCCTGAATAATATCTGCATGGCCGAACACAGCTGTATAAATCAAATATTTGTCTTAATGCAACATTAAGTGATCTAATACCTCCACCGATTGGAGTCGTTAAAGGACCTTTGATTGCTACCCCGAAGTATTTAATCGCTTCAATAGTATCTTGAGGTAGATAGTTATATGTGCCATATATTTCACATGCTTCATCTCCTGCATAGACCTTGAACCAATTTATTTTTCTTTTGTCTCCATAGCTTTTTTTAATAGCTGCATCAAGAACAATTTGAGTTGCTGGCCATATATCAACTCCAGTACCATCACCCCTGATAAATGGCACTATTGGATTATTGGGAACTTTCGGCTTGCCCTTATCAAAAGTTATTATCTCTCCTTCAGTAGGTAAATTTAATTTTTCAAAATTTGGCATAGTATCAAATAATAACAAAGACAAAACTCATTGAAGTTTGTCGTATTGTAATTTGCGATGAGTTATTTTCTTTTAAAGCTAAAAATTTATTATTCAAATGTGAATAGAGAATACCTTCTTGATCAGCATTTCAACATCTTTATTAAAAGAAAAAGTATTTAATAAGCAAGTTATGGGAAATTATGTCATTTTCGAAAAAACACTCAGCTTTTATGAATGCGAGTTCAAATGCAAGAAATGTTGAAATAGCTAATAAAATTGCTACTACTGCAACTTTGTTTAGGAAATATTTTCCTGATGCGAGCGTAAACTTTAGTCCTTGGGAAAATTCAAGAGATGAATCTATGCAAGATACTATTGACTTTGCCTTTCATTTTCCAGGTTGGAGTCCTCTTATTGAATGTAGAGCGATACTTCTACAGTTGAGAATTGAGAATATTAACAATAACAGAGTCCCAAAACTGTTAGGAATAATAATGCGTGGAATGATTGTTCCATCCGAGAGATGGAGAGTCGCTACTGTTGGGGAGTGGGAAATGACAGGTACTCACTTACCTCAAAAGGAACAAAAAGATAATCTTTTTTTGGTTTGTAAAGAACTTTATAAGCTATTCTCCACAACATCCACTGGTAACAAAAATTAGCTGTTTTGTGTATTTTTCTTGTAAATTAAATACAAATCCAAAATTAATTCAAAATATATGGCAGTCGCTCTTGCAGGACAACTAAGAGAAGGGACAAAAAAATCCCATACTATGGCAGAAAATACTGGCTTTGTGGCTTGTTTTTTAAAAGGAGTTGTTGAAAAAAAATCTTATAGAAAATTAATTAGTGATTTATATTTTGTTT
>Ga0160423_10005575_pt1 | contig 10257 bp, 6 predicted proteins | sample CRUFie14St8metaG_FD_108191 | JGI IMG/M metagenome (GOLD analysis project Ga0160423, IMG submission 108191) | Marine microbial communities from the Costa Rica Dome - CRUD Field 142mm St8 metaG | ecosystem: Environmental > Aquatic > Marine > Oceanic > Photic zone | place: Costa Rica: the Eastern... | reverse complement strand
CTGAGTAATCACGAGCGTGTTATGGAGGAAATGAAATTCCCTGACAAGGCAAAAGTCGAATTCGACATAAAACAAGGTAGTTCTTTGCGGAAGTGGCATTCCCATTTGTTCAATGACCCTGCTAAATCAGCGATTATTGCTAGAGAGTTAGGTTTGCAGGTTGGCGGAGCCGGATACGACTTTGTAGGCAAATGGAAAGACAAGGGACTGTTTGCATACCACACAGGAAAGTATGCAGGTTGTGCTTACTTTGGAATTGGTGGCAATTCTGAAGAAGAACTTCAACAAAAAGGCGGGAAAGACAAATATCGTCTTTGGGAAGTCAATGACCCTAATATGCCAGATTCGGCACGTGAAAAGTGGCGTAAAATCGAGGCCATGCTTGCTAGAAGTTACTACTTGTATCCTCCAAATAAAGTCTGATTTAATTTTCGATGAAGGCTGAGACACGTACCGCTTAATTCGATGAGAATTTGAGCCCAATAGCCTAATTCAATCTTTAGGAATTATAATTAGCCGTTTTGAGAAATTAGCAATATGAACCTTGAAGATGCTGCAAACGTAGGAGAGATACTTGGAGGTTTAGCAATTTTGGCAACCCTCATATTTGGTTTGAGACAAATCATAGAATTGAATAAGTCCAAGGAAAGAGAAGCTGCTAGAGATATTGCAAATCTCTTATCCTCCCCCATGTACCAGAGAGCAATTTCTATAATTGTCAATGAATTAACCGATGATTTTAGTCTCGAGGATCTCGGTAGACTTAGTAGAGAAGAGAAAGACATGCTGAACTTTATGGCAATAAATACCAATTCAATCGCTATAATGACCTTTGATAGACAACTATCATTCAGTACTGTTGCAAGGTTCTTCCAACCGCTGTTTAAGATAATAAGCGTCCGATTCCGACGCTTGACAGAAGTTTTGGAAGAAAATGTAAGGAGACAAGGAGCTTACAATGAAACGGATGTATCTGCACTCTCCTGGTCGATTTGGTTAATCGATAGGATCGAAGAGCTTCCACCAGCCGAGAAATCCGCAAACGTGCTATATCGAAACTGGAAACCATGAATTTTCACAATCTATTGTGAAATACAGTTCACGGGATAAAAGTTAGTTTCGGTACCAATAGAGGTGCTACTCAATAGTCGCCTTCTACTCGCGGAGCCAAGAAGTACTCAACGTGACCTGCACCATCTGCAAAGTCGAAAGTTAACTTCAGAGGGAAGTTTTCACCAAACCTCAAATTTACATTTTCGATGCTCTGGAATATCTTTGTCAGTGGAGTTAGATATGTCAGAGAATATTGTGAGCGAGCCGCAGAGTCGCAATCAATCGCCGTCAAATCGTCCTTGGAGAAGTCAAGATTAACCGAATCTGTAGAACCTTTGACGTTGACTGTAAAGGTGTCCTCTGTAAGTGATAGGTTGACTAAATCTCCGACTAATTTTGCTGCTTTTAGTGCCTGCGCTAGTTCAGATCCTCCAATAGTTACTCCGCAGGGAAGCTCAAGAGAGGGAACGTTTGGAGGGTTGAGGGTTGAATTGTCAAGAGGTCTAAGGTTTAGGTCAATTCTACCAATATGAATCGAGGCTTGACCAGATTCCGGGTTGTATGCCAGTTCCACCATATCGCCTGCACCTGCAACCGAAAGGAATTGATGCATCTTTCGCATTTCTAGTCCAAGTTTGGTCTCATCAACTTCCCAAGTATCGAATGCGGCACTATCTACATCCATCTTTATCATGGCAACATGTGAAGGGTCTACAACCCTAACAGATAGTCCATCTTCTCCAAAGTCCAGTCTTGCCTCCTCAACTACTACTCCAAGTGTTTCAACAATAGTTCGCATGAGTTCTTGTCGGGCTGTGACGTTCAACATGAGAGCACCCCTATGCACCTTTTGCGAATTGGGAGGCTTATGAACCTTCTAATTGTAAAACCCATAAAACGCGCGCCTTTGGGGTAAAAAATCAATTTCGCATATTACTGAGATGGTTTCATCAAGGTGTTTCAAGTGGACGATACATGGCAGATGTGAAGCCCCTGCTCAAGGAGGACGGCGAACCATACAAAGTAGGTATTTTGATTCCTACAATAAACAACGCCTACGAATTGGAAATCGTATTGGAAAGGTTATCGAAACAGACTTATCCAGATTTTGAAGTTGTAATCTCCGATTCAAAGTCGAAAGACAATACAAAAGAAATCTGCGAGAAGTATGGAGCAACATGGATTGATGACCCTTCTCGCAATCGGGCTAATGCTTGCAATTATGCTTTAGAGCAAATGGACCACGACCTAGTCCTATTCACTGATGATGATACTATCCCACCGCTAGACTGGGTTGAGAAACTTGTTCGCTGGTTCAAAGACCCCGAAGTTGGAGGTGTTGGTGGACCAAATTTCGCACCCGATGAAGACCCGTTTGGTGCAAAATGTGCAGACGTGGCTTTCTGTACTAAATTTATGACCGCTGGGACAAGGTACGGAGCTCAGCCAAAGGGTAAGTTGGTACCAATAACCCACAATCCTGGTGTCAATTGTGCTCACAGAATGGTCAACCTAAGGCAGGTAGGATTTTTCGAAGATGGGTGCATTGGCGCAGAGGATGTGGTACTCGACGCTAAAATTCAGAGGGCAGGACATAAATTATTCATAGACCCAGAAAACGTGATGCCTCATCGTAGGCGCAGGCCGTTCAAGCCATACATGAAACAAATGAGAAACTACGGTTATACGCGCATGGTCGCTAACAAAAGATGGCCGGAAATAGCAGAATGGTCCCATACTGCAATTGGTTTCTTCCCATGGCTAGTGGTTGGGGCTGTGATTAGTATCGCCTTCGGGGCTCTAACCGGTGGAGCAGCATCCGACACTTGGTTCACACTTTCTGGAGATTGGAACCTCTCAAGAATAGCATTCCACATTCCTGCGGGATTAGCGGGAATTTACATTGGAATCTGCTGGTTAGGTGCTGCAATTGGAACAAGCCCTCATCGCAACTTAGGAACCGTTTTCTTGGCACCTCTATTTGTCTTCCTCGCACATTGGGCTTACGGTGCAGGAGTTAACAAAGCATGGAAGGAAATTCGTAAGACTGGCGGAAGCGCTGGTGTCGGTGAACAGATTGACGATAGGATTCGAACCGCTTGACTAATTTTATGTCGTTCCTGAATTAGGAGTAGATATGGCGCAGACACTCCGTGAGAGAATCAATGCGCCAGATGATAATAATGATGCAAGAGAAATTTGGTTGTTAATCAGAAGTTGGTTGACTATTTTCAGAATAATCTTAGTCATAGGTATAATCATAGTTGCAGAAATCTTTGAAGAAGCCACACTGCTGAATTTTTCATTGTCAGTGTGGGCTATTGTGATCGGCTTTCCACTTTTCCTTCTGCTTTCGATGGTAATCATCCAGGGGGATAAGAGATTTGCTCCAGACCTCGAGGAAAAGCGAAGAAGGCATATCGAAGATAGTAGATGATTAGAGTTCTCCTGTTTGTATTTGCCATTGGCTGGCATATACGGCATCATTCGAAATTAAATCATCGTGTTCGCCTCTCTCAAATATTGTGCCGTCCACCATGCAAATAATCTCGTCAGCGCTTCTTATCGTAGACAATCTATGAGCCACAGCAATCGTTGTTCGGCTTCCACCACTGGCGATTAGATTTTCCTGAATCCTCTTTTCGGTTTCAGCGTCCAAAGCACTGGATGCTTCGTCAAGGACTAGTAAACTGGGGCTTTTCAATAGTGCCCTAGCGAGTGATACACGCGCTCTCTGCCCACCGGATAGCATCGTTCCTCGGTCTCCTACCATCGTATCTAGACCATTTTCGAAATCGGTAACAAAGTTTGCAGCTCCTGCCAATTCAAGCGCCTTCATTATTTCGTCATCATTAGATTCACGATTGTAGGCAACGTTTTGTTTCAAGGTTCCGAAGAAAAGGAATGGTTCTTGGCTGACAAAACCCATTGCTGCTCGTACAGATTCGAGTGTTAAATCTTGGACATTCACCCCATTAACCAAAACACGCCCTTCTTGTGGCTCATAATACCGCATCAGCAATTTTAGAATGGTGGTTTTTCCTGCGCCTGTGTGGCCCATGACACCCAAAAAATCACCAGCGCTGACCTTGAATGAAATTCCAGTCAGCACCTTGGTAGTAGTACCTGGATAAGTAAAGTGAACGTCATCGAATTCAATTGACTTTATTGGACCATCCAGTTCTAGAGCGCCCTCTTTGTCGGTAATCGTTGGTTCTAGATCAACCAGAGCAAACACTCTGCGAGCGCTTGCCTCTCCTTTCTGCAACTGATTAACTAGCATACCAAAAATGAACATTGGCATAGTCATCCTGGTAGAGATTAGTAGGAATGTAACCAATTGCCCAGTTGTAATATCTCCAGATTTTGTAAGGTATCCGCCAACAGTGACCAATAGACCAAATGCTATACCAGCAATTCCATACAAACCAGGAAGGTACCGATTCCTGTCTTGACTTGCACCGATTGCCTGGTCTCTGTATGCTGTGGATTCCATATCGACGCGATTAGCTTCCCAATTCTGTGCGTTGTAGGCTTGTACAACAGAAATTCCAGATATTACGTTCTCAAGTACCGCAGTAATGTCGCCTGTGGATTCTCTTTGCTGCCGATATTTTCTTTGTACTCTGGTCGAGAATAAATAGACAAGCGGGATTATTAGTAGAAGCGGTGCAAATAGCACAGCAGATAATTTCCAACTCATCAAAAATAGGATCAATAACGCAGTACCCAGTGTGACAACAATTCTGATTATTGATGTTGAAGCATCGCTTATCACATCCTCTAATTGGTTAACATCTGCAGACAGTACGCTCATTAGTTGTCCGGTTTGTCTAGAGTCATAGTAAGATGCTTCCATATCGATTAGCGCCCTTGTAGCGTCTAACCTAAGGTCGTGTTGAACTTTGTAACCCAATGTCTGCCAGCAATACTCGCTTATGCCTTGGAAAACAGCGAGGCTTGCAAATCCTAAGAAAATCAGTAGTCCATAACCTACCGCTAAATTGTCGGTTACTAGTGGAAAGATAGTCTCGTCAAGCACATCTCTCATTCCACCAAAAAAGCCTTCTGTTTTGTTTCCGGCGTAATAATCCACTGCAAATCCAATGAACACAAATGGCAGAAGGTCTGCAAAGCGAGCCATTCCGTTTGCCAATATACCCGTTATTGCACGTTTTTTATACTGAAGCCCGTAAGGAACAATTCTCCAAATTTGCTTTCCTAAAACGTCCACTTTATTCTCGTTTAGCTCTTCGGGAGCGAGATGGTCGTATTGAATAGACCTTGGATTACCTGCTCCCATAAACACCCGGAGCACGCTTAGAATATGAAGGATTGTAATATCATAACATTCATCCCCTTCTGCGGATAAGGGCCTAACATGCGTGCAGTTGCTCTGGTTGCGGTGCTGATTTTATCCTCGTTTTCTAATGTTGCTGCTTTACAGCATAAAACCAGTGAGGGAGAGACTATTGGTTTGCTTAATGGAGACATAGAAGCGGTTCCATTAGACCAGATGCCGCAGATACCTTACGATGGATTCTGGATGCTTACCAGAGAATATCCGATTCCAACTGATTGGACAGAAAATCTAGCAGATTCTGGAGTAGAATGCTGGTCATATTTCCCAGACTCGGCCTTCCATTGTGAGTTGAGTGGTCACACACCTGCTGATTTGGCAGAATTAAAGGTAAATGGTATGATAAAGATGCCACCTACTGCAAAATTCCATCCCCATCTGATTCCTTCGCTCGAAGGTAAAATGGAATCATGGTTCATGACAAAAGGGATGGGTGTGGTAAATGTTGTTTTGTCTGGATTAGATCTACCTAATGATATTGAAAGTAGAAACGATGTCAAAGTTTTATCCCAAAATTGGAGATGGGCGACCATCGAAGTTACTACTAGCGGAGTTCATTGGTTATCTCAACAATCTGAAATCGAGTGGATCGAGCCTAAATTTGAAAGGGTATTATTCAACGATGTTGCAGATGAAGTCATAGCAGCAGATGTTTTACGAAGTGCTACCCAAATGGCGGGGATAAATTCTGCTTGGAATGCTCTAGATGGGTCAGGAATCATAGTTACAGTTTCAGACACAGGATTGGACAACGGGGTTAACAATACCAACATGCACCCTGACTTTAGAGACCACATTGTAGGGATTCACTCCTATGGAATCCCTCCTGCTTCTCAAAGTTGGGCTAACGCACCTTACAACGATGGTGCCTCAGATTTAGATTCTGGACATGGAACACACGTTGCAGGCTCGGTTCTTGGTGACGGAACTCAATCATCAGGTTCTATCACAGGCATAGCACCCGAGGCCCGTTTGTACATGCAAGCAACAGAAGTATGGACTGATTGGACAACAACAGTTGAACAGAACTTTGGATACACTGACGATTATACATTAATGGGAATTCCTGATGACTTATCTGTCATGTTCAATGATGCGGCTGCTAACGGAACTCACATCCATACAAATTCGTGGGGAGCATCAGTAGCCGGACAGTACAATATCAATTCAATGCAAGCAGATTATTCTGCAAGAAATCATACAGGGATGCTCATACTGTTTGCTGCAGGTAACTCTGGTATTGATTCTAATAGCGATGGTGAAATTGACTTAGATAGCATGGGTTCACCTGCTACAAGCAAGAACGTCTTGACGGTTGGTGCGTCTGAAAACGATAGAGGTACTCAGATTAGCAGTCAATGGGGTCAATGGTGGTCGAGTAGATACCCAACTAACCCTATTAATTCCGATAAAATAGCAAATAATACTGAAGGTATGGCTGCTTTCTCAAGTAGAGGCCCTGTCGATGATGGAAGGTTGAAACCAGACGTTTCTGCACCGGGTACTTTCATTCTATCAACAAAGAGTAGAGTGACCACAGATACAGGCTGGATGGCACACACTACTAGCGACTACACATACATGGGAGGAACTAGTATGGCAACACCACTCACTGCAGGAGCTTCAGCTCTACTGTACCAACATCTGATAGATAATTTGGGTCATTCTAATCCAACAAGTGCTCTTGTAAAGGGAATAATTGCAGCAAGCGCACATGACATGACTGGGCAATATGGTTCGGCAACTAACGGAGCAGGGGAGCCCGCTCCAAATAACCACGAAGGATGGGGATTGCTGGACTTAGATAGAGCAGTTAACACAACCTGGGTAGACAATGAGTCGGTTAGTACAGGCGACTCCAGAAGTTGGAAATTTACGGTGCCAAGCGGTGCTCCTGACTTGAAAATCGCTGTTTCTTGGACCGACCCAGCAAGTACACCTGCAGCTTCAATCAACCTTGTGAATGATATTGATTTCGCAGTCAAAGATCCCAACGGTAATTGGGCTCAGTACGGAAACAATCTTGACAACTTAATCGGAACTACAATTTCCTCACCTTCGGCAGGTCAATGGGAAATACACGTCAATGGAACGAACATACCAACGGGTCCTCAACATTTCGCTATGGTTATTGATGCTCCTTATTCGATGATTAATCTCTCAGCAGATGCAGACGGAGATGGTTTTATCGATACTCTTGATGATTGTCCAAGTACTGCTGGAAGTTCTACACAAGACAAGTCTGGGTGTCCTGATGGTGACGGCGATGGTTGGTCGAATGTGGGAGATGCATTCCCTAACGAAGGCTCGCAATGGGCTGATTCCGATGGTGACGGATTCGGCGATAATCCTGGCGGACTGAACCCAGATTCCTGTACCTCTGTTGTTGGTACATCCAGTTCAGACAGATACGGATGTCCGGATACTGATGCAGACTCATGGTCAGACCCAGACGGTGGCTGGACTGTGTTCCAAGGTGCTGACGCTTGTGACACGGTTTGGGGTAATTCCTCTCTCGATAGAAACGGCTGCTTAGATGAAGACGGCGATGGTCAATCAAATCTCAACGACGCACTGCTTGGTGATGACACTCAGTGGCTTGATACAGATGGGGATGGGTTCTATGACAACGCAAAACCCGCAACAAATTGGGATGATTGTCCCGGCGTCTGGGGTAATTCGACGATTGACCTTCAAGGCTGTTTGGATAATGATGGAGATGGAGTCTCCAATACGAATGATCCATGGCCCAACGATCCAATAAGGTCTATTGATACCGATGGCGATGGATTTGCAGATGTCGACGACGACTGCCCGACAGTCTGGGGTAATTCCTCCTACATCGTGATTGGGTGTTTAGATTCAGACGGAGATGGTTGGACTGCCGACTTTGATGCATTCCCATCTGACGGCACTCAGTGGAATGATACCGATGGTGATGGATTTGGAGATGAGCCAAATGGAAATTACGCCGATGATTGCCCGTTAGAATTCGGCGATTCATGGCAAAACGGAACTATTGGATGTCCCGACGCAGATGACGATGGGTGGGCTGACTCAGAGGATAGTTTCGATGATGACCAGACGCAATGGAAAGATTCCGATGGTGATGGTTTTGGTGACAACCTGCTTGGAACTAATCCCGATCACTGCCCGTTAGAACCCGGTAATTCCACAATGGGTGGAATGCTCGGTTGCCCAGATAGTGACGGCGACGGTTGGGCAAATAGCATGGATGCTTTCCCTACAGACATCACCCAATATTCTGACCATGATGGGGATGGATTTGGTGACAATATAACTGGAAATAATGCCGATGATTGTCCATTGACTTACGGTAATTCGACCATCGATCGTCTCGGCTGTGTCGATACAGATGGCGATGGTTACTCAGATCTGAATGATGATTTCCCAAATGACAAATCACGCTACTTGGATACTGACAGTGACGGATATGATGACGCAGAGGATGATTGTCCATACGAACCGGGTACTTCCACAAATGGCTCCTTGGGATGTTTTGATGCTGACCAAGATACTTGGGCTGACATTAACGACTCATTCCCTATCGAATCAACTCAATGGAATGACACAGATATGGATGGATTCGGTGACAACCTAGATGGAGCGAATCCTGATTCTTGTCCCAGTGTATTTGGGAATAGTACCTCCGGACTGCTTGGTTGCTTGGACACTGATGGCGATAGCTGGGATGATGTCAGTGACCTTTTCCCAAGTGACAAAACTGAATGGGCTGACAATGATTCGGATGGATTTGGAAATAACATGGATTTCTGTCCTGAAACTGCGGGTAATTCAACCAATGGAACGATAGGTTGCATAGACTCAGATGGTGATACATGGTCTGATAATGCCGATTTCTTACCTCAAGATAACACACAATGGATAGATACAGACCAAGATGGATATGGTGACAATCTTTCGGGTACAGATGGAGATAATTGTCCTAGTCAGCCTGGTAACGCAATAAATGACCTCATAGGATGCCCTGACGATGACCAAGATGGCTGGTCGAATCAGGGAGATGATTTCCCCAATACTCGTTCTCAGTATCAAGATACGGATAACGATGGATATGGAGATAATAATTCGCCAGGTGCAGAATTAGCAGATCACTGGCCGCTAGACCCTTCCAAGAATACAGCCGAGGTTATTCTTCTGTGTGAACCGTCCGAATTCAAGATGGATATGGCTCAAGACAACAGAATAAACTTCGATTGCCATGTTACAAATCTCATTCAAAACAACCTAACCGTTAGGGTTGAATGGAAACCACTGAATTCGATTGACATTGGGATTCGAACCCATGTTTTGGTTATTCCCGGGAACGATACTCAAACAGTTCCTTTCTCTGGATACTTACTGCAAAAGGGTAAGATGAATTCAGTGATAGAAGCCTCAGAACCGGGGTCAAGCTCGTCAATGGCTGTTACAACTTTACAAATCCATGCCATTAATTCGGATGATGGAGATACCTTCGATGATGTCCTTGAAAAGGTCAAAGAGGGACCAAACACTCAAGAGATGATAGCAGTGGTATCTGCTCTACTCTTAGCTCTACTTTTGACGTTTAATGCTCGTCGTAATACAATCAAAAAGAGAGAAGAGAGGGAGAGGAATATACAGAGAATAAGGGCCAAATCTCTACAAATGAGTGAAACGGAGCGTCCAGAAGGTTTCCCTCCGAACTTCAACCGAATTGGCTAAGAATGGTAAGCCCTCGCAGTAGATACTACGCGGATATGGTGAAGTGGTTATCACCTGAGGTTTCCAACCTCATGTCGTGGGTTCGATTCCCGCTATCCGCACTCAAAATCAACAGG
>Ga0160423_10005574_pt1 | contig 10259 bp, 9 predicted proteins | sample CRUFie14St8metaG_FD_108191 | JGI IMG/M metagenome (GOLD analysis project Ga0160423, IMG submission 108191) | Marine microbial communities from the Costa Rica Dome - CRUD Field 142mm St8 metaG | ecosystem: Environmental > Aquatic > Marine > Oceanic > Photic zone | place: Costa Rica: the Eastern... | reverse complement strand
TGGTGCGGTTTTTGTGAGATATAGATCCTGGAAAATTTCTGTACCAATAATGATCACTGGAATTAGTGAAGTCGTAATAATTTTAGGGTTTGCTTCTCTTATTCGTTGGAATTTGGATTTAGCTGCGATAGCAGGAATAGTTGCTGCAGTTGGTACTGGTGTGGATGATCAGATTGTAATAACTGACGAAGTAATGAAAGGTAAGAAGCTCGATACAACATGGCGAGAAAGAATGGCAAAAGCATTTATGATTATATTTGCGGCATATTTCACAATGATAGTTTCAATGTTGCCGCTGTGGTTCTTAGGTGCTGGTGTATTAAGAGGTTTTGCTCTAACAACAATAGTTGGAGTAACAATTGGAGTTTTTATAACTAGGCCTGCATTTGCAAAAATGATAGAAACATTAAAATAAAAAAAGCAAGATTATTTTCTTGCTTTTCTAGTAGTTTTTCGAGGAGCTCGTCTAGTAGATCTTGCAGCTGTTACTCTTCTAGAAGAACTAGTTTTACGAGCTGTTGATCTTGATCTTGTTTTTGTTGCAGTTGTTCTTTTTGCAGTTGTTGATCTCTTTCTTGATCTTGCTGCACTTTTTGTTGAGCTTCTGCCAAGTAATCTTCTTAATAAAGTTCTCATAAGCCTATTTTGTACGTTATAGTATATAAAACTATCACTAGTTTTTTTAAGATTGAATTAAAATAGTAATATGGTATTAGAATCTTTGGGTCAACCGCACTATTTACAAAGGAATCCTAAAGAATTGTTCTTTTTATCTTTTTCATATACTGCCATTGCAATATTATTATCCATTTGGATATTTCCAGAATACGGCGGTCTTACCATGGTATTTTTTTCAGTTATGGCAACAATACCCTTAATGTTAAAGATGATAATGATGGAAGAAAAAAAGTATATGTTAGATCCGTTTAACGAGCGTCATGTTGATGCATTAAAATTTTTTGTCTATTTATTTATTGGTATGGTTTCTGCATATACATTATTTTTTGTAATGTTACCCGAGGAAATTGTATCAAAACTATTCAATATACAACTGGAAACAATTAATCAAATAAATACTAACATAGCATCTTCGTTAACTGGAAAATATATGGGAGATTTATTTTCGATTATTTTAATAAATAATTTGAAAGTGATGGTATTCGCGTTACTTTTTTCTTTTATTTATGGTTCGGGAGCAATATTTATTCTAACTTGGAATGCTTCTGTCATATCCGTGGCAATTGGATCGCTAATTCGAAAATTAATTTATGTTGCTGGGGCTACTACGGGAACTGCATCCGTAACAGGATATTTCTCTGCGATAACGACTGGTTTATCTCGTTATCTTTTACACGGTATACCTGAAATTGGTGCTTATTTTGTTGCAGGTTTGGCAGGAGGATTAATATCAATTGGAACAATAAAATATCAAATGAATGATAGAAATTTTAGTAAATTGATGAAGGATGTATTATTCTTAATATTTGTTGCAGTTTTATTAATTGTTTTTTCAGCGATAATTGAAGTTTCAATTTCGCCGCTTATTGTGTAACAGATTTTTTAAATCTAAGCATCTCTTAATAATATGAGCGAAGAATATATTGATTTTACAAAAAGCATTGAAAAATACAAAAAAATTAAAGAAAAAATTATGAAAAATTCAAAACTGGAGTATATTTTGCTTGGATCAATCATGATATTCGCTTTCTTTATACGTACAAGAAATCTTAAATTTTTAGATGGTAAATATTTGCTAGGTTTAGATCCTTACTATTATCTTCGTCAATCTGCTGAAATATTATCTTTAGGAAAATTACCTTTTCCCGATTTAATGAGAAATGCTCCTTTCGGTGTAGAAAAGGGTTTTGATCTTTTTCCTTATTTTTTGGCATATTTTTCAAAATTCATGAGTATTTTTGGACTAAGTCAAATTGAGTCTCATATTATTTATCCTCCTGTTTTTATGGTGTTGTCATTAATTCCACTTTACTTATTTGTAAAAATAATTTTCAATAAAACTGTTGCCTTACTTTCTGTTTTAATACTGAGTATACTTCCGTCGTATATATTTAGAACAATGTCCGGATTTGCAGATCATGAATCTATATCGATGTTATTTATTTTTGCTGCACTGTATTGCTTTGCAGTTGCAGAAAAATTAAAATCAAATAAAAAATATATTTATACTTCGGTTGGAGCAATATTTACATTATTTATGTCTATGACTTGGAGTGCATATCCTTTCTTATTCATTATAATTGGGACTTACTATTTACTTAGTTCATTTTTCACTAAGTTTGATTTTAAGAATTTTACAATCTTTATATCTACTCTAATAATACCATTTATCTTAATAAAAGGAATAAATTTTGATGATTTTGGATTTTTATTTTTAATATTAGTATCGGCAATACTATTAATAAATAAAAAATTAAATTTGGAAAAACTAATTAAAATTCCAAATATAGTTTCAGTTATTGTACTTGTTGGTGTGATTAGTTTAATTTTAATTTTTATATCTGAGACTATTTCTATATCCTCCATTATAAATAAACTGATGAATGCTGGAGGTACCACTAAGGTAGACTTCACAACGAGCGAAGCAATATCTACAAAGGTGATAGGTGGAAATGGTTATTACTCGCAATTTAAGGAATTTATATTTCTTGCATTAATCGGATTTGCTTTACTTATTAAAGACATATTTTCTAAAATAAATCTTACAAGAAAAGAGAATTTGGTGCTTAGTGCAATTTTTTCAATATCAATAACGTTAGTTATGTTGGGTAATTGGAGTTCAGCTATTGTATTAATGGAAAATAATTATTTGCTATTTCTTTTTGCAAATTTCTTATTTTTCTTAAGTTATTATACTTATTTACATAAAGTACATAAATCAAGAATAAAATATATCGATAATACTGCGATTTTACTTGTTATATCCTATTTTTTGGTTACTGGTCTTCTTGCACGAACTGCAGTTAGATTCTTATTTTTGCTGAGTCCGGCCGTAGCTATACTTTCTGCTCTGGCAATAATAAGAATTTATAATAAATTAACTTTTGAAAAAATTTATAGATACGGAGTAATAATCTTGACGTCAATTTTACTTTATTCTACTTTTTCTTTGGCGCTAGGTCAAGCAAGTACAATGGCAAGTTCATTTCCGGGTCAATGGGAGACTTCGATGGAATGGATATCCACTAATACGGATGAAAATTCAATAATTGCTCATTGGTGGGATTATGGTTATTGGACGCAATATGCAGGAAATAGGGCTACAGTTAGTGACGGCGGTAGAGCCGGAGGAGAGCTAGGAATTTATACTTTGGCAAGACACGGGATGTTGGGAGACGATGCCAAAGAAACTCGAGAGTATTTTAAATCGCGTAATACTTCCTATCTGCTGTATTCGGGGGAGGAAATACCTAAGTACGGGGCATTTTCTTACATCGGTTCAAATATTTATGAGGATAAAAAATCTCAACTAGGCTTGTTTGTATTAAATGACATAAAAGAAATAAGATCGGGAAATAAATTATCTTATTCAGGTAAATGGTACACGGATAGTACGATAATCGAGGGAAATAAATTAATAAATCCGGGTAATGCAGTCATCACGGATATATCTTATACGTTAGATTCAAATGGATTCATATCTTCAGCCCCGATTGTAAAATTAAAATCAAATAACTTTTCAAAAGAATATAAAATTGGTTGTGTTTACTATGGAGAGAATAAATTTTCTTTTGAATATGATTTAAATTATTGTATAAAAATTATACCAAATATAAGGAACGATCAGACTCAAACTGTTGGAGGAATCATATTACAATCTGAAAAAGTACACGATAGTTTATTTGCGAAGTTATATGTCAATAATGAAAAATTAAATGACTATAGTTTAGTTTACAAAGATGCAATTCCTCTTGCAATATACAATGGACGAATTGTGGGTCCAATTTCAATCTGGAAAATAAATTATATTGGTGATGAAACAAATTTAAGCAGATTTTACAAAATAGAAGATTATCAAAGTATCTATCCCGAGAGTGCAATAAGATGAAAGCAATACAATACGCCATGAATAAACTGAAAGTAATTCTATATTCTGTTTCTCTAAACATTAGTTTATTGCGAGTTTTTGTAAGATTTATCAGAGCAATTCAAGACGTAGTTTTATACTTTTTTTTAGAAAATATAAAACTGGATATTTCAAATTTGACAACAAAAGATCCAAATATAAATTCTAATAGATCAAAAAAAGGTTTTGAAAAGATCAAAAAAAGATTGACCTATTCGAATAATACTGGCGGAATAAATAAAAAAGATCAGGAATTATTGTCCAAAGTTATATTTGATCTATCTCCGAAAAAAGTTTTAGAAATTGGAACTCATACCGGAATATCCTTATATACTGCAGCAATTTCTCTTAAAAAAAATTCAATAATAGATACTGTGGATCTATATGACGTTAATAAAAAAGAATATTTCACAAAATTTAAAATGAATTATTCTCCAAAAAAAATAATTAATATGCTTAAAACTGAAGTTAAAGTTAATTTCATACAAAATTCCGGGATAGAATATTTGAAAAGTACAAATAAAAAATATGATCTAATATTCTTAGATGCAAGTCACAGAACAAATAAAACTTACAAAGAAATTATTGGAGCTATGAATTGTTTGAACAAAAACGGAATCATTCTAGTACATGACTATCACGAATTTAATTTTAAACAAATTTTTTGGAAAATATTTGGACCAAAATTGGCAATCTATAAATTGTCTAGAAATAATAAATTATCTTGTAAAAGACTGAATGATACGTCTTCAATAGGATTTATACATAGAAAGATTAAAAAATGAATATTTAAATTTAAAAAAATGAAAAAATATATACTTATTACACTGTATAATGAATCTCCTCGAATAAAAAAAGTACTTGAAAAATTAACGAAATATGATCTTATTTTGGTTAACGATGGATCAACAGATAATACTCTGGAAATAATTAAATCATATAAAAATGCACATATAATAACTTACAGAAAAAATAAGGGTAAAGGTTATGCATTAAAGAAAGGTCTGAGATATGCAAAAAAGAATAAAATTGACAGATTAATTTTGATGGATGGAGACGGGCAACATAATCCGGACGAAATTAAAAAATTTGATGCGGAGTTAGATAAGGGATATGATGTAGTGATTGGATCAAGATTTATAAAAAAACGAAGTAATGTTCCATTAATGCGTAAAATTATTTTATTTGGTGGTAAATTGATTGAGCGGCTCGTAATCGGAGTTAAATTAACTGATGCTCATAATGGATTTAGAGGTATGAGTAAAAATGCAATCAGAAACATAATCTTGACTGAAAACCGAATGGCATATGCATCTCAGCTCATGTTTGAGATAAAGCGGCACAATTTAAGTTATTGTGAAGTTCCTGTAACGATTAAATATACAAAAGAAACATTGAAGAAGGGGACTGGTTCTTGGATTACGGGTTTTAAAATATTATACCGTCTAGTTGGTTTAAAAATAAAGTATTTAAATAAGAATAAAGGATAATACTATGATATCTAAAAAGAAATTAGCATTAAGTAAAATGTTTATGTCTAGAACGGCAGGATATTTAGCGTTAGTTAATGCGGGTATGATTTTATTTCTAGTTATGAGCAGATTAGAAGATTATGGTTTTGATATAAAAATTGAGAGATTTTTTTTTCCGATTCTGATACTTGGATTTTTAATATTGGGAGTATTTGGTTGGTTAGAAGATCATCTTGGATTTCATCAATTGGAAAGAGAGCATATAGAAGAAAGAAATCCGTATATGGAAAAAATACTCAAAAGATTGGAAAAAATTGAGAAAAAGTTAAAATAATTATTTTAATATGAAAATATATTTTTTATAAATAACTATTTTTTTAAAAAATTTTGTTTATATGTTTCATGCCATAAATTAAACATCATAATTCTCCAAATTAATTTGGGTTGATTCTTAATTAGTGAATTGAAGTCAGATTTAATATTTTTTATATTTATATAATTGTGTCCCGAGTAATCTATAGTATATTTTTTTACAAAATCTTTTAATTCTGATCCAAAATATTCTTTTAGAGGTATAGCAAAGCCTTGTTTTTTTCGGTAAAGAATATGCTCTGGTAATATTCCCTGAAGGGATTTTTTAAGAAAAAACTTTGTAATTTTATTCCTGAGACGAAGTGATGGTTTAAGTTTTGAACTAAATTCTATAATTGATTTGTCAAGAAAAGGCGGTCTAACTTCTAATGCATTTCCGAGGGACGCTCGGTCTACTTTTGGAAGACAATTATTTGTTAGATATTGGTTGATGTCTGTTTCTTGTGCGAAATCTAAATAGTTAGATTCATTTGAATCTGAATAATTTAATAAACTTTTTTTATTATCCGTATTAAAATAACGTTCACATTGAAGTTTTGTAATTCCGCTCATTAAACGTGCATATTTTAATTTATCGGGGTATGAACCTATCTCAAAAAAATGATATACTTTGGAATTGGGAATTAGGATAACTAGCAAAGATTGTAATATTCTATTTATGAACTTAGGATAAAATTTTTGAATTGAAAGTAATCTAAAATGTTTATACGAATTATACCCGCCAAATAATTCATCTGCACCATCGCCAGATAAAGCTACAGTAACGTGTTTTTTTGCAAATCTACTTAAAATAAATGTGGGGATTGCAGATGGATCTCCAAACGGCTCATCATAATGATATGCAATTTTTTTTATTGTGTTTTTCAATTTTTTTGAGTTAAAATTAAGTATTCGGTGTTTTGTTTTAAATTTTTTTGAAATCTCTTTGCTATATTTAGATTCATCAAATTTATCTACATCAAAAGATACTGAAAATGTGTTAAGATTTTTTTTATATTTTGATGCAATTGCAACAACAGCCGAAGAATCAACCCCTCCGGATAGAAATGCTCCAATTGGTACGTCCGAGATTAACCTGCGCTTTACTGATTTTTCAAATAACTCCAAAAAATCCTTGGTTTTAGTTTTTTTATTTTTATAATTATATTTAAATTTAAAGTATCTATTAATTTTTAATTTATTTTTAGACAAATTAAATTCCAGATAGGATCCGGGAGTTAATTTGTATATGTTTTTAAAAATTGAATTTGAAGAATTTGTATATCCGTAAATAAAATAATTATTTACTTGATCGGAATCAAAGACTAACTTATCTACGGCAGGCATAATTGCTTTAATTTCGCTTGCAAAAACGAACTTTTTTTTGTCCCAGTAATAATATAATGGATTTATACCCAATTGATCTCTGGCTAAAAATAATTTATTTTTGGTTTTGTCATAAATGGCGAATGAAAATTGTCCGTTTATTTTATTTAATATTTTTTTACCATATTCGTGATATCCGTTGATTAAAACTTCGGTATCTGAAGTTGATTTGAATGAATATCCTTTTTTTAGTAAATCTTTTTTTATTTCTTTGTAATTAAATATTTCGCCATTGAATACGATTTTTAAACTTTTATCTGAATTAGACATGGGTTGTTTACCTGCATCGGATAAGTCAAGTATGGATAATCTTCTATGTCCCAAGGATAGATTTTTATCGGTATATGATCCTTGGTATTCAGGACCGCGATGGGATAATGAATTAGTTATTTTAGTTATTAGTTCCTTATTGTTCCAATTGAATCCCGTTATTCCGCACATTTTAATACTGCCTCCTTATATTTAGAATTAAAATCTTTTAAATTATATAGACTTTGTATCCTTTTTTTAGCATTTTTACCAAACTTATTTTCGTTTGACATTAATTTAATTAATTGTGATTTGGTTTTAAATATAAATCCGGTATTATTTTTAATAAGTTGAGTATTTTGCGGTATATTTGAAACAATACAATTTAAACTCAGATACATTGCTTCAAGCAAAGCATTGCTCATGCCTTCTCTTGATGATGCAAGAATGAATGTATCAGAACTATAAAGAAAATCTTTTACGTTATCCACTCTTCCCGTAAAAATAATATTTTTTGAGTTATATTTTTTCTTATATTCTTTCAAAAGTTTTCCGTCACCTATTAAAAATAAATATGAATTTTTTTCCTTGAGATTATACTCTTGAAAAGCTTCAATTATCATTTTATGATTTTTTTGTTCAACAAATCTTGCGACGGATATAAATACTTTTGAGGAGTTTTTAATATTGTATTTTTTTCTTAAATTTTTTAAATTTTTGAATTCGGATTCATCAATTATATTATTTAAAATAATTATCTTTGATTGGTTAATTTTAATTTTTTTTAAATAGCTTAATAATGCTTTGGAATTCGGAGCATAAACGTTAACTAGTGGAGAAGTAATTCTGTCTGCGAATGTGTATATTTTTGAATATGAGTAATCGTTTCTAACTGAGTTTATATTAGGTATTTTCATAAATTTTGATATAAAACGAGTTAATAAATTGGAATGAATTAAATATGAATCTAAGATGTCAGGTTTCTCTTTATTCAAAATTTTAATTAATTTAATTATTTGAGCAGGGAAATTAAATCGATTCATGTTTAAATAATAAACTTTGATACCTTTTTTTTGAATAAGCTTACCGATTGTATTATTTTTTGTCAGACTAATTATAAATTTACGGTACTTTAACTTTGGTAGAACTTTTAATAAGTGCTTTTCTGCGCCTCCTGTTCCCAATCCGGTTATTATATATCCTATTTTCATATAATTAGTACTTAAACAAACTTTAAAAAGCAATAAAAAAAGCAAAACTATGACAATATTAGTAACTGGCGCAGCAGGATTTATAGGATATCACCTAACAAAGAAATTAGAAGAAATGGGTGAAAAAGTAGTTGGTATTGATAATTTTAATGACTATTACTCGGTATCTTTGAAAAAAGATAGAGTTAAGCATTTGAAAAGTAAAATTTATGATGGTTCAGTTTCAGATAAAGAATTTTTAAACAAAATTATAAAAGAAAATAAAATTAAGGAAATTTATCATCTTGCGGCACAAGCGGGCGTTAGATATTCAATTGAAAATCCATACGAATATGAAATTTCAAATAATATGGGAACTCTGAACATATTTGAAGCTTCAAGATTAAACAACATACGTAAGTTAGTATATGCTTCAAGTTCATCCGTTTATGGCGGAAACACTAAAATACCTTTTTCGGTGGATGATGATGTTAATAATCCCGTATCTGTGTATGCTGCAACAAAAATATATAATGAATTATTGGCAAAAGTTTATTATAATCTATATAATGTTAGTTCAATTGGTTTGAGATTCTTCACTGTTTATGGTTCTTGGGGTAGACCTGATATGTCTTACTATAAATTCCTTAATTTGTACAGACAAAATAAGGAAATTGAGATATATAATGAAGGCGATCATGAAAGAGATTTTACTCATATATCGGACGTAGTATCCGGTATAATTAAGGCAATGAATTCGAATATAAAAATAGGAGTATATAATTTGGGAAATAATAAAACTGTAAAACTTATGGATTTCATAAATGAATTGGAAAAAGTTTTTGGGATTTCATTTAATAAACGTTTTATTCCGATGCAACTAGGAGATGTTCATAAAACTTATGCCGATATAGAAAAAACAAGTAAGGATTTGAATTGGACTCCGAAAGTAAACATTTCAGAAGGATTAAAAGAATTTGCCGAGTGGTATAATAATTATTATAAATGAAAATAGGAATAATTGGAGCAGGTTACGTTGGCGAGGCAACAGGTAGGCTTATGTATAGTTTTGAAAATGAAATAAATTTTTATGATGTTGTAAAAAAAAACTTGGGCCATGAATTTAATTTTTTTACTGATCTGGAAGGCTTGGTAAAAAATTCAGAAATTATATTTATTTGTGTTCCGACACCTCAATCGGCGGATGGAAAAATTGATTTGAGTATATTAGACTCAATAGTTGATGAATTGATAAAAATTTACAGATTAAATAATCTAAATATTCCGTTAGTTGTTAAAAGTACGGTTGTGCCGGGAACAACAAGCAATATATTAAAGAAATTTAAAAATGAAGGTATAAATTTGTCAATCGGGAATAATCCAGAATTTATTACGGAAATTAGTAAAAGTTGGACTAAAGATGATTCTATGACTAGAGATTGGTTGTCGGAAGATAAAATTGTTATTGGTTCAGAAGATGAAAAAGTTAAGATTTTATTGTCTGAGTTATATCATAAATTTAAGGAC
>Ga0160423_10005571_pt1 | contig 10263 bp, 4 predicted proteins | sample CRUFie14St8metaG_FD_108191 | JGI IMG/M metagenome (GOLD analysis project Ga0160423, IMG submission 108191) | Marine microbial communities from the Costa Rica Dome - CRUD Field 142mm St8 metaG | ecosystem: Environmental > Aquatic > Marine > Oceanic > Photic zone | place: Costa Rica: the Eastern... | reverse complement strand
ATGTTGTAAAATTTGTTATCAGATTCTACAAAAAATATATCTATAGCGTTTTCATCATAATTAAAGTCTGCTCCAGGCTCAATTCTTTCATTTAAACTTTTTATTACTTGATAAGTTTCTTCGTTATACCTTACAAAATCACTTAAATTGTAATTTTTGTTATCTGAATCAAAATCATTGGCTCCAAAAGTATTTGCTAATTGATTAGTATTTACTGCTCTTGGCCCGTATAACTGTTTAGATTTTTCTACCGTGTTTGTTGTAAATAAATATTGAGTTTCTAGTAAGTTTTGATCTTCTGTTCCTATTTCTCCATCATCGTTTCTCGCTATATCTATATCAAATTCTTTAAAATTATAAATATCTGTGGGTGCTGGAGAATTATAATTAATTTCTTTTACTTTAACATTGTCTAATTTTACTGATTGTAAATAATCATCTTTTTCTTCTCTATTTTTTTGTAGACTCAAATCTACGTTTGAATTAAATTGTTTTAAAGATCTGTTGTCATCACAAAAACCATCAATTTCTCCTTCTGAAATTAATTCAAGAGACTTATAAACTCCAACTGATTCAAATTTATACCAAGCTGTACCATTTTCTTTCTTTCCACCTCTATACCTTTCTCCTACTTGTATTGGTACGCTTTTTTTAATATTTGAACTTGTTTGTTGAACTAATTCTCCTTTAGCTTCTTGAGATAGATAATCAAAGTTATCTGATCCTTCTTCTCGAAATGAAATTGGGTAGAAAACTTTCTCTTCATCGCTTGAATCAAGTATAGGTACGCTTTGAACACATATATAAGCTGTTTTAATTGCGTTTGATTCGCTTATTCTATATCTTAATTTTTCAGAAGTATCATTTACATTTGTATACGTATCTGGTCTCCAGTATCCAGCTTTTTGACTTTGTTGGTCATCAACATAATTATCTAGTATTGGATTGCCATCAGCATCCTTAGCTATCCCTTTTGCGAAATTATAATGATAATAAAAATATCCAGCCAACCAGTTTCCTACCTTTTTTTGCCTTGTCACAGTTGTGAATCTAGATTTTTGTTCCGCTATAGGCTCGAAACCTCCATACAATCCATCAGTTGAACCAAAAACGCTAGCAGGAATTTGTTCAGTCAAGTATTGATAAGCTGGATCTATAAAGCTAGATTTTGAGCTTCCATCAAAAATATTATGAGCGAAACTAGATACTAATGGTCCTAGGCTATCAATATAATAATCACTATATTTGGGTATTATACTATACAATCCATTGGAAAAATTTAAAATTTTATTTTGTTCCGAATTGTAATCGTAGTTTATTGTGCATTGAGATATATTATTAGGAGATACTTCTATGGCTCCGTATCCTACTGGAATTGTTGCTCCTTGCTCAAATCTAGTTTTTTGACCTTTTATTATGTATGATTTTGTGCTAATTTTAAGGACAGTGTTGTCCTGTTCCATTGCTTCAGATAGTTTGTTGCTAACATATATTGAAGCTGCAGTGCTTACTGCCAATTGGATTAAGCTCATAGTAAATCCGCCAGCTCCTTGTGGTATAGGAAAGACGTGTAAATCTTTTTTTGTCAATAAATTGCACTCATCTTTAGTAGTGAAATTTTCAGAATTTGATTTTTTTATTCCATAGCATATTCCTTCTTGTTGTTTCTTGAACAAATATCTTTCGATTTCAGGTTCATTTGCAAACAAAGCGTTGACAGCTTCTACTGGAGTAAATACATTAAGCTCCCACCTTTTACCAAAGCGTTTGCCTAGCTCTCCATGTAAGTATACATTTTTCATCCTTATTCCTGTGTTATATTTACACTAATTGAGGGTGCCTGTACACTCCTTTGATTTTTTTTTGCCACCTTTTATCTAAAAGAGTTTTTTGAGATATGCTGTTTCCACATTGATGAATAAAATAATCGTCCCCTAAATACATGCCTACATGTTTTCTGCCTTCTTTTTTTATTTTAAAAACTATTACATCGTGTGTTTTTAATTCGTTTTTTTGTTTATAGATAAAATTTGAATGCATTACATTTTCTAAAATCTTGTTAGATTCTTTGTCGCATTCAGGCAGCCAATAATTATAATGATATCTTGTTATATTAATATTTAATTCTTTAATAAAATAATCCTTAAGCAAGCAAGTGCATTCGTAAAAACCTTTCACATATGGTCTTTTTAATAAATCATCAGGCTCGAAAGAATTAGGAAAATGCAAGAAAAAACTATCAGTAAGTATGCTGTATATAAGAAAAGGTATGCCAAGCTCTTGAGATATATTTAAATCATGCAAAGAAGGATTTTCATTACCCTTGGGATGAGAATGGTATATCCCTAGTATTTTTCTATTAAGTTTATTTTTTATAAAAGTCGATGGAGATATAGAAAAAGAAAGTTTCTTGTTTGGGTTTTCGTTTCTTACTCTCTCTACTGATATTGTATTATCTGAGTTTAATATAATAAAACCACAAACCTCCTCTTCAGGTTTTTCTAAAGCATGAGCTTTTACTTGTAAATGAAAATCATTTAAATTCATACGGATCAATTCCAGGAAAACCTCCATAAGGAAGACCTTTATCAATTTCTTTCCAAGCTATTGGGTCCCCAAGTTTATTTTTAAAGTTTAACCTCAAGCATCCCCCAGCTTCACTGGCTTCCGTAGAAAATCTTAATTTACATCCACAAAGAGTTTTATCGCAATCGTCTAATCTCCAGTTTTCAGTATCTCTTATCGGATTAGACCTTGTGTTGTCATTAAGACACACGTAAATATTTACTGGATGAATTTCTCTATCGTTGTCTAACGGTTCTATTTTTACAATGTCTCCTTTGTTGTATATTTGATTTTTTACCCATTCTCCAGTTGGCCCTCCAGCGAAATCTCCATTTGGTTGCTCGATATAAACTTCTTCGCCGACCATTTGACCAGTATATCCACTAGGCACGAATCTTTTGTTTTTTTGGTCTGAGATAGGTTTACCTTTATAGCCGCATCCTATTTCGCTTCTATATTGCCAACCACAGTAATTAGAATACATTGTTCGAGCAGGTATATTTGCGTTTTGCAGTTCAAGTAAAGATACGAGTTCAAACTCTACTATATTGTCGTCTTCTTTGGTTTTTTGATTTACATAAAATATATCTTCTACAAAAGAGCTATCTGGATCAGGATCGGCGTGAGGGTTTATGCCGTTTGGGAAGTTTACATCATCTATATATCTTACGAAAGTTTTAATTCTGGTAACTTTGTAATTTATGAAGTCTTTAAAAACTCCAAGCCTCATTGATATATTACCGTTTTGATTTGAGAAAGTTAATTTTGGACGTGGCAACTTTCCATCTCCATGCATCTCAAAACCTTCAACCTTTATAGGGTAATAATTGTACTCTTTGCCGTCAAAAATTATAGGGTTTTTGTATCCATTTTCTCCCGCATGAAACCTATATTCTCCTTGATCCTTGAGGTCTACAACATAAAGAAGGACAACGGTTGACGGTTCTGTTGCGAATATTTCTTTATTTATTTTCGATGTGTTTTTCATTTTAACCTTCTAATATAGTTTCGTTTTCAAAATCACCTTCATCGCATAGAAATATTTCCACGCTATTTGAGTTTATTTTATAAAACATTGATTGATTAGAAATAAAAGGTACTCCATATATATTTGGGTCAGGGTTGTTGTCTACAGATTCATTTGAAAAATTAATAACATTATATGTTTGCCCGTTGTATTGCGCTGTTGTGTTCGTGTTTGCTGTATACGAAGATTTAAAAGATATCATATCGTTGTACCTATAATCAAGCTGGACATATGTCTTTTCAAAATCCAAATTTGTTAAATTATTTATGTCATTTTTTCGCGAATCAACCCCTCCTTCCAGCGATACATCAAAACTTGATATTGAGCCATCCACGCCTTCCAGGGAGGCGGTTGCTAAATTAAGTAAATTTATCTCATCTATTATTGTTTGCGCGTTTTCTGGAGTCGTGCTTGATCTTTTTATTATTATGCTATTTGCAGATTCACTAGATGTATTACTTGCTTCTGAATATGTTAATTTAATATTAATATTATTACCTTGCGATCCAGCTGTTGCAGCTTCGATTTTTATACCTCCATTTCCTGCGTTATTATTTACAGTATAGCTGGCTTTTTCTGGATTTACATTTTGTACTAAATCAGTAAAAGCTCTTAAACTTGCAACAATTCCATAGTCTTGGTATCTTGAATACCATTTTATTGCCTCTAGATCAAAAATATATTGTTCTGCGGCTTCAAGAAGTCCATCATATGCATTGCTAGCAGAATTTGATGCTATACTTTTTATTACTGAAGGCTTTTTTATTAAAAATGAAGCGTTGGTTAATTCAGGCATTTGATAACTTTGCAAGTCTTCGAATTTAAAATCATTGTTTATGTTATCTAAGTTTTTTAACCACTCTAAATTGTGCTCTTCATCGTCGCATAAAAATTCTCCTGATAATATAAAACTAGCGTCACAAGGAGCCTTGTCGCAGTTTATTATGGGAAACCCTGGAAGCATTCTAACTTCTGCTCCAAATTTATCACCAGTTCTGTTTTCTGGAGTACCTGCATTTCCGTATTTTAACTCTTCATAATATGGATGGAAGTATGTATTTATTTTTATTTTTTCTCTTGGAGCTAAAGTAAAAGGTATTTGGGGTACGTTTCCAGAAAAATAAGTTCCAGTCCCAGTATAATTTGGAAATTCAAAAAGAGAAAACCTTCCAGAATCAGACACAGTTATCCCAGTAACAGTTATAGGTAATGTGCATGAATTTATCATTGTAAAACTGCCAGAATCTGTAATTTTTTGAGGGCATGTTTCTCGACTACATTCTACTGAAAAAGAGTTGCCTACTTCTATGAGTAAGCCGTTCTCTGTTTTTGTTTGTACAAAACTATTTTCTTCAGTGCTCATGATATTGGTATTTTTGAAAAACTATAAGAATATCCCCCATTCCCATTCGAATACCAAGCGCATCTTTTATGCCAGTAGTTCATGTTTCCCATATTAGATATTATCCTATCTGAAATAGGCACATTTTTTACATTTTTAAATAAGCTCCAAAAAGGGCAATCAGCGTTTGAAAAATCAAAATCAATAGGTAACGAAGCTTCTTCATGAAAATAAACAGGGCCGTCCCACACCCCCAGCACTGGGCCAACATTTCCTTCACAAAGCCACCCTAAATAATTTGTATCTACATAAATAACCACCCTCCACCCTGGAGGAACAAGCATTCCATTTAATCCAGGATTGCCTCTTTCTACACTGTAGCTAGCCCAAATATTTGTTGGGTTGCCTGCATAACTTCTATGGAACTGTTCTGATTGAAATTTATAAGTTTGGGGTATGCCAACATCGTGTCCACCGCCACCTGGGAACAAGGTTTCCCCTTGCCAGTAATACTTATTATTTCTTAATTCTAATCCATTTCCCCAATTATAATTTCCGTTTGGAGGATTCCAGGTAGGATCAGTTTTTTCTCCTGTAGCTATATTAACTGCTCTATATTCTGAATAAGGGGCATTTTGCGCTCCAGGAACATTGTCGTCTTTTAAAAGAACATAATAAGTTCTTACTTCTTGAATTGAACCTACAGTGCCATTATAAGAAACAATTGGGCTGGTATCTTTAACAACTCTATTGTCATCTGCCCCAAAAGGTATTCCCCCTCCGAATTCTTCATTTCCAAAATAATTTACATTTGTTTGCCCAACTCCTTCTGCGTTTGGTCCGCCGACCATTTTTATAGGATTTCCTAAATCCTGCCTCACGCTCTCGAAAAGTTGTATCGCGTAAATTCTGCCTTCGGAATCTATGGGTAGGTATGAGCTTACGCAATCAGCATAATCTACTTGTCTTTCTTCAATATTAACACTAAGGCTTGAGGCTGAGCAACCATTTGAATCTGTTACTGTGAGACTATAATCTCCTGAGCCTGGATCAACTATCGTAGGATTAGTTGACCCATCACTCCACAAATAAGCAAAAGGTGCAGTACCTCCATTTATATTTGATTGAATTACTTCGCTTGGTGATCCATCAGAATTAGTAGACACTCTTTCGATAGAAACAGAAAAACCCAAACATGGATCAACTTGAGTCGCAATTTTTTTACCTGCGCTCAAAAACTTTGGAGAACCTTTAGGGCTAAGTTTACTAAAAGATATCCCGTAATCATCTGGATTAATAAAACTCATTTTATTCGCAACTGTCTATTCTAACCGTAAAAGGCCCAAAATCAGAACCAGACCATCCGCCATATTCTGTTGTTGTTATTTCTATTGGTTCTGCAAGGGTTTTTACCCTAGCTCTTCCTGCTTCTGATGTTAAATCTACTTCAGTGCCATCGCTTAAAGGTATTGTCGTTCCAGATATTTGATCTAAATCTGTTCCCACTTTATAGGATATAAACTTTAATTGACCAAAATTTCCATGTCTATTATTTCGGATATTCTTAAGAAATATCTCATTGGCTGGTTCCCCCCATCTAATTAAATTTGGATTAAAATAACCAACAGTCATCTTTGAAGGGGGGCAAACTAATCCAGTTTCAAGTAATGCAAAAACTCTTTTCGCATTGTCTGCGTCAGGTGTATCTGCTGCAAATAATACGTTACCAATGTAGTCATTTCTATTAAAATTCCATTCCCCTATCTTATGCTCCTCTCCTCTACCATTTAGGTAGACTGCAAAATTATCATCTATGATAGCGTTTGAATTACACATTGCTAATGCTAATACTCTATTCTTACATCTATTAAGTTCTGTTTTGGGCGATTCTATTTTATACTTATCTTTGTTGAAATTTACATTAAATCTAAATTCAGGATAGCAATCCATTTTTTTATCTTTAATATCTTCCGTATTAAATATCATTTGAATTTTTTCTTCAAAATCTTTAACTTCTCCTTTATAGTTTACCCCAAAAAATAGATCTATCGATTCTTGATCATCGATTATTGGTAGATGCTCGTAATTTCCGATACCTTCATTTTCTTGATTTACCGAACCTATATTAAAGTCTAAAACCTTGAGTCCGTCTTTGTGGTTAAACACTCTTGCTGGAAAATTTTTAAAAGCTATACCATCATTGTTAACACCTTTTGTTTTTATTTCTGAAACTACGATTGGATCTGTTATCATTTTTGATCCGTCTTCTGTAACTATGGAACTTAATAAATCTGTAGCAATTTCAAAACTTTTTTTATCAGGTTTCCATCCTCCATTTATCTCATAAGGATCTCCTTTTCTGAAGACTTCGTATTTTGTATTAAAATTTTTCCACAAAATATCTGACCTTTTTTTGCTTAAGAACTTCTGATTATTCTCGTCGAAATAATATTGTCCTCCGCTAAAAACTTTTGGGCTTTGATTAGAGGTATTTTGCTCAATATATGTTATGTTTTCTATTTGATTTGAAGCTGGTATGCCGCTAGTTATTCTCGTTGTTTCCCAAATAGATTCACTGGATTCAAATTTTACAATAGTATTAAGTATCTTTATGGGGTTTGGGCCACAGTTTTTAATGTTTACAGAAAATATTTTTCCATAGTCATTTGTTGTTAAGTTTTTTACTGCAGTTACAAAGTTTACAATTCTATCAGCCTCTAAACTTCCAGGTGATTCATTGCTAATATCATAATACAACTCATGTTCAGAATTATTAAAATCAGAAGAATAATTTCTAAAATTAGCTGCGACATTATTTTTTTTACCTAAACCAACGGGTATAAATGTTGTTTGAATGTTTTCTGTATACCAGCTTGAATTAACGCTTCCTGGCACAAAGTCTTCATAGTTTTGCCTGGAAAAATCTCCAGTAAAATCTGGATTATAAAGATTTGACATGTATGCGGTTACATTTTGCCAATATTCATTGTTTGCAACACCAATTGTTGATCCAGCACCAGCCTCAACCGTATTTTTTATGCATTGATAATATTCTTGATCAAGATCTCCCATACTGTCACCGAGCACTATGTCACCAACGACGTATTGTGAACTTGAATTATGGATAGATACAGTTTCAGGCATTTCTATCCAACCTTGATCGTTTCTTAGTCTCACATTTCCATTTGACGGATCTACCTGAGAGCTTGAATAATCTCCTATTTTAATATTTATTGTTTTTTCTGGGTTTCCATAATTTTTTAAAACTGAATCTAGAGGTCTTCTTTTAGCTAGCTCCCCATCTTTCTTACAGGCTTTAATTAAATTAATTATTGATTCAGACTCATTGCCAAAAACAAAATCACTAATAAAAAACACCATTCTTTTGTTTATAATTCCAGCTTTTGGACTATTGTAAAACTGAGCCATAGCTTCCGATACTGTATCTAGGGCATTTTTGCCCATTTCTGAGTCTGCAGTTTTATCATTTAATGATTTATATAATTCAATTTTATCAAAACACTTAGGATGGTTTGGCAATTCTGAAACTTTTCCTCCTATAATAGCTTTGTTTAACCCCGAAGAATCTCCAATAATAACTACGCCTACATTAATAGAATAATCATCAATATCTATAATAAATCTTTCTAAATTAGACAGGTCATATCCATTTTCTCTTAGTATTTCGCTTGATTCTTTTTCTCTTTCTGCGTTTAAATTATAATTTTTTGATAAAATACTCTGTAAATTTCCGTCTTGATCTAATTCTCCATACCAAGGGGGTTCATTTTCTGATATAGGTTCAGCGTTATATTTTCCTTGATAAGAAATAGTACCTGGAAAATTACTTTTATCATATCCAGTTATTGCTTTTAATATTGAGTCTTTTATTAACTGAAATTTTGAGTACGACTCACCTTCTACATCTAAATATTGGGCGAGGATTGAACCATTTGAATCTAATATAAAAACAATTTCTAAAGTTTCTTTTTCTAAATTTAAGGAAAACTCACCAGGTCCATTTTCGATCAATCCACTTTGATGGCTTGCTATAGCAGTAGATGAAAAGGTGCATAAAGAATGCCTATTTACATTGTCAAATAAAGTTACCCCAAAACAAGGCTCTTCTATATTACTAACATCTTCCTGTATGTTTGTGGTAGATTCGATAAAAGTTGCGCTTATTAAATGATTATTTTTATATACAATATCATGTTGCCAATCAGGGCAGTAAAATACAGAATTATTAGGTCGCCCAGGAGTTGTCAAAGAACTAGCGTCTGCCCCGTATGGTCTTGGCATGGCAAACCTAAACTTTTTGTACCCCAGATGACTTTCTAAAAATTGTAAAATTTCGGAAGCTTCGTTGTCATCTCTCATGTCAAAAACCACATTAAAGGTTGACATGTTTTGATTTATAGATTTTTTATATCTTTTATTATAATACTCTAAAAATTTAGATTCTGTATGTTTTGGTTTTTGAGATAAATTAAAAGACAATGTAGGTCGATGTTCAAAATTTCTAACCTTATAATATGGAAACTTAGCAATCTTTTCTGGGTCTTCTAAATAAATACTACTTCTTCCACAAATAGCTGGCACAATAACATTGTAAGCTTCTCCTGATTTCAAAGTAAAGTTAGAGAGAGGAGTGACTTCAAAAGAAAAAGATTCTGAATCTATATCTGATTCTAATTGCAACTGAACATAATTGCTTAAATGTATGATTCTTTTCCTTTTCTCTCCTGTAATTTTATCTGTAAAATCTTTTGATATTAACTCGCAACCTTCTGGGAACAGAGTATTTGCAGTCAAACAATCTTCAGGGCAAAACCTTAGCTTGCTGACTGTTGCTGGCGCGTCTTTCCATTTATTTAAGACTTTTAAAAACCTATCCTCTATGTCTTGTATTCCTGCTCTATTACTATCGCTTAAAATCAAATAGTGCCCAACATCAGAGGGGTCTCCTGAATTAAGTAGTCTAGATTTTAAAACTAGTTTAGGTATAGGTTCTGTTATTAATTCTTCGCAAGAATCTAACTGAATGTTTTTTCCAAGATCTGTTATTATTGATTGCTCAAAATATTCAATAACAAACCCTTCTCCGTTTCCAAATATAAAAGTTTTATTGTTTATAGCCCTGAATACCCTAGCAAAACCTATAGAAAAAATAGAATCTTCTGGATCATCTACTTCTATATACAAACAATCCCCTTTTTTAAGATCTTGAGCTTCTCTGAAAAAAAGTACGCCAGATGTAGGTTTGTTATTTTCATCTGTTCTATAAACATATATTTCGATTAGAGAACTCAGAGACTCTTTGGAATCT
>Ga0160423_10005570_pt1 | contig 10264 bp, 8 predicted proteins | sample CRUFie14St8metaG_FD_108191 | JGI IMG/M metagenome (GOLD analysis project Ga0160423, IMG submission 108191) | Marine microbial communities from the Costa Rica Dome - CRUD Field 142mm St8 metaG | ecosystem: Environmental > Aquatic > Marine > Oceanic > Photic zone | place: Costa Rica: the Eastern... | reverse complement strand
GCAGTTTCTGAATTAGAAGCGTTAGTTGCTGAAGTTGCAGCAGCATTTGCAGATGTAGTTGCTGAAGCAGCGTCTACTATTAAACTATATTTTGCAGAATTTGCATTAGTTGTTAGCGGTTGAGAACCAGTAGATGTATGAGCTTCAGTTACAATAAAAATATTATTTGTAGAAGTATCTTTAACAATATCTCTTACACCATAAGCAGTAGATGTGGACCAGTTTCCTTTAAAAGTTCCAAGTTCTTGAGTAACTGCGATTTCTCCATTACCATCGAATGCCAGGATTTTATTTGCTCTGTTTGTTGCATCAACTGTAAATTCAGTCGATGTCATAGTATTTGTTCTTGATAATTTTATAGATCTATCAAGTTGTTCTTGTAATTCTTGATTGATAGCGATTGCTTTGTCATGAGCTGTTTCAATAGTTTCAGCAGACATTGGATCATTATCGATAAGGTCCATTGCTTGCGTTTGAGTAGTAGATCTTCTTAAAACAACAGTTTCACCACTAGCTGGAATATTACCAGATGTAAAAGTTACAGTTCCAGAATTATTTCCAACTCCAGCAACATTATAATGAGTACCTTTACTTTTTACAGTCTCAACACCAGCTGATGATCTTATTATTACCTGGATGTCATCATCGTCAGTAATTTTAAAATTATAAGTAAAGGCTGTTGTAGAGCCATTTCCAGAATAACTGTTTTTTATTATTGTAGTAGATATAGTCAATTTCTTATTCCTCTATGTTTTGATTTATGTAACCCATTTGTGAGTTAGCAATTTCGCTGTCTCTTAAATCTTCAGCTCTTTGTTTAATTTCTGAAAGATATGTAATTCTTTCAATTTTGCCATTGTCATTTGTTTGTTCGTAATATCCTTCATTTGGATCTAATAAAAATTTTTTTGCTTGAGCTTTCGCATCCTTCCATTCTTGTCTAATAAAACTCTCTTTAATAAATTTTCTTGTTTCATTTTTATATTTAGGAGCTTCCATTAAAGCTTTCATTTTTTTATCAAAAATTACTCCAGCATTTTTTCGTAAAAATCTTTTTTGTCTGCTTGTTAAAGGTACTGAAACACCTAATCCAAGTTTAGGAGCATAATTATATCTAAGGCTATTTTTAACTGGTGTTACTTTTGGTTGAACACTAAATAACTCATCATCAATGTAATCTCTTTTGTGCTGATTAAAATATTCAAATTTTTTATATTCTCTACCTCTTATATCAACATCATCAAAAAGTGATCCTTCAGCAATACTCTTTTTAAAATATTCGTTAAATTCACTTACAATTTTTTGACTATCAGAATTAACAACATTACCAATTTGTTTTGCAACAGTTGGAATAAAAGAAGATGCAAATTCTGAGCCTACCTCTTTAACTGCTTTTAATTTATTATCAGACTGAACACCTCTAGTAATAGTTCTAACATCATCTATCATTTTGCCAGCACCAGCTAACATTGTAGAGTTTGATAAATTTTCACCAATAGAGAAGGAGTAAGCAAGCATATAAAGACCAGCATCAACTCCTAACTGTTTATAATTTTCTTTATCTCCACTTAAATTATTTTGTATTGATCCTTCTATTAAAGTTGCAAGCTGTCCTAAGTTTGCTGAATTAGCAAATATCTGAGCAACTGGATCGAAACTTCTAAAACTTACTCTTTGAAACTCATTATCTCCAATAGGTATTTCTATTTGGAAAGGTTGTGTTTTTGTTGTCTTTTGTAATAAACTTTTGCCACCAGTTAAACTTCCTTCTTGTCTAATATCTGATCCATACATTTGAGGTAAATTAAAACCAGCAAATTTTTCTGCTTTATCTCTACCAACTCCATAGTAGCCTAAAGGAGCTGTTGCCATATAAAACATTGAGCCTAAATAAAGTTGAGCTCTTGCTCTATCTGCTACTGCACCACCTTGTTTAATCTTTTGATTATATCTTGTTAAAACTTGAGCTAATACTGGAGTTCTCTCTGCAACAAATCCAGCTATGTTAGTTGGTGTTTGTACAAATGGTAAATAATAATTTGTAAAAATAGAAAATGGTCCTCTGCTTTCAGCAAAGTTTTTTCCTTTTTGAGCCATCTGTCCAAGATCAAATACATCTCCTCTTTGTCCTAAAGGAGTTTGGAAAGTTACATACTGAGCTTGCTTGTATGCAGCATCAACCATCTCTTTACTTGGATTAGCAATCTTAGAAGCAATATATTCTGGTATATCTGCTTCTTTTAATAATTTTTTATTATACATTTCCATTCCATCACGAAATGCCATTGCATAAAGTTCAGATCTAAATTCTCTGTTTTTAAAATAGTCATCAGCAACTTTTAAAAGCTTAGTTGGATAATTTCCTAAAGTTATGCCTTTACCAAACATATCAAAAAGTCCACCACCAACTTTATTTTTAATACCAAATTCTTGAGCTGTAACTCTTCCTAATTTTGTTTCAATTTTTGAGCCACCAAGTTTATAAACATTTTGCATTGCAGCCATAATCTCTTTTGCTGCTTGATGTTTTCCCCAAGCTTTAGCAATATCTTCGTAAGCCGCAACTCCACCTTCGTTTTTTCCACCAAATAACCTTGCTGCTAATTTTCTCTCTTGCTGAACTATTGCTTGTGTGATCCAGTTACCAGCACCATTTCTTACATGAGTTAATGGATTAGATAATATGGCATTGATAAAAACTTCAGCCATAGCATTTGATGTCTTTTGACTAAAAGTTTTTAAACCAGTTCTATTATTAGCTGCTAACAAAGCAGTATTTCTTTTTGTAGATAAAACTAATTCAGCAACTTTTTGAATTTCATCAAAACCGCCATGTTCTACAATTAAATTTTGTCTATTAAGATCATCAACAGATCCACCTAAAAAAGAATATTTCTTACTTGCATCAGATGCGATTTTAAATTGATTAAGAGCTCTACCAGTTTCTGTTTTTACACCAATTAAGACTTTCTGTATTTGAGCCATTAATGCGTAATGCTGTCTGAACTTTACAATATCAACATTATTAGCATTATCTAAATCAGCTGCTTTAGCAGCCAGGTAACGCATTCTAGCAGCACCAGCCTCTAAAAGCTGTCTCATGCCATATATTTGAGCAGCATTATATGTAGTTCCAGGTTTTGTTCCTAATACCTCTAATAAAAAATCTTCATTCTTAGATAATCTTGTTCCGCTAGCTTTTGTAGAACTTTGTTTAATTCTACCTCTTGTTTGTTTAACTATTTCATCTGGCTTATAACCTTTTGCTATTCCATTAATCATTTGGAATATATCTTCATTCTTAGTGATCTTATCGATATTAAAATCAGCAAGAATTTTTTTAGGAATAGTTCCAGAATTAAAACTAGCCAAAAACTCATCTATTGTTTCTTTAGAAACTTGAGGTTGTTTAGCTTTAAAATCTTTTAATTCAATTTTAGTAGAAGTTTTATTTGGACCAACTTTTATTGTTTCATCTCCAACAGTTGCTTCTTCTACTTTTTGCAAAAGTTTTTCTGGATTTTTAGTTGTTCCTTTATTTAATATTCTTTTATCTACTTCTTTAAGTAATTGTTTTGTTGCTTCTTGACCGCCTTTAGAGCCAAGTATTCTGCCTAATACCATGTTTTGAAATTCCTATGATTTTGAAAATAAATATTTGAGGATATTTATTTATTACTATTTATTTGTTTTTTTTGAAATAATATTGTTTTGGATATTATCTAATATCAATTAACTACAAGTTGATTATTCTTGAGCTTGTATTGCAACTTCACCAGCAACCGCAGATCCACCAAGAGAGCTAGCTGTTTGTTGGTTCATGTATGCTGGAACATTATTTTTTAAAACTTTAAAAACTTTTATTAATCTGTCTCCTAATGCACCCCAAGCAGTTCCTTCAAAAGTTGTTGCAACTAATTCAGCAATCCTACTTTCTGGAGTATCTGGTAACACACCTAATATTTCATTAAGACCATGAATTGTTTCACTATCAATAAACATTCTATTTTCAGCTTCTTCATCACCACCAGTCATTCCATAAACAAGTCCAAATGATAAAGGAGTTGCTACATAAGATGGAACACCAGTTTTCTTTAGCATTCTTTGAATAGGTATAGTTGCAGCTATGTCTATTCCAATATCTGTCATTAATTGGCTAACACCATTAACATCATTATCTTCAACATATTGAGTAAGTTTAGCAATAATCTCTTCAGATGATTTATTGTAACCTTGAGCAAATTCAGTAGTTGCTTCAGATATACTATTTCCAATTTTAGTTCCTTTAAATATTGCATTAGATCCAGCACCAAATAATTGAACAAGATTGTTTGAAAGATTTACGCCAGCCTCTGTTGTTGAAACAGCGGCAGCCTCTGGAGCATCTTTAAGAAAGTCTATAAAAGATTGACTAAAGGTTTTTTTACCTTCTTCTAAATCTGCTTTATCAGTTATTCTTTTTACAACTCCAGTTCCTTCAACTTTTTCAATACCCAAATATTCATAAGGATCGATTTCATTCTCTCTCATTCTTTTAAGAATAGGAGAGGAGTATCTATCCTCGACTTCTTTTAAAGGAAAATAAAAATCTGATAAAAAATCAAACTCTTCAAATTGTTCAGTTGGTTGTTCTATTTTTTTATCCATTATTGTCTAATCGCACTACTTGCACTTGTTGAATTACTTTCACTCCAGGCAAAATCTTCATTACCAAGAGCTTTGCCATATTGTGATCTTATTTTAAATAAATCTTCTCTTATATCTAAAGCATCCAAATCTCTTTTAAGATCATTCATAGAAATTGTGTTATTCTTATACATTCTCATTAACTGATCTCTCCAACCATTAAATGTTATAGATGGATCTTGGTCCTTTTGTATCTTACTGGCGTTATCAATATTAAATGATGTAAAAGGTGCAGCTTGTGCAAGTGTTGGTAATTTACCTTTTTGAAACAAATATCCTCTTGTCATTTTAATAAAAGCATCTCTAGGAGACATACCTTCACTAACAAATTCATTGAATAATCTTGTAGCTTGAACTCTGCTATCTTGATCTCCTTTTTCAGCAGTACCAAAGTCTCTTAAAATAGTATTTTCAACAGCACCTAAAACATTATTAATAACTTTTAAATATTCTTTGCTATCCTGGAATACTTCTCTGTCATTTTTATATCTATCAATTAAAGATGTCATTGTTGTTGCATCCTTAATTCCAATACTCATTAAATACTCTGGAGAAAAATTCATGTTGTTTTGAATTTTATCTAAAGCTTCAATACTATCAGCTATAAATATTTGACCATTAACAAGATCTAAAACTTCATCATCAAAACTTTCTGGATCTTTATAAAATCTTAACAAAGCATCGTATTGAGCAGAGTTAATTTTATCTGCATTAACTAAATCATTTAATAAATCTAATGTTGGAATTTTTCCTAAATATTCTGGATCTTTATCATTCTTAATTCTAAGTAATAATTCTGTATAAGTTCCAACTTTATTTCTAATATCTGCTTGTTCTATAAACTCTTCTTGTTTAATATTAAAATCTTCATCAGCTGCTATTTTTTGCTTTGCTGTTTCAAGAGCCTTTTGAGCAAGTTTTGTTCCAATTCTTTTTTCAATTTCATCATAATTATTAATTGTATAATTAGGATGATTTCTAGCACCAAATACAACTATGTTTTTTTCTGCTTGTAATAATTTATTTTCTTTTAATTTTGCAAATTCAGACTTTGAATAAATACTACCATTAACTGCTTTAGTAAAAAAACTATTCAGATCTGTTCTTGCATTAGCTGCTTTAGTTAAGTCTGAGCTAGACATTTTAATTGTTAAATCATCTAAATAATCATTATGAACTGTTTTTGTTTTATCAATATGATTTTTAGTTACTTTTTTTGCAATAGATGAATATTCAGAAATTTTAGTTTTTTGTAACCATTCATTAAATTGTTTTTTAACTCTGGATCTATCATTAGCAACTAAACCATCAAAACTTTCAGTTTTCGTTGAACTTTCAAATAAATCAATGGCTGTTTTAATGTCTGTATTTTTACTAACTGCTGCACTAACTTGATTTATAGTTGTAGATGCTTCTCTAATAACTTCTAGTAATCTAGCATTATCTTCTACTGCAACTTGCTCTTTGTGCATATCATCAACAACTTTACCTATAGCTGCAAAGCCTTGACCTCTTTGTGTTGCAAGAGACAATGGTAAAGTAAGAGCAGCTGTTTGAGTAACTTGTCTTTCTCTAACTCTACTTTGTGATTGTGGAATTTTTAATATTGCCATTAGCTTGCTAAAATACTTGTTCCACCAGATTTACTATAATTACCAAACATAGATCCTACAGCTTTCATGTATTCAGAATTTGCTGTCATATAACCTTTAAATTTTTCTCCTACGCCTTTGCTGCTTAATAATAACGACTGGTTAATACCATCATAATAAGCTGTAGTTGAATTGTAATCTTCTATTGCTAAATCAGTTGCTTGATTAATTTTAGTTTCCATAAGAACTTCATAATTTGAAGATCCTTCTCTAACTTCAGCACCAGATTTTAAAGCTTGAACAAATAAAAAATCATAAGCTTTGTTTTGGTTATTAATTAATCTAGGTCTATCAATATCGTTATAAACTTTTTTATTAACCTCAGTCTTTGCTTTTTGTAATGCAGATTGAGTATTTAAAACACTTTGATTATATTTACCTATTGCTTTTGCAGATTGTGCTGCAGCTATGTTACCTATGAAGCTCATATATTTTTGCCATCCTATAATAGTTAGATTTATCTGGTCCATACATTCGCATTAGACCTTCTTTTTTTAATCCTAGAAATTCAGCAAATCTTATTCCAGTATTAAAGTTCTCTTTTACTGAAGTTTGTAATCTCCAGATATTGTTGTTCTCACAAAGTAAATCTAATCTTTTTTTAATTGAAATAATTGATTTAATCTTGTGATCAAAAATTCTTTTAGATGCAATAACCCAGCCTTCAGCAACTCCATCCCACATTGGAGTAATGCCACCAGACAAAACAATATCATTATTAGCAAATAAGCTAAATGACAAACCAGGTATTCCATAATCGATCCTACCATCTTCAGAGCTTGCATCATCTTCTAATAATTTATCATTCATTCCAAAAGTAAGAATTTCATCAGAATGACTTCTTTCATAAGGAACTATTTTATAATTAACCATCTGAAGTAACTAAAGTTGGATATATTGATAATACTGAACAAGGCAAAGGCTGATCTTGTTTAATAAATATAAAGCCATCCGAATTATAGTCATCGTTAAATTCTATTTCTTTATCTCCAGCAATTAATGTTTCAACTGGTGCTGATAAATTACTTGATGTTGTTCTAAAAGGAATTGTTTCAAGATTAACTAATGATGGTCCAACTTTAACACCAACTGTTTCAAATAATCTTAAAACTACTTTTGAAATTCTTTTTGTTTTACCTTGTGAAGTACCTTCAGCAGCTCCACCTTCAATTCTCATTGTCTGTAAAACACTATTATAAGATAAACCTACGACTGCTTTTGTAACTGATCTATCTAAATTGATTTCACCACCATTAACAGTTTTATTTGCATGTACTGATCCATCAGCCAATATAGAAACCGATTGACCTTCCAAGTGACTTAAACCAGTTAATGTTGATACCGCAGATCCAGAGTAGGTGAGGTGACTATCTAAAAATCTAAAACTTGTTGCATCTGTTTCATCAAAGTCAAAATTAGAAAAACATTCAACATATCTTTTAGTTGCACCATTAATTGTTCTTTTTACAATAACCCAAACTTCATCTTCAGTTAAATCTCCAGAAATAGAAGCAACACTTTCACAAACAGCATTTCCATTTCCAAATAATCCTCCGAATATATGTCTTGTCCAGGCAACAACATTTTCAGATCTTTGATAAGTTAATGCAGCCAATACTCCATCATCTCTAACGCACCAAATAATACTACTTGGTTCTTGTTGGTATGACATTTCATTAATACCACTTTCTGTAGCATTTTCATTTAGGATAGTTGAATCTGGAGCTTGATAACCATCACTATCAAAGTTGTACTGTAATTCTCTAATTTTTCTTCTAGCCTTTTGTAAGAATAAGATTGCGTTACCAGCTGGAATAGCATCTACATTAGCAGATCCAAAAGAACTTTGTTTTTTTATAGTTATATTAGTAGGTGTTATAGAAGCATTAGTACCATCAGCTGATACTGTAAATTCACCTCCAGTTGTTCCTACAACTAAAGTTCTAACAGCCTTCATATATCTAATTGCATTAACTTGATTTGATGCGATTGTATAAACCATAGCATCACCAGCACTTGTGCCAGTAGTCATATTTTCATAATCACCAGCAGCAGAAAAAAATAAAGTTTGTGGCTCTGAACTTGTTCCAGCAAAAACTAATCTTTGTTCAAAAAAAGAAACACTTGATGGATGTCCAGTAGTGTCAGAGAAAGCTCCAAGTTTCCAATCTGATTTTGCATTTGTATTTGTGAAGGCAGTTATAATTTCACAAACAACAACTGTCGTACTTGTTCTAGCTGTGATTTTTGCAATACCAGAATTAAAACTAATAAATCTACCAACATCTGTTGTTAAAAAACCATCTCCACCATTTATTCCAGTAACTGCTGATGCAGTAAAATTAACACCAGTACCAACAGCAGCAGATGCTGGAGTTAAAGTTGTATTGGTATTATTTGTTGGAAGATAAGGTCCATCAATAAAATTACATTGAGTTAATGACCAAGATGTATGACCAGTTCTTGATAACTTCATTACCTCATGATTAGGATGAGTTATATACATCACATCAGCTGATTGAGCCCACTTAATATCAAATAGTTCAGCAGTTAAATATGGAGATGATATTTCATAAGGTGATCCACCAGATAATATCTGTCCTTTGTCTTTAAAAAATCTAATATAATTATTTCCAAATTCTAAAATATAAGTTTGAGTAGTAGAGAACTCAAAAGGAACTAATCTTGTTTTTTGAGAACTTGTTTTAACTTCAGAAATAAATTGAGTTCCAACTCTTCTTGAAGCAGCACCTTGAGGATGGACTAAAAAATTTTCTAAAGTTTTTGCACCAGAGCTATATTTATCAAAATCTGTTCTACCTTCCATTTTAGGAGAAAATTCTCCAGAAACAAAAGAAGTTAAAGCTAGTGTCGTTCTTGGCATATTTTTCTAAAAATTTCTTGTTGGCTTAATCCTTGTTCTTCTCTTTTACATTTTGTAGTAGGATCAATTTCATCTTCGTTAATAATTTCTACTAAAGCATAACGATAAACTTTAGTGTCATCTCCCCATTGAAAATGAAGCAATGATTTTGGCTCTGCATATTTTTCTAATAATCTTGGATCAAATGATGATTTAGACATTAAAATCTAGCGTCTGTAAGATCAGAGCTTTCTATAGTTCCTAATGAGTTTTCAGTAGCATCTATAAATCTTGCTTCTCTTAATCTTTCATCTGCTCTAACCATATATTTATCTGCTAATGTTGCATTGTTTGTAACTGCATAAGCAAGATCAGCAGCTAATTGATGCGAAATACTTTCTTGAAGATAACTATCGTATTTATTTGGATCAGTAATTATTGCAATATAAATTAAAAAAATAGTACCTTCATTAGTAAGAATATCTTTGCCTTCAATTTTGTAATCTATATCTGATTGAATACTATCTGTTGCGCCATTGTGAACTTTTAAAACTCTTAAACAATCTGATGGTAAAGCAAAAGCATTAGCATATTCAACTACTGGTGCTGTAGTATTTTTTGCCAGCTGAACTCTTTTATGCAAACAGTTCCAAGCATGAGATCTAAAAACTCTATTTCTAACTGGCTCATATCTTTGATTAACTAATCTTGCATTTTTACTATCATCTGTGAATGCTGAAATTGTTGAAGCTCCTAAAAGATTAAGAGCTGAATTTGCTATATCTACTGCACTTGCCATTATATATTTTCTCCTATTTCTTTGCACTCAAATTTGATTGCAAGTTTTTGATTTTCAATTTTTTCTAAATATAATTCTTTTAGAGTATTGTGTGATGATTTATATCCTTGCAAAATACATTCTTGATAATTGTTAAATTCCAAAGGTACTATATGAGTATTAAAACAATTTGGTGAATTGTTTGCAAAACTACAAACATATAGAAATAAAATATATTTCATCTTAACATTTCCATCTTCGTCTTGCTTGTCTAATCCTTGAGTT
>Ga0160423_10005569_pt1 | contig 10265 bp, 7 predicted proteins | sample CRUFie14St8metaG_FD_108191 | JGI IMG/M metagenome (GOLD analysis project Ga0160423, IMG submission 108191) | Marine microbial communities from the Costa Rica Dome - CRUD Field 142mm St8 metaG | ecosystem: Environmental > Aquatic > Marine > Oceanic > Photic zone | place: Costa Rica: the Eastern... | reverse complement strand
TGAAAAAACGACCTTCAAGAAAAAATACGGAACCTATTATTCCAGCTTGCGTGGAAAAGTCCCAAACGATCTCACCTCCATGGTCACCAAGAGAGTCGAAGCGCAGGTCAAAGCAAATCCCTTCTTTGGCCCCCGCCTGAAGGATCAGGGCCGTCATCAATTTTCGGTGCGAATCAAACACCATTTTCTCAGCCGCAATGGAAGCGACCCGCGTAACCAACAGCCTCTCATGAGTGCCTACGTCCAACTCGAGGTCACCCTTTACGGATCCGGTCTTCGCGTCCTCTATACCGGGACTTATCTCGGCAAATCCCGCATCGCGATGGACATCCCAACCCTCGCCTCTAGTAAATTCATCAGTCGTGATTCCTTCCGCGAAGCCGTCAATGATGCCTGCAATAAGTTCGCCTATGAGCTTCGCACGAAGTCCGCTCGTTAGGAAGAGTGTCCTGAAACCGCTTCTTCAAGGATCGCCTCGATGGATTTGCGTTCGCGACTGCCGAGGCAGTCGAATTCCTCGGCTCCCTCCTCGCCGGGCTCAATAGCCACACCCTGGCCGACATTGTAACGCAGCCCAAAATGGCGAATCAGCTTCGAAAATTAATTTCCGATTCTTAAAATTCACAATGACCCGGCGTGCGGGCAAAGGGAATGACGTCGCGGATATTCTGCATCCCGGTGACATACATTAGGAGACGCTCGAAGCCCGCGCCGAATCCGGCATGCGGAACGGTGCCGTATTTCCGCAGATCAAGATACCAGCCGTAGTCTTCCAAATCGAGACCGTCGGCGATCATACGATCCTTAAGAAGGTCATGGCGTTCCTCACGTTGCGCTCCGCCAATGATCTCCCCCACTCCGGGAACGAGAACATCCATCGCCGTAACAGTTTTGCCATCATCATTGGTCCGCATGTAGAAGGGCTTGATCGATTTTGGGTAGTCGTAAACGGTGAGCGGGCCCTTTACCACTTCCTCACAGAGATAGCGCTCGTGCTCGGACTGCAGGTTCACGCCCCACTCCACGGGATAGTCGAACTTCTTGCCCGAATTCAGCAACAGCTCGACGGCCTCGGTATACGTCATGCGACCGAATCCGCTTGAGGCGAGTTTTTCCAAACGAGGGCGCAGCCCTTTATCGATGAACTTTTCAAAAATCGTGAGATCACCCTCGCTGTTTTCAAGAACATCCTTAACGAGAAACTTTAAAAAGTCCTCGGCTAGATCCATGTCGTCTTCGAGATTACAAAAAGCCATCTCAGGCTCGATCATCCAGAACTCGGCAGCATGACGCGTCGTGTTCGAATTCTCGGCGCGAAAAGTCGGGCCGAAGGTATAAATGTTCGAAAGCGCACAGGCGAAGGTCTCGCCTTCGAGCTGTCCACTCACGGTGAGGTAGGATTGCTTGCCAAAGAAATCCTCCTCCGGCTTGCCGGTGGGATTAGTCGTTACCCGAAACATCTCGCCCGCACCCTCGCAATCACTTGCAGTGATGATGGGCGTGTGGACGTAGGTAAAATCCCGTTCGTTGAAAAAGCGATGCACCGCATAAGCGAGACGACTCCGCATCCGGAAGACGGCACCGTAGAGATTTGTCCGTGGGCGCAAGTGGGCAATCGAGCGGAGGAACTCCGGCGAATGACCTTTTTTCTGAAGCGGAAAATCTTCTGGCGCTTCACCGAGCAGAGAAACCTCGGTCGCCCTTACTTCCCAGCTCTGCCCCTTCCCCGGACTCTCAACCAATTCCCCAACCACGCTCACCGAGGCACCGGTGTTCATCTTGGAAACCTGCTCCGATCCCGGTATCCCGGCATCGATGATGACCTGAATCCCCTGGAGGCAAGAACCGTCATTCAATTCGACAAAGGAAAACTCCTTGGAATCCCGCCGGGTCCGGACCCAGCCACTGAGTTCCACGGAAGCCTCGGCAGATTCACTTGCCAGAAGATGTTTCACGGACTTGCGCATGGCGTATTTGTAAGCCTTCCCATCCGAGAATCGACCCGAAATTCAGGAATCTCACCAAAAGAAAATATCTACCACCAAAACAATCACCATTAAGACTCCAACAATGAGATTGATGAGCATTCCGGTAAGCGTTCCGACGACCGAGCCCACTCCCGACACCGCAGCGGGCTTGACCTCCTGATCGGCAAATCTCCATTCACAGACAAAGGATCCGATCAGTGGCCCCAAGATTAATCCGAGAGGCAAAAAGAACAGGCCAAGAAATCCCCCGCCGATGGCCCCGAAAGCTCCCCACTTCGTCCCACCAAACCAGCGCGTCCCCATCGCCCCGCTGAAAAACTCGAGCGCCTGTGCCAGCGCAATGCCCACTCCGAGAGTAATCAGGCCCCAGACTTCTACCCCGCCGGAATCCTCAAGCGTAAAGAAGGGCACGAAAGCCGCGCCCAAGATAAAAAGATGCCCCGGCAGGAAAGGCACAATCGTCCCAAGAAGCCCCACGATCATCAAACTGACCGTGGCAATCCATATCCCCCAATCCAGAAGCCAATCCCACACCGCTTAAACTTGCATCGATTCCCATAGATTTCTTCTCAAAAGACAAAGAATATTTGTCATACAGGAGATTCATGAAAAAAGAACTTATCACGCTATTCTGACAAAGCCGATTGACGTATTTCGTAAATAGGCTTCTTTTCCACAACACATTATGCACCGCCTGCTAATCATCACCAGCCTAATCACCTGCCTCCATGCTGCCGAACCCGACTTTATCTTTAAAGACAAACCAACTGACTGGAAAATGGCCGGCCCCGGTTCATTCGAGATCAAAGGTGACATTGCAACCGCAAAAGGGGGCATGGGACTCTGGTGGTATGGCAAAAAAGATTACTCCAACGCCTATTTCGAGCTGCAGTTCAAAACCACCGACGCAAAGCAAAACTCCGGTGTCTTTGTCCGCTTCCCCGATCCCGGCAATGACCCCTGGGTCGCCGTCAAGCAGGGATACGAAATCCAAATCGCTGGAACCGAGCCCGGAATTCAGTCGATTGGCTCGATCTACGAATCTCAGGCCGCCGTTGATGTTCGTGCTTTCGTGGGAGAGTGGAATACCTACAAAATCATCACCGCCGGTGACCACATCTGCGTCATCCTCAACGACAAGATCGTCAACATCTTCGAATGCCAACCCGGTCGTGGCGATCAGAGGGGCTACTTCGGTTTGCAGAATCACGACGACGGCTCGTCCGTACAATTCCGCGGAGTCAAAGTACAGGAGCTCTCCTCCGAATCTCTTTTGAAAGCCCTCGAAGAACTCAACGTTCCCCGCGCCGCTCTCACAAGATACTGGAACATCCGCAAGCCCGTCGGCAAAAAGTGGTATCACGCCACCGACCACGGTCCGGCCTTCTTCCAGAGTTTCGGCGACTACTACGAGGGTGATTTCCGCCGGGAAAGCGCTATCAAAGGTCTCGCTCTCTCCTACTCCGCAAACCCTGATCGCAAAGCTCTCTTCAATACCGAAACTCTCGCGCTCATTTCGTCGACCGACGGCGGCATTTCCTTGGACAATACCCCTTGGGGCGGAGGCCACGGAAAGGTTAACCAGTTTAAAAACAAGGACGACTATCTTTTCAACACGTCGTCCGGTCCCGTTTGGGCTGACGCCAGTGGCTCATTCGACGACAACCGAGCCATAAAGGGATTCGGAAACTTCGATCACCTCAAGTTTAACGGATACTTCCGCAACGGCTCAGATATCATTCTCGACTACGACGTACACGGCACCCGTATTCTTGATCTCATCAATGAGAACAGCCATGGCATCAGCCGCTTCTTCGAGGTCACAGCCCACGACAAAGCTCTCAAGGTTCGCTTGAGCAACAACTCCAGCCACAAAGGATTCAGCATCAAGGTCGCGGGTCAGGGAGCCGCCCTCAAGAACGAAAACGGAGCCTACTTCCTCACTCTCGCCCCTTCGAAAAACACCAGCCTCGTGTCGCTGAACTACACCACCAATGGCGCGACCAAGGCGCCGACGCCACAGGCCCTCTCCCCCATGACCTACAGCGGCAAAGGGATTTCACCCGAAAGCTTCACTTACGACCTCAAGCCCGCCGAAGGCAAGGCTGCTTGGCTCGTCGATGATATTCCCCTTCCAAAGATTCTCCTCGAGTCTCCTTACCACTGTAAGGTTCGCATGAGTGATGTTGACTTCTTTTCCGACGGAGATCGCGCACTGCTCACTACTTGGGATGGTGACATTTGGCTTGCCTCGGGATTAAAGGAGTTCAAGAAAATCACCTGGAAGCGTTACGCCACGGGATTCTTCGAGCCGCTCGGTCTTCGCATCCTGAACGACACTCCCTATGTCGCCGGACGTGATGCCATCTGGAAACTCTCCGATGTCAACAAAGACGGTGAAGCCGACAAGTTCGAGATCTTCAACAACGACGTTCTCCTCACCACAAACTTCCACGAATTCCAGTTTGGACTCGAAACCGACGCCGAAGGAAATTTCTACTTCGCCAAGGGCTGTCCTGTCCGCCCAGGCGGTCGCGGATTTGATCGTATCCTCCCACACAACGGAGCCTTCGTCAAAGTCTCTGCTGATGGTGAATACCTCGAAGTGATTGGAACCGGACTCCGCGCACCGGGTGGAATCGCGATCGGACCCAATGGTGAAATTACCACCGGTGAGAACGAAGGAACCTGGCAGCCCTGTTGCAAGCTCAACTACTACGAGCCATCACGCGGCAAGCCCTTCTTCGGAGTGGAAAATGCCCGTCACGAGAACAAGTCACCCTACACCGAACCTCTCTGCTACTTCCCAATGTCAGTCGACAACTCGGGCGGAGGTCAGATCTGGGTTCCCGAGTACGCCAAGATCGGCATTAAGTCCGGCGAACTCATCCACCTGTCTTACGGAAAATCCGCGATCTACCACGTCCTGCGCGAAAAGGTCGAAGACGGATTCTACCAAGGCGGTGTCGTAAAACTACCTGTGAAGCTCGCTTCTTCCGCACAGCGCGCGGTCTTCAACCCCGATGGCTCAATGTTTGTTGTCGGATTCCGTGGATGGCAAACCAATGCCGCCAGAGAAGCTGGCTTCCAGCGCATCCGTCGCAACGACAGCGTCGCCAATCCGCTTCCTACAGGCATGAAGGTGACCAAAGACGGAGTAGCCCTACGCTTTGACGTCGAACTCGACGACGAACTAGCCACCGATCCGACCTCCTTTATCGTGAAGCGCTGGAAGTATATTCGCAGTGTTCAGTATGGCTCCGGTCAGTTCTCAGTGGATCATCCCGATCTCGAAGCGGAAAAGAAAGCCACCGTCAAGGAATCCAAGGGCCATCGAAGACATGATAATGTCAAGGTCCTTGCGGCCAAGCTCCTTGAAGACAAGAAGACCATCCTTCTCAAGCTAGACGGCCACAAACCCGCCCAGCAGGTTAAGATTGACTACGATCTCGAGTCAGCTGACGGCGACGAGCTTATCGGCAACATCCACAGCACCATTCACAGGGTGCCCGCCAAATAATCGCCGGACTTTTCATCAAAGCGTCTCCGGCTCTCCTCCGGAGACGCTTCTTTCTTCTTTCGCCATCATGGCGTAAACCCTAAAAGTAAAAGTCGCTTCAATGAGGTTCATTTTACTCATCGCTCTTTCCTGCTTTATCGCATCTGCAAATGCCACCCTAACCGCGACCTTTAGCTCGGGAGGAAAATCGGTAACTAAGCAAGTCCGCATGCCCGCCTTGAAAGTGGAGGCCGGAGAATCTCCCGCCGCCGGCCTCGCACCCGGCGCGTTCACAGTCGACTTAAAAGGAACTCTCACTATCCCCAAGCGCTACCGCGTATATTTTTCCTACGACATCGAGGGCGCAGCCACCATGAAGGTGAGTGGCGAAGACCTCCCCTTCACCGACGGCAAGTCCGAGCGCCTCCGCCTTAACCCGGGTGAAGTCCCCATTGAGGTTCACTACAAATCTCCTGACAATGGCGCAGGTTCATTCCGACTTCATTGGGAAGAGCGCTCGGAGTTCCTGCGTGAGCCCGTGTCCTCCACCGTCTTCACCGGGAGTGACTCTGAAATAAACGCGGCCCACCTTTTCGCAAATCACAATTGCGCCCAGTGTCACGACACCGGAGATCTCGGAACCCACGCCATGCCCGAGCTAAAATACGCCGGCCCCAATCTCACAGGCATCGGCGACCGCACCACCGAAGCCTGGCTCACCCGCTGGATCGCCCAACCCGACAAACTCAAGCCCTCAACAACCATGCCCGCCATGGTCGATCACACCAAACCCGAAGGCGCCCAAGCCGCCGCCGACCTCGGAGCCTACCTTGCCTCACTCAAGACCGGCGCCACCTCCCCCGCTCCCGACCAATCACTCGCACAAGCCGGAGGCGCTCACTTTCACAAACTCGGCTGCGCCGCCTGCCACACCAAGCCTTCCGCCGACGAACCCGACTTTGATCACAAACGCATCCCGCTCAATAACGTCGCCACCAAATTCAAAGGGGGCACCTTAATTTCCTTCCTCAAAAATCCCCAGCAGCATCACGAAGCGATCAAGATGCCCAACTTCCGTCTCAACGACGAAGAAGCCAAATCACTGGCCGCTTACCTCACCAAGGAATCCACCGGAAACCACACCCCCGATCCCTCCGAATTCCCTCCCGGCGATGCCGCCCGCGGAAAGGAACTTTCCGCCTCTCTCAATTGCGCGGCCTGTCACGAAGGACTCGAAAAAGGCACCACCAGCGCGCCCAAGCTCGCCGACTTCAAGGACTGGAACTCCAAGGGCTGCCTCGGCCCCGATGAAAAACGCGGTAAGGCTCCCCGCCTCAATCTCACCGCTGAAGAAAAAGCCGCCCTCACGCCCCAGGTCGTTCCCGAGCTGAAATTCGACACTGTGGAAGCCTACGCCACCCGTCAGGTTGAAAGCCTGCGCTGCGCTTCATGCCACACCCACGACGGCAAGGCCGATCTCCTCGCGGCCGTTCACGGCGAAACCAAATCCCTCATCGCCCACATCGAGGGGCACGACGAGAGACTCGACCAATCCCGCCCGCCTCTCACGCACATGGGGGCGATGCTCAACACGCCCTTCTTCGAGAGCATGCTCCTGGGCACTGCCAACCCGCGCCCCCGTCCATGGCTTGAAATGCGCATGCCCGCCTTCCCTCTCCATGCCAAAGACCTCACCGCCGGATTGGCCCGCCAACATGGTCTGGGCAGGGCTGAACCTAGCAAAGAAAAACCCGCCGCTGATCAAGTCAAGATCGGAGAGGAACTAGTTGCAATGACGGGCTATGCCTGTGTCACCTGCCACGCTCAGAATGACAAACCCGCCCTCGCCGCCTTCGAAGTCCAGGGCATTAACTTCGGCGAAGTCCACAAGCGCCTCCGCCCTGACTACTACCACCAGTGGATGTTCAATCCCGCCCGCATGGTCTCTAACACCAAGATGCCCCGCTACACCAACCCGGATGACGGCACCGGTCTCCGCACCGACCTCCTCGAAGGCGACGCGCAGAAACAATTCGAAGCCATCCGCGCATACCTTCAGTCGCTGCAAAAATAAGCCTTAGCGGCCAAGGATTTTCTCCAACAAAGCGAGACAGTCCTCAAAAGCCTCCCGCCCGCCTTTGTCAGCTCATCGAAAATTTGCGGCCTCGCCACGCCGTGATTCATTCAACAAAAACAACACTCATCATCCCATGAAACTCCTTCGATTACTCGCTCTCTTAGGCACTAGTTGAACGCGGAGGACTAAGCACCCATCGAGGCGTCATTTCCTACGCTGGGGAAACCGAACCGGAAGTCGCCATCTTGGCCGGAGCCATCTCCGTGCCGTCGAGCACAGCAATGCTTCCAATGGTGATACTCGGGGCCTCGGCTCAAAGGCGTGGGCAGAATCCCGGAGTCACTCGGTCTGTTTAATCCCCTGACGGGGCTGATTCGAGTAAGGATTTCTTCATCGAAAACCCTTGCCATCCCGGCATTTTCCTCGTAACAACCGCGTCCCTTCCCTTGCTGCCGTGTCAACAACGAGGAATTTTGGAAAGGGTCCATGCGGCAATTCCTCAACCACAGCGCCTTCGTGCTTTAACGGAGGACCAAAAATACAATGATTAACGAACTCGTCAAAGAGCTTGTCGAGGCTGGAGTCCATTACGGACACCAGACCAAGAAATGGAATCCCAAGATGAAGCCTTACCTCATGAAGGACAAGGGCGGAATATACATCATCAATGTCGAACAGACCGTTCAGTGCCTCGACAAAGCATCCGACTTCCTCTCGAAGATCGCGAGCAGAAACAAGAAAATCCTTTTCGTCGGCTGCAAACGCCAGGCCCAAGACGCCGTCCGTGAAGCCGCAACTGCAACCGGACAATACTATGTCAACTACCGTTGGCTCGGTGGCACCCTTACCAACCTCACTACAATCCGGAACTCGGTGAAGCGCCTTAAGTATCTTGAGGACATCGAAAAAGCTCCCGAATACAAGGCCATGTCCAAGAAGGAGCTCTCCGCTCTTGGTCGTGAGAAGGACAAGCTCCACCGCAACCTTAACGGAGTGCGCGACATGGAGAAGCAGCCGGATGCCGTCGTCATCGTCGACACCGCCCGTGAGTCCATCGCCGTGGCCGAAGCCCGCCGTCTTAAGATTCCCATTATCGGAATTGTCGACACCAACGGAGACCCTACCAAGATCGACTACCCTATCCCGGGCAACGACGACGCCATGCGCTCAATTCGCATCGTCCTCCAAAATCTCGTCGACGGAATTGCCGTGGGAGCCAAGAGCTAATTACTCTCTCTAAGAACCATCTTTATCTTTCAAGACCATGATCACCGCATCTCTCGTAAAAGAGCTCCGTGAACAAACCGGAGCAGGTATGATGGAGTGTAAAAACGCACTCAAGGAAACCGAAGGCGACATCGCCGCAGCCATTAAGTATCTCCGCGAACGTGGAGACCTCAAAGCGGCCAAGAAAGCCGACCGCGCGGCCAAAGAAGGCGTCGTCGCAGCTCAAATCTCCGAAGACGGCAAGTCCGGCATTTTGGTTGAAGTGAACTGCGAAACCGACTTTGTGGCCCGCAATGAAAACTTCCAGGCATTTGTCGATGAAGTTGCCTCTACGGTAGCCGACAGCGACGCACACGATCTCGAAGCTGCCCTGGCCCTCCCCAAAGGAGACCAGACTCTCGAACGATACATCAAAACCAAAGTTCTCGAGCTAGGTGAGAACCTTCAGTTCCGCCGCTTCGAACGCCTCAACGTTTCCGGCGAAGGAGCGGTTGCTTCCTACATTCACCTCGGCGGAAAAGTCGGCGTTCTCATCGCCGTCAATGCCGAGAAAGCTGAATCAGCTTCGAATGATGCCTTCCGCGACCTAGTCAAGGACCTCACTCTTCACATCGCCGCTTCCGCTCCTGCCGGACTCGGACGCGAAGACATCCCGGCCGACCTCGTCGAAGCCGAAAAGGACATCTTCCGCAAGCAGATGGAAGGACAGAACAAGCCTGCTGACATTCTCGAAAAGATCATCAGCGGAAAGCTTGGCAAGTTCTACTCCGAACACTGCCTCCTTGAGCAAGGCTTCGTCAAGGACCCCGACACCACCGTTCAGGGTCTCCTCGAAGCACAGGGCAAAGAGGTCGGCGACACCCTCACCATCGACCGCTTCGTCCGCTTCCAGCTCGGCGAATAATTCTTTCGCGGTAAAAATCATTAACCGGTCGTCTCCCGCAGACGGCCGGTTTTTTTATCCGCAGCCATGAAGATCGCCGAAAATTCTACTTTTGATACGGCGCCCAATCTCTCCCGCTAGAACGTGTAACGCACCCGGATGATTCCCGACTATTGGTGAGAAGGACAACTTCAGGAAGACATCTTTCTGTTCCGGCTTCCTGAGACCTCTGAGTAAATAAAGAGAGGAGCCGCTAAATTGATCTCTCACTATTATCACCGGTTCCGATCAAAAGAAAGCGCAAGTTTACTTGGGGACGTCCCAATTGTGTTTGGGATACCGCCCGGCGAGATCTTTCTTCATTTGTGAAAATCCCCTCTCCCAAAATCCCGGTAGATCGCTCGTCACCTGCCAGGGTCGTTGATTCGGCGCGAGGACTTTCACCACCACCGGATGACCATTGGCAATCGTCGGCGTTTCGGTCACGCCATAGAGACGTTGCACTTTTTCTTCGATCCATGGTTCGGAATCAGTGGCGTATCTCACCCGCGTATTAATGCCGTTCACGAGAGAAATTTTCTCGGGAGCGTA
>Ga0160423_10005567_pt1 | contig 10265 bp, 9 predicted proteins | sample CRUFie14St8metaG_FD_108191 | JGI IMG/M metagenome (GOLD analysis project Ga0160423, IMG submission 108191) | Marine microbial communities from the Costa Rica Dome - CRUD Field 142mm St8 metaG | ecosystem: Environmental > Aquatic > Marine > Oceanic > Photic zone | place: Costa Rica: the Eastern... | reverse complement strand
TAGATTTATCTAGCAGACTTTGTACAAATATATCATTCAATGAATTAAATAACTATACAAATGCATGTATTGAGAATAAATTAAGTAGTGCGTTAATAATAATATCAAAACTTGTTCAAAAAGGTTATTCTGTTACTGATGTATTAGATAACTATTTCACATTTATAAAACACACAGATATGCTTAGTGAAGAACAGAAATACAAAATTATTCCGTTTGTTTGCAAATACATAACTATATTTCATAATATTCATGAAGATGAAATAGAACTATCATTTTTCACTAACAATATTGTAAAACTATTAGCAGAAAACTAAATAATATACAAAAAAATATAATATATATACATACCCTGAACATGTCACAATTATTTAAGAATACTGTTGATAAGACTTTGTTATATAAATTTCTTCAAGAGGTATGTAATCCAACCGATAAAGATTATTATGTAGTTGATAATTCAACATTTAAAAGATCAACTATTATTGAAAAGTTACAGCCATTCTTAGATTCTATTAAAGATTGCTACCATACTTCTAAACAATTTTATGTTACAAGATCTATGAAATATACATCATTTCTTACTGTTATAAGACAAATATGCAAGTCTAATTGTATTGCATATACATCAAAAATACATTATGAGAGATCTAATTATGAAATCAAGTATTATATTGCTAAGCCTTCAGATTAAATACTACATTTACATAGTAATAATTTACCTATGTATGTGTCACTAGCCATAGCTTGTTGTGCAGTTAAAGATGCAAACCATGCATAAGCTGACCTTTTAAGTATACAATTACTAGGAACGTATACTCCTAATCTTTGTTCAGATAAATCTGCATAACTAGATCCAATTAATACATCTAGATCAACACGTTTACCTTCAGTATCCTTTTGTCCAAGTTTAGACGCTTCAATAATCATTATCTCACCTTTATCTACTTTGTTTTGAAGCCATCTATCTTGATCACCTAAAAACTTACTTTCTGCAGTATAATCAGTAGAAATAAGCTTTTCAAGATAGCTAATATATTCATCTATTACTGGACATTCTTTTTTAGCTCCAAATATCTTTCTAGAAGCCATATACTGAATATTATCAGATGTAACATTTCTATTAATTAGTTCACCAACAACTGGTTTATTATAGCTATGAGTTGCATTAAAATATTCATTGGCTAGATTCTTTTCACAAATAAATGATGGAGGAACAATTAACCCTCCATAATACTTAAGTAGTCTTGCCATAGCTAAGTCTCTTACTTTATCATGTATTGGTGATGGTATTCTGCTCATATCTATGTTCCATCCAGGAATAATATTTTGAAAACTGTCATCATCAATCAAGCAAATATTAAAGCTACCGCCACATTTATCTATAATCGTTTTAATTGTTAAAAACATGTAAGGTTGATTTAAATCAATTGTGTTACGAGAGAAGAAACTTGGCCAATTGCGTGCATTTACAGGATAATCTACATATATCCATAAAATTGGCATTTTACTCTTTGCTAAAGAGGAATCGGTCACAAGATATTGTCTAACTAATTCGTATTGTCGCATCTCTTCATCCTCTTCTGTATGTACTTTATACTTCTCGTATATTATTGCTACTGCAAGAAGTAACCCGATACTAACTATATATTTGGCGTAGTCCATATATATAGTCAAAATACATTATTTTATCTTGTACCATCAGTAATTTTTAATAAACTAGATGCCATTTCTATACGCTGTCTTCTCATCTCTTCATCAGCTTTAGCGAGATCATATGCTCTAGATATATTATCTGTATCTTCTGCATATTTTTGCTCTTTTAATCTGCTTGAATGATCGGCAGAATCTACTGCTTCTTGTAAAGTTTCTCTTCGCGAACGCCTATATTCATCCATACTACTGTACTGTTTTCTACTATTATAATCTTCTTGTGTTACTGGTACTACACTTTCTGTGTAAGCATGTTTTACATCATCATATTGTAAACCATCTGAAAATACACCAGATTGATAACTGGCAACCTTTCCTGTGATTGAACTTCCACCGGAACTTATCATATCACCAACTCCTTGATGAACAACTAATTGTCTCAGATTGGTCTTTCTCTCATTAATAATTCTTTCCATATCATCTTTATTAACTGCTGTTTCAACTATCTCTTCTTCTTTTAACCAATCACCATAACCATCTCCACCTGATGTATTTTGCTTATGTTTTTCAAATAGTTGATTAAAAATAGTATTGAAATTATCATGATTCGCTAATTTTTTCCATACATCTTCATTTTCTAATTCTTCATCTACTTCATTTGCTGTATATTTTCTGTCAACACAAGTATCTTGTTCTGATCTATTTCTAAATAAGTATATTTTATACACTAGTCTGTATGCAGAGCTAAAAAAAAGAAAGTATTCTTTATCTAGACCAGATTTGTCTGGATGAGTCATTAAAACATATTTTTTTGCCCGTTTCAAGTCTTCTTCATTAAAATTAGTATCAAGTTTAAATAAATCTAGTATGTCTTCGTATGTGTAATTAGATATGCATAGATCTATATTTTCCATATGTAATTACTGATATCTTTTATTTAATTACTTTTTTCTAACTGTCTTTGAAAAAAATTAATTGTATCATTTTGATTTGATGATAAAACTGAGTCGTCAGGTATATACCATAGATCATAATCTCTATCTTTATTTGGATGCCATGCTAGCGCACAAGGTATTCCTGTAATAATTCGCTTGCGCTTCAAGAACATATATAAATCTAATTGTTCATCAATATCAATAACTACCTTTACAGTATTATCTCCTAGAGAACAAAATGCTTCTTCACAGATACTAGAAACTTTCTTGCATGGTACACACCAATCTGCATAAAACTTCAATATAATATTTTTGTTATCTGACTCATCAATACTTTTAATTAACGCTTCCAATTGAGCCATTGTTAGCTCACTTACAATCTCATAATTATTGTCTTCAGACATAGTGAATATATATACCAATAAAATATCTTTATATTTCCTTCTAAACTTATACTACCTCAATTGCTTTAACTAATTCATCTAGATTTATGTGGGGACTTTCAATATGTCCTTCCCAAAAGTACCTACAATATGAATATTCAATATTGACTTTTGACATATCATACCATTCTGAATGATTTTTTAATAGAGTTCGTTCTATCTTTTTTGGCAATAAATAAAAGCAAGCAGGTGGTAATACGTAAGATAATTGAACTAACGAAGAAACAGGTCCACTATCAGAATGTGCAATAAACTCTACATCAAAATATGGTACATAATTCAATAGATCAGTGAGAAGTGGAGGATAGTCGTACCGATACATCCAACGCCAATCAGGGCAGCCTGTTGTATAATACTTCAATGTCCACTCTAATCCTTCAAGATAATTCAAACTAACATCTTTACACAATTGATCACATCTCCTAGATTTAAAAAGCATAGTATAGTACCGCTCTTCCCATCCATCTTCTGCTGGATTTATGTATATTTCCTTTTTTCTATCTGTAATTGGCAAATTAAGTAATGCTTGAACACGTGGATCTTCGCCGGGTCTGCCATATCTTGCAGCATGCTGCTGTTTATCTCTAATATTATGCTCTTCTTGTAAATATTCTTGTTCATTATCAGCGAGTATCTTGATTAAGTAGCGCATGTTTTTCCATACAATCTTTTGGTTATTAATAATATTTCCTACTTTGCTAAGCGTTTGTTTGTATGCCGATGTTATTCTAGTAATTCCATCTGTTCTAATATTAAGTGCTGGAAAGTGTGGCAAGAAATCATTGCCAAGAAAGAAACATATAAAAATATAGTCATACATTCGCTGAACTTGTGATTCATTTTTTATATCATTACCATCATTTAAATCACTCGTAATTGCCTTTGCCATCGCCGGCATATCAATAAGATAATTCTTTTCTGGCTCAAGAGTACTGTCTATCGTTTTAATAAAGTGTGGCGTTTCACGAAATAAATATAGTTGATCTGCACATCTCAGATGATTAAGTGTAAGCATAAGCAAATCTGCATCTAGTCCATAAATAGCAGTTTTACTGCTCTGATGATAATCCTTATTTTGTCTAATATACTCAAAAATCTTATGTTCACCTTCCCCGGGTTCATTTGGAGGACTAACAATTATTTCACTCACACCATATTTGCTAGGTTTATTAAATGATTTAGTTAGAAATACACTGAGTTTTTCCATAAATGCGGTTCCTGGAGTAATGGCCGTAGTGTCCCAAAGTTTCTCTGTTACTATCCCCATACTTTCATGACAATTTTTTTCAATTTGTCCCTTGTATCTTCGAGTTTTTTGTTGAGCAAGTTTTGCAGCAGGAGCAACGCCATCAAAAGCTATCAACACTTTATTTTTAGGAGCAATAGTTTTAATATAAAATGCAATCTTATCAACAACTTCTTTTAATATAGCACTTTCAATATCTTTTTTACCTTTTACTGAATCTGATCGTATGGCATCATATATAATTGAGTTTGAGTCTAAATACAAATTATCTATACGTAAAGATTTTTCATACTTACGTATAATAGATCTATATTCTTGAATAACATGCTTAAAATAGCTAGGGATTCCCATTATTACTAATAATGCAGTCAAATTATATTTAAGTGATATTAAAAATGTTTGTAGCAGTAATAACATAATAATCGGTATATGAAAATAGTTTAGAATAATAAAATCGATACAAATATATAATGCCAAAAGAGAAAACCAAGAATGTTCGGATAAAGACAAAAAAAGATAATACTATTATCGATGTTAAAAACCCTAATATCGTTAAAGCGGTTTTTGAACGAACATCTTTTTTGCGAAAAGTTGTACAAGACACGATTGTTAGTGTTCAAACATACAAAAATCTTGATGTTTTAAGTGCTAATGATTTGAAGCAGGCATTGGAAACATTACAAAGATTATATCTTACAATTAATGATCTTGAAAATAAAATGAATGATAATTTCGTAAAAGAAGACGTAGTTAAGGAATTACAATCAATAAATAATGATATTTCATCAGTGTTTAGGAGTTATGGATCTAAAAATATCGATGATTTACTTTTTATTAGCATTGGTTGTGACTATGTTAAAGACACCATAGATAAAATGCCTTCTCTTATGAGAGATAAGTATTGTATTCTACAAAGATATGCCAGACCTATTAGTTATAAGGTAATTCCATGGAAAAAAGATCCACCAGCAGATCCTCAACCTATTAAAAAAAATAGAATTATTGAAGATATATCAATTGCTGAAAATGCTGATACTCTGGAAGCATTCGATCTAGCAAGAACAATGCGAGGTTTTTATACAAAAGTTTATGGAGTCAAGGTTGCTTTTAGAAATCACAGTCAAAGAAAAACTTTAATAGTTAATTGTTTAATAGATGATGTTATGCTTAATTGTTCTGGCTCAGAGTTTATAGAGTCTAGATTAAATAATTTGAAAACAAATCCTCCAAGTGAAGAAGAAGAAAAGAAAACATTTAATAGATTTTTAGAATGTTTAACAATGAAAGATTTGCTAGTTTATCGAGATGATGAATTGAAGAATAGATATGTTGGCTATACAAATCAAGTTTCATTGATAAAACAAAAGACTATATCACAAGTAACAAAAGAGTTTCTTGGTAATGAACTTTACTTACAGCGAAATACACTTATGCAATTATTATTGAAGAGCGATGAACATGAGTATCAATATTTAGCCTACCTACTTTATGATCTTTTAACTAATGATAGCAGTGGTAGTGTAGATACACATGAACAAACAATGCTTTTTGATAGTTTACCTTGGAATGTTAAAAGATTTTTCAGAGATGCTATGAAACAAACAATAAATTATACTAATAATCTCTCAAGTTTTGATAATGCAAAAATCCCTCTAGAGCAACAGATCTGTCTTTTGAAGGCAAACGATACAGTAAAGGAAAAGGCTATGTTGAAATTAAAAGAAGTAAAAGCCAAATCCGAAGATTCAGGTTCAAAAGCTAGACAGTATTTGGAAGGTTTACTTAGAATACCATTTGGCATTTATCGAGACGAACCTATTTTGAATAGTGTTTCTAAGGCAGTTGATGGATTTAATATTTTAATGCAAAAATTAAATGATTCAGAATTGCCAGTTACGTTATTTCCTGTAAAGGATAATTATACCAGTATTGAAGTAAGAAAGTATTCAAACGCATTAACCAATGATTATGTACCAAAATTAAAGAACTGTTTTTCTGATAAGGTTAAATCAGTATTAACAAATGTTAAACGAAACACATTAATAGCTAACGTGTGTCATATAAATAATTATATCAAAACAAATAATCTTGATACACCAAAATTATTGCACTCTGGAAAAAAGGTAAAGTATATGCAAGATAATATTAGCAGTTTTATTAAAGAGTTTTCATCAAATCCTACAGTTATTGCAGAAATAGCTCAATGTTGTGGTGCAAATGCTAAAGTGTGTGATTTATTGCCATTAGTAGAAAATAGTGTCAAAAGTATAGATATGACTACGCATAAGGTAACTAATTATATGGGTGATGTGTCAAAAACCTTAAATGCCGCTGTACATGGACATGAAAAAGCTAAACGTCAAGTTGAACGTATTATTGGTCAGTGGATTAACGGTGACCAGACAGGATACTGTTTTGGTTTTGAAGGACCTCCTGGTGTTGGAAAAACATCATTAGCCAAAAAAGGTATTGCACAGTGTCTTAAAGATGATAATGATATATCTAGGCCATTCGCGTTTATTGCAGTAGGTGGCTCATCTAATGCAAGCACTCTTGATGGTCATAATTATACATATGTTGGTTCTACATGGGGTAGAATTGTAGATATCCTCATGGAAACTAAATGCATGAACCCCATTATTTTTATTGATGAGCTTGATAAGGTAAGTAGAACTGAACATGGTAAAGAAATCATTGGAATATTAACTCATTTAATCGATCCAACACAAAACGATACATTTCAAGATAAATATTTTACTGGAATAGAATTAGATTTATCAAAGGCTCTATTTGTGTTTTCATACAACGATGTAGATGCAATAGATCGTGTATTATTAGACAGAATCCATCGTGTAAAGTTTGATCATCTTTCTCTTGAAGATAAATTAACTATTACAAAAGACTATTTATTTCCTGAGATTTATAGTAAAATGGGTCTTACTGATGTTATTAATATTGATAATAATGTTGTAGAGTATATTATTGATGAATATACTTGTGAACCAGGAGTTCGCAAACTAAAAGAGATATTGTTTGAAATAGTTGGAGAGATTAACTTAACTGTTCTTCAAAGTAACAGTGCAAATATGACTTTACCAATACAAGTTACAATAGATGATGTTAAAAATAAATATCTGAAGGATCGACATGAAATTAGAACAAAGAAAATACACAAAAATCCGCGTGTGGGTTTAATTTCTGGATTATGGGCAAACGCACTAGGACGTGGAGGAGTACTTCCAATTGAAGTATCATTTGTACCATCTCATAATTTCTTAGATTTAAAACTTACTGGTATGCAAGGAGATGTTATGAAGGAAAGTATGACTATGGCAAAGACGCTTGCATGTAAGTTGGCATATAAAGAAATTGGTAATGAAAAGATGGGTGAATTAATAAAGAAAGTTGATATATCAAAAATGCAGGGTATTCATATTCACGTTCCAGAAGGTGCAACTCCAAAAGATGGTCCTTCTGCAGGTACAGCTATTACTACTGCAATATACAGTTTGCTAACTAATAAAAAAATAAAACATGATCTTGCTATTACTGGAGAAATGTGCTTACAGGGAATGGTTACTGCGTTTGGAGGATTAGACTTAAAGATTTTAGGAGGTATCAAAGCAGGTGTTAAAACATTCATTTATCCAAAAGAAAATGATAAAGACTTCAATGATTTTATGGACAAGTATAAGGATAAGCCATTCATCAATGGTATATCTTTTATAGAGGTTGAAACCATTCATGAAGTACTTGATATAGTATTTGTTGAGGAATAATTGCAATAATATATCTAATGTGTATATATATTATGGCAGGCGGTATAGAATTATCTATGTCTAACATTATGCAATTAATGTCAGCATTAACACCAGTATTAATATCTTTTTTCATGCTGATGTTATCATTTATGAATCAAAATGTAAAAGGAATAGTATTTATTGCTGGTGCTCTCTTAGCGACATTTTTGAATATTCCAATTAAAAATGTAATTAAAAGTGAAACAGAAGTTTCAGCTTCTACAACATGCAACTTAATTGATATACCATTTTTAAATAGATACAACAGTCCAGCAGATTCATCATTATTTATCATGTTTACATTTGCATATTTATTTTTACCAATGAGATTTAATAATCAAATGAACTATGCAGTGATATCCGCGTTATTAAGCATGTATGCTATTGATTCTATAACTAGAGTTAATAATAGTTGTACAACAACTGGTGGAGCAGTATTAGGTGGTCTTGTAGGATTTGTTTTTGGAGCTTTATGGTATACCATGTTTCATGCAGTAGGAGCTGATAATCTTTTGTATTTTGAAGAAGTGGAGAGTAATGCTGTTAGATGTGAAAGACCTTCAAAACAGACATTTAAATGTTCTGTTTACAAAGGTGGTAAGTTAATTTCAGAAAGTATAGCTTAGTTATATATTAAAGCTTTCACCGCATCCACAATTACCTTTTGCATTAGGATTATTAAAAATAAAACCAGAAAATAACTGATCATCTTTATAGTCAATTTCACTACCAATTAATGTGAATAGCGACTTATTATCTATATACAATGTTGTATCATCTATAAGAACTTTTTCCATATTTGTTTTATTTTCAAACCTGGTTGTATAATTCATTTTATACGTATGACCATTACAACCACGTGTGCGAGTACCAATAACAATACCATCACGATTTGGATCTACTTTTTTAGCCATTTTAAGTTGATTTTGCAGTTTTATAGATGCGGCCTTCGTTAATGTAACAACAGATTTGATATTTTTAGACATATACATTACAGTAGTAAATAATATAACATTAACAATTTTATATTATTAATTATTGAAAGAATCACGATTCTTTTTAATAAACTCTATAACATTCTTTACCATTATCCTACGTTGGAGTTCATTTGACATACCTCTTTCATTTGTGGGATATCTGAGATTCATTGCTTTCATAAAATGTATAATTATAGCATCAAAATTAGATAAGTTATATTTTTCATCATATTCTTTTCTAGTAAACTCTAACTTATTTGTTCGTTTATTTACGCTATTATGAAATTGCAATAATATGGTTATTAAAGCTTCTCTTGTTTTAATAAGAGAAACATTCAATAAAGATAAGGTACGTACAGCATGTTCTGAACATTCTGGACATGGAAGATTTCTGCAAACATATTTAATATTATTAATTATATCTTGTATTAAATTGGCATCATCATATTTTAATTTAAATGCTAAAGTATGAAATAAATACCAACAAGAATTGCCCCAGAGTTGCTTCAATGACATCGTAGTAATATATAAAGAGAACGTAATAATTACAAATAGAACATAAGTATGAGCCTTGAAAGAAATATTATTGTAGAAGATAATTTTGATTTTTGGAAAGAGCTTAATGCAGATGAAGATGAAAATAAAATTATTTGTAAAAACTTATGTGAACTTACACGAGAACCTTTAACAGAAAATTATATAACATTACCATGTGGTCATAAGTTCAATTATAAACCATTATGTATAGAGATATGTACGCTTAAAGATCCTAAAAATGTTAAGTCTATGACTAGATATCTTGGTAGTCGTAAAATATGTTGTCCATATTGTAGACAAGTTTTTAATAAACTTTTGCCAATTATACCAACAATTGATGTAGGAATAATTTTACCTAAATATGTTGCATCTACTACAAATTGTGTTGAACATAAAATATGTCAATATGTTTACAAATCTGGTAGTAAGAAAGGAAGTATATGTGGTTGTAATGGATTTGACTATAATGGCACATCTTTATGTGTGAAACATTGGAAAGCAGCTGAGAAAAAGAAAGCGAAAAATACTACCAAAGACCTATCAAAAAAGAAATATACAAAAAAGGATCTAACCGGTAAAGCATTACAACTATTTAATAAATATAAGGTTAATGAACTAAAAGAATTACTCAAAAATAAAAAAGCTAGAGTTGGTGGAAATAAAGCCACATTAGC
>Ga0160423_10005566_pt1 | contig 10266 bp, 5 predicted proteins | sample CRUFie14St8metaG_FD_108191 | JGI IMG/M metagenome (GOLD analysis project Ga0160423, IMG submission 108191) | Marine microbial communities from the Costa Rica Dome - CRUD Field 142mm St8 metaG | ecosystem: Environmental > Aquatic > Marine > Oceanic > Photic zone | place: Costa Rica: the Eastern... | reverse complement strand
TATCTACAAGAGTTAAGTCGTTTCCACTCCAAGTTCCTCTATATATTTTATCTTTCAATCTTAAAATAGTTGGATCAGTTACAGAATCACTAATATCAAAAGTATAAGAAAGTTCTTCTGTTGATAGATTAGAATAGCCTGCTTTTAATAGATCAGCTTTAGCTGTTGTAAAAGTTGCTTTAATATTTGCAGTGCTTGGAGCTGCTGCATATGAAGTTGCTTGTTGAGGAAACTTAGTGAAAGTTGCACTTGAGCCTACAGCACTCCAATCATGAGTAACCATGTACCAATAATTAGAACTGCTTTTAATTCTTAACTCACCAGAAAAGTTTGCTAGTGAAGAAGTATCAGGCACACTATCAAAAATAAATTTGTAGTGAGTTGTTCCTCTTGAAGTTGTAAATAAATATTTGTGAACAATTCTAAATGTTACTCCTAAGTCTGTATAAGTTCCAGAATTATTTTTCCATTCTATAGTTACAGAATCTCCTTCATTAAAGTTAGTATGTGCTGCACTTGTTTTAGTAGGGTCTGGTAAGTAACTTCCATCATAATTAAAACAGTCTATAAGCTTTCCTTTGATAACATAGTCTAGGTCTGGAATTGATGTTTGATCTGCGCTTATTGTTGAAGCGACCACCATATATGAAGTATCAAAAAGTCTATGACTTGGAGACCAGTATGGTAAGTCACCATCATAATAATCTGCCTGTCTTTTAAAACGACTTCCTGATGAAGCCTCTGCACGAGTAACTAGTAAGTTAGATGCTTTTTGATCTGGTCTTCCTGCAAAGAAAGTAAATGACATATTGTATGGACTTTGAATTGTACCAAAGTTTTCGTGTTGCATACCTGTTGCTGAAGAACCCATTGCTGTAGCATTAACAGTAGTATCGTTTAGAGTACCATACTGTGATTCTAATGCTCTGATCTGAGCTTCTAAATAAGATATTTGTTCTTCTTGTAAGTCATCATCAATATTATCATTTAGTAGTAAATTTAATTCTTCATAATAACTAGAAAGTTGTGCGTATGCTGTTCCTGTTGCAGAGCTTGTATTATTACCTGCACCTGTTAGAGTGTCTCCTCTATCTGCTCTTCCATAACATTGAAGAGCTGTGTTTACTTTATCACTACCACTACTTGCATTTCTTAAGTCAAAGTCTGCTTTATCTGTACAAACTAAAGGAGCGTCATCAATATAAATATTATAAACACCGTGTATTTCACCTTCACATATTGCATCAACAAAGAATACAAGTTTTGAATCTTCTTCTGCTGTATCAGCAAAGATTGGTACACCCTCTATTCTTTGACAACCATAAACTACAGGTAGTGTTTTTGCTTGAAGGAATATACTTAAATCAACTTCATTATCTACCTGTTCTTGGTATTCTTTCATTACATCTTTCTTCATACCAAGCCAACCTAACCAACCGCCACGTCTTGCTCTCTTCTTTTGGTATTTTGTTACATATGTTTTGTAAACTGCTTGTTGTGATAATGATGTCTCAGAGTGCATAAACCCTAAGTCTGTGGCATAATGTCTTTTTACTGCTTGTTCTGGATTTGGTTTTGCATCTGCTCCTAAAGCACGGTGGACTTCGTCAGACATTAGTCTCCCAGCGACTTGAGTGAAATCTCCCCAATGACTAGACAAAGTCCATTTAACCTTACTACTATTTACTCCTTCTTGTATGTCACATGCTGTAATAATTCCTTTAAAAACAAGTACAGAAGAATTACCTAGTATAGAACCATCATCTGGGTCTATAAATACTTTGTGAATGAATACTTCTCTATTTAAAAAAGAAGGATTGGAAGCATTTGTTCCTCTTGGTAGTGTTGCTGATGATATTTCTTCTGAATCTAGTGAAATTGTAACATCTATTGAAGTATTTGTAGGAATAGCACTATCATCACTATCTGCTCCTGTTCTTGCTAAAGTAATTGTTTTGTTTGAGTTAGAAAATGCAGTAATTATAAAAGTTTCTTCTGCATTACTAGTACTGAATGTACCAGAGTTTTTTGTGATCTTAATTTTGTCGCCTTCTCTAAAGCCTTCTTCTACTAAGTCTGTTGGGTATCCATTTAATAAAGCTGTGGATATTACGAAAGTACTACCACTAAAACTTCCAGATACTGAAACAGACAGACCTAAACTTTCTGCTGAAAGAATAAGGGACATATTTGTAGCACGAGCTTCTATTGTTTCTTGATAATTTCCTAGAGATTCTACACGATTTGCACGGTAGATTTGAGAGCCATTACTGCTTCCATCATGGTCAGTTGATCCATCATTAAATGAAATATCTCTGCTACCATCTGTTAAGTAAACATAACGATTTGCATTTGTTCTATATTTTCCATCTTCATCGGGAGCAAAAGGTCTTTCAAATTTTATAAGATGAGCATACTCAAACGCTTCATTATTTATTAAGTGCGTTTCTATATTTGAGTTTATGCTTCTTTTTGCCATTATGGTTGTGCTTCCTCTAGATTTAAACTAAATTGATATAAATTATTATTACCGAGAGTATATTCTATAACATCACTTGTCATAATTACTCTTACTAGTGGTTCTACATAAACTACATCAGTGTTATTGGAAACATCTTTTTCAAGGCGAGGGTGAATGTAAACGTGTCTTTCGCCAGAGGCTGGTTGACTTCCTGCTAAGTAGTCTGTGTTATTTGTTACTTTTGTTACTTTATATGCTTTTTTATGATTTGAATTATTACTATCATTAAATGTAATCATGTCTCCTGGTCTTAAACCAGTTGCTGCATTATTATCTCCAAATGCGTCCATGACTACAAAAGCTGCGCCTGCATTTTGTGCGCCATCTACTTTTATATCTGCTGTAAAATCACTATCTCTTGTATCTTTATACTGAGGAAGTGCTACAAAGAAAGGTTTTAATCTTCCATGATCTAGTAGAAAATTATGTACAGGTTCAAATTCCTCTCTTGTCATTGGATTATATGTTATACCAATTGACCATCTTTGATTTACTATGGTACGAGTAATTACTCGCCCACTATTTGTTCTTGATACTGCCGTAGGTGCTGTGCTTGTAAATTTAACAGTAGCAAACCCAGGCCCTGCTATTCCATTTGAATTATCGTTATCTCCCTGCTCTGTGATTTTAAAATCTGGGTCAGGTAATCTGTTTGCAAAAGTACTAAAACTTGCCATTATGTTTTACTCCCATACGCCATTGTATCTACTTCTGGTAAAAAGTTTTGTCCGTTTTCGTTGGCTGCTTGTCTTATCATTCTAATTATATTTCCTTGTTGTGCTTCTAGAACCTCTTCAACTCCTTGTGCGTCTATCGCATTGATTGTAAAGTTTACATTTGTTGGTTGCCCTCCAAGTTCAAAGTTTGGTGTTACGTCTACTGGAACTGTAGGAGTGATAAGTTCAGGGCCTCTTTCTCCAACAATTACTCCACCATCAGCATATCCTTTTCTACCCATAGCTGCACCTGGAGCGCTTACACCTGCTCCACCAGAGGCAGTACTAGAAGTTCCTCGTAAATAACCTAACTCACCTGATGTTGCTCCTTGTGCTACATCAACTGCATTTGATCTTTGACCAATAGATAAACTTGTACTTGGCGTAGAAACACTTGCTGCTCCGCCTTGAAAACTCATACTACTAATCATAGCAAGTTGTGCTGCTCCTACAGCAGCTACCATAGCAGCTAGAGCAGGCCCTATAAACGGTATTCCTATAACTTGTGTTATACCTACTGCAGTACTCATCACAGCTTGAGCCATTTTCAGTTTCTTATCAATTTCAAACTGTTTCTTCTGCAATGCTAACTTTTTCTTTTCAAGTTGAGCTATTTTTGCTTGTGATGCTGCAGAAACTCCGTCTCTTCTTTTTTCTGCCGCTATTTCATTATCTATTCCTTTAATTCTATTTGCCGATAGCGCTGCTTGCGTAGCACTAAGTGTTTCAACAGCTTGTATTGTTAGCATTATGCCTGCAATCATTCCTCCTAGTTCTTCTTGTGTTAATCCTAGTGCGCTTGCAAGATCAAAGCCACCTGCTTCTACTTGTTCACTTAAATTTTCAGTAAGTGTTGCTATTGTTTCATCTAATGATCCAAAAGCTTCTGCTAATAGTATTATTTGAGTTAATGCGTTTCCTGCTGCTGCATCTATGCTATTTAGTTGATCTATTAAAGGTTTTGCAACTTCACTAACAACAGCCATCTTTTCTGCAAGAAGAGAACTCTCCGTTAGATTTAATCCTAGTCCGTCTCCTAAAACTCCTTGTGCTGTTAGACTGTTTAATATATTTTGTGACCTAACTGTTGCTAATTTTGCATTAGCGATATCTACTTGAAGATCTCTTTGATCTTCTAAATTTTGTAGTATTGTTGCTCCAGCTTCTTTACTAATAAGGTCTCTATCTAATAAAGATTGTAGTTTTGCTTGTTCAAGTAAGAAAGTTGCTTCTGCAATCCCACGTTCTACTTTAGCTGTCTCTTTTGCTAATTTAAGATTATCTTCTCTTTCTTGCTTTTCTCTTTTTAGTCTTTGTATTTGTGTTTCTTCAGCACTTCCTGTTAGAATAAAGTTTACTGCTTGATTGTTCAGCTTAGCCTGTTTTGCGGTTTCTGCCGTAAGTGTTTTTTGAAGATTTACAAGTTTTGATCTAAATTGGATTTCTTTTAACAGAGATTCTGTCATTATTTCCATTTCTGTTTTTATCTGCGAAGTTAAAGATAATTCTTCTGATGTTAGTTTATTAATTCTACTTTGTATTTCTGGTTTTTTCTTGGCATCTTCTGATAATAAATTAATAATTCTTAATTCTTCTTTAACAAGCGTTAATCTTTTTTCAGCTTGTCCTTGTTGTGCTCTTAAAGAAGCTTCTGCTCCCGCAAAACCTATATTTTGAACTTCTTGGAGTTCTTTTGCTGTTACAGCTAACGTTTTTAAATCGTCTTGTAAAGTAATTGCAGACTGCTGTAAACCTTTAAAACTAGTTATTAATTCAGGAATTTTAGTTCTTGCATTATCTGCATTTACACCTAAAGACTCTAGTGATTTTCCTATACCTTCTTCTAATACTTTTGTGAGTGCTTCAAGTTCGCCTTCTTCTGCTATACCTTTTATTTCATTATCTAATGATGTAAGTTGTTTTACTAAGTCATCAAATTCTGTTTTAGGAGCTGCTGCTAAGAAGAACTTAGCAAAGACTTTTTCACCTTCACTTAGTCCTGTTCCTAAATTTTTTATTCCTTCGTCTAACGATACTGCACCATCTCTTGCTCTTCCAAATGCTGTAATTAATTTTGTGAACCCTTCTTCTGTGGAAATATTTTGTACTGTTTCAAGAACACTTTCAAGATCAACACCAAATATATCCATCAGTTGTTTATTCAGAGCTTCTCTAGCAGCTTTAGAACCTGCATCTTCTCTTTCTAGTAAGTCAGTTACTGAACCTATAACTTCTGATCTTAGATTTTCATCAATAGAATTTTTTAATTGTTGAGTTATTTTTGTTCCATCTGCAAGTTCTGCAGTATCATATAAAGGCCCTAAAATTGCATCTGCAATACCAGCAAAAAAGCCCCCTCCAGCTCCTTCACCTGCTTCTTTTCGTGCTGCTGTTATAGCTTCTTCTAACTCACCTAAAACTCCTGAAGCTGCTTTAATTTGTTTGATTCTTGTATCACCCTCATCTAGTGTGCCTTCTGCAATTTGAAAGTTTAATTGATCAAATATCTCAGGGTTATCTTTTCTTAGTGTAGCAAGAGTTTCTAGTCCTTCATTTGTTGTTGTTACTTGATTTTTTAAGAATTGAAATGCTTGAGTTAGTAAACCAATAGCAAATATTATTTGACCAATTAAAGGTATAGCATTAACAAGTGCAAAACCAAAGAATTGAGCTCCAGCTCCAGCAAGTCTAAAACCATTTCCTACTGACGTAAGTATCTTTCTAAACCCAGTTGCTTTTGTAGTTGTTTCTCCAAGTAGCTTTCCAAAACCTTTTGTTTGTTTAAAAGCTTCTCCAAATCCTGAAAACCCTCTTTTTTGCCCTATACTTTCTAAAGCATCTGCTCTGAATCCTGTTCTTTGTGCTTTTGCAGTTGCTTGAGCAGCTAACATACTTGCTTGCATGTCTGCTTGTGTTGCTCCTCTCAGAGCTTGAATAGCTGCTATTTGTTTTTGTATTGCTTGAGTTTTTAAATTAATAAGTTTAAGATCTTTTTGATTTGCACCTTCTTTTTTCGCTACAGCTCTTCTTAATCGTGCTTGTGCATTTGTTAATTGTCTATCTAAATCAAGTTGTGTTTGTGTTCCAACAGCTACTTTTGCTTGGAACTTTTGAAATGCTTTAGAGCCATCTGAGACACCTAGTACTGTCTTTCTTGCAGAAGCAACAACTCCTTGAGAGGCTGCTTGAGCAGCATCAGCAAGTTCTCTTTGTTGCTTAGCAGCTTCTTTTGCACTTACTGCCATTTGCCCTAGTGCAGGTATCATTTGACCAACAATAGTGCTGGCAAAAAGTACTAAAACTCCAAGCATTGCTGGAATTGATTTTGCTAAGAACTCAATAAGAGGAACAAGAAATGTATTTATCATTCCTAATCCACTCTTTGTTAGAGAGGCAAAAGCTGCTGCTAATCTATCATAAGGGTTTGTATCTACAGCTTTTGCTAAAGCTCCGTATTTTTTAATACCTTGTTCATTAATTGCGTTTAAGAACGCTGTTTGTCTTTCAAATTGTGTAAGTTGGTTAGCACTTTTTTCTAAAGTAGCTGCATAGTTTTCTACAGCTCTATCTAAACGAACCATAATACCTAATTCATCAAGAATTTCTGGTTCTAGTTTAATTGCACCTCTCGTTAACCTATCAAATGCGTCTCCTAAGTTTCTACCAAGTGCAAGGGAGGCTCCTCTTGCCACTAAAGTAAGAGTTTCTAATTGTTCTGTTTTAAATCCAGCTGATAAAGCTAAAGAGGCTCCTTGAAGAGCTTGCTCTGTGGACAGTGCTTGTCCTGTAATATCTTTTAATCTTCCTACAATTAAATCAACATTTCTACCCGCTTCGTTAGCCATGAAGGTGAAACCTTCTACTAGTTGTTCAAATGCAGCTGCGCTTCGTAAAGCACCAAATGCAGCACTCGCCGCAAAGACGTTAGCCGCTAGAGTAGCATAAGCGGCAACGATACCGCCCTGTCCGCCCATGCCTTGACTCATTTTAGCAAAGTTTTTGGTAGCACTTGAGGACATGCCAGCAGCGCCATGCAAGCCTCTTCGTGTAGAGTTTGCATTTTTATTTAACTTATCTAGATCTTTTCCTGTTTTTTGAGATTGTTTTCCAGTTTGTTCTAACTCTGTACCGAGCTTATCAACATCTTTAGCAACAACTTTAATGTTCTTACCTTTTGCTACTATCTCAAAAGAAGCTACTACCTTTTTATTTGCCATTTTTTCTTTTCATTTTGTCGTATTCAGCTTTAAGTTTTTTCTGAGACTCTGTTATTTGTCTTCGTTCTAAGAAAGTACAAATCTCAAAAGTCCATCGCCGATCTACTTTATTCTCTTTGAGTAAAAATTCAAAATTGGTATAATCTTTTCCCATAAAACCAATTTCAGGATATACTCTATCTCCTAGTAAGTGGTAGATATTAACTGCATCTACCACACTATCAGGAAAGTCGTCCCACTCTGCAGGACATTTCTCCCAGTCGGGCTCTTCACCCATTTGCTCCATCATTTCCAAGTACTGAGACTTGGTCATACCTACTTCTTGATTATCCAGAAGTACTGTCAGCTTTTGAAATATTTTTTCCTTGCTTTTTGCTACGAAAGTTTTCTAAGTCAAAGACTACCTCGTTGAGCCAATTATCAAACTCTTGTGAATTTTCTACTAATACTTCTGCATTCTCAATTGAAAATTGCATTTCTGTATTTTCAGATTGACCAGATAAATCAACTAACATTAAGTCTTCTAAGTAAGCAAGTTTTAATCCTTTCCAACCTTTAATTGTTGCTGATGTAAATTCTTTTACAAATTTATTTTCATCTAACTCTTCTTCAAACATACGAGTTTTTCTGTTGAACTTGTTTGTAGTACATCTTTTTCTAAGATTTACTAATTCTTTTCTAGAAAGGTTAGCGAGTTCTACACTAAACCCTTCCATGCCTGGAAAATCTACCCAAGCAGTTTTACTATCTACTAATAATTGTTTTAAATCCATTTTTTCTCCTTATATTGTGTTATATGTAATGACAGTTGCTAAATTAGCAGGGCTGTCTTTTAATCTAAAATCAAACGTTTGGGTCATCACTTCTGTTACTTGTAATCTTTTTGTAAATATACAACCCGTTAAATTTGCGTCAAGATGGGTTGATCCATTTACTAATGTTTTTAATCGGAAGTTATCATTTGTATCAAACTCTTGAAAAGTTCCAACATTATTATCTGTGAGATATTGTGTTATATTTCCTGAAACAACTCTATCACTTAGAGTGTGTTTATCAGGATACATAGCAGTACTCGCATTTGTAACTGAAAGGCTATTTTGTAGGTTTTCAAAAGGTGTCCAAGATGCAGTATTTTGCACACTTAGAGTTCCAGAAACTAAATTGGATATGTTTGAACCGTTTCTTTCTAAATCTAGTATAGAATTAACTTCGGTTCTAGTGGAGGGCTGAGAAGCCGCGCTACCAGGAATGGTAAAAGACTCATCTCCTGCTCTTGTAAGCTTTTTGCTTTGTCCACTTATATTCAATTTAGTAATATTACCTCTACCAAATTCAAAGTTTCCTTCAGTTATTATACAACCTTCTAATTTAAAGGTTATATTATTTGACTGCACATACAGATCAAATTCATTCATCACATTATTTGTAGTACCCAGTAATAAGTCTAAAACAATGCTCTCATGTTTTTCTTTGGTTAAGTGAACTGCAAAACTAAAATTTGCAGGATTTGCTTTCGTTATACTTGAACCTTGAAACATTTTTGTCTGATCATGTAAAGTCTTTACTTGATATGCATCTTCCGCAAATGTTTGGTTGAACGAAAGGTCGGGAGTCGTATAGATTCTATAACGACTCCCGTTGTACACAATGTGTACTGTACTTTCTCTAAGAAAGTTATAACTCATTACTGACTTCTATCAGTGCCATAAGTAGCATCATTATGTGAAGTGCTACCTTTGTATTTGATAGTCATCTCGTCTGTATTAGATAGAGATGTGCCAAGTGCAGTAAATTCAATTGTGGTTGAAATAATATCTGCCACATCAATTGTTGGTATAGATACGTGAGCTTGTGGTAAATCCATTTCTGCATTTGGTGCAGATGCTCCACCCATAAACAAACTCATATCAAATGAGTTAGTAACAAGGTTTGTAGCTCCCTGTAAATCTTTTAACAATTGGTTTGATCCATTTGATTTAGTATCAAGATAACAAGTTAAAGAACCTGTTACTGCTCTTGCACCAGTAAATGAACCGATTGACTTATCAACAACTCCCAGAGTTTCTGGAGTTAAATAAGTAATATTGTTAGCTATTGTGATACTTCCACCAGTAATAGCTATGTCATAAGTTCTTGCATCAAGACCACCAGCGCTTGCGCCACCGCCTTGTGCACTTGCTGCTAAAGTTAATGTAGATAGTTTATTCTTCAAGTAGTCTGCATCGTCAGTTCCTGTAACATCAACAAAGTTTAGTGCTTCTGCAAACAATTCTTTAGCATTTGCTGAGTAAGCTCTTGCTGAGTCACTGTTTAATGAACTAAATACAACGTTTGGATCTTCTACTGCGTCAGTAATCTGGTCAATAGTTGTACAGTTTCCTGACCAAGTAATTGTTCCAATACCGTCAATTGAAAAATCAATCTCTGCTTGGTTAACTTGACATTCGTTTAGTCTGTAAGTTGTATTCTCAAGAACAAAGTAGATTTGGAATTTCATAAGTTCGTGCTTATTTGATTCATTAAAATCAACCAAATAGTTTGTACTGTTTGTTGTAACAGCTGCTCCTGAACCTGAATTAATTCCCTCTAATTCTGTACCTGCTAGTGCAGACCATAAGATGTTTTCAACCGCATCATGGTCATTGTTTGTACCCCAACTATTAGCTGAGTGCTTATATGGTCTAACATAAGTTTGGAAAGACCACTCACCTGCGTCAAGAGAGTCATTAAATCTTTTTGAGCCTCTTATTGGTGTAGCTCCAGCTTCACTAACCTGAACGTCAGTTGTAGAGTTTGCTTGAGAGAATGAGTA
>Ga0160423_10005565_pt1 | contig 10267 bp, 14 predicted proteins | sample CRUFie14St8metaG_FD_108191 | JGI IMG/M metagenome (GOLD analysis project Ga0160423, IMG submission 108191) | Marine microbial communities from the Costa Rica Dome - CRUD Field 142mm St8 metaG | ecosystem: Environmental > Aquatic > Marine > Oceanic > Photic zone | place: Costa Rica: the Eastern... | reverse complement strand
GATTTTTTTTAGCAGAGCATTTAGCACATCAAGTTCAAATTTATCACCGTCGAGTTCCTGGAGTAGGTATCGAACATGTCGCAACTTGTCTCCCGGGTATGTTTCATGCATCTGTGTCAGCAAATAGTAGACATGATTTTCCTTTGCCATCTCATCGAACTTTGTTTTGTCTTCCAGATATTTTCCCGGACTTAAAGTAGAATCATGTATCATCATACTGAGATGGGCACGTGCCATCTTTTCTCTCAAAAATAGATATGTAACCGGATCATCTCCTGGTGATGCGTGTTTCGGCGTGAATTTGATTACGATACAGTCGCGGGGAGGTTCACTGTTCCGTTCCATTTCTTCCAGACGGACATTTGTGATCAAATCGGCTTCGTCCCCAAACTTACGCTTGGGGGCATCATTCGGCAACGAAAGCAAAGGGAGCATTGATGTATTTATATGTTAAAGTTGTCGTACATACTACTACTTCACATTTACTGATTACTTATTGGACTTGTAATTTGTCAGTCTATTTTTACATCTCAAACTTGAAAGCTACAGGGCTGTGGTCGGACAGACCAATCTGCCCCTTACACGACCTCTGTGGGCTAGAGAGCTCCAACACGGAGCTCGAAATAGCAAACATGTTGCGTGCGTTTTCAGTCACAATGGCATTGTCGAATGCCTGATTACCTGACGTAGTAGAGACGTGCTTTCCGAGCAAGGCTGTAAACCCATGCGCTTCTATGTTGTAGATCTCTGCTGCTGGCCAGCAATTGAAATCCCCAGCTATCAAATGAACCGGCAGCTTTGTCTTTGCATCTCTAGCTCCCTTTTCTGTAAAGGGGGTGTCACATCTCAAAGTCGACTCTTCCGTGTACGCCTTGACAAATGCCTTTATTTGAGCATCTCTTTCTGGTGCCTTGTTCTGTGGTGGAAAGTGAACGCTTGAAACTACAAACCTGCCCAGATGTTGGTCTTCCAACAGCAATGTGAATGGGGCGTGTGCGAATTCATGTACTCCCACCGACATTGTCGTAACATGTCGCAGCACACGTATAGATGCCTTGACAAATACCGCGTGAATCTCATTGATTGGTTTTGAAGGCGGCGAAGTCTGTAGTGTCCATTCGCCATGTACCTTGAGATAGGACAAGAACTCTTTGGCCCTTTGCACGTTGCTGACCTCGGACATGACAATCACGTCAGCCATTGCAAAGCGTTCAACCAACATCTTAAATTGTTCTTTCAGGTCTTCTCTGAACACTCTGAGTTTCAAGGCGTTGAAGGCTATAAACTCTATGCTGTGCTTCTTTTTGAAGATTCCAGACTCTCTTGTATTAGATCCTACAATTTGAGATTCTGTTTGTGGCGAGGTTGTTGCCTTACACAACACTTGCTTGTTCCTCTTCTTCTTGAGCAGTGTCTTCACAAGACCTTCTACATTGGCCTCTTCAGGTACATCATCTCCGAGCTGTTTTACAATCTCGATGAGAAGCCCGAGGCCAAGTTCAGAGAGCTTCTTCTCTCCTAGCCCCTTTAAACCAGACGCAACCAACTGCTCTGCTCTTTGTTTCAAATCTGACATGAGTACTGTACGCTCCCCACAGTTGGAGTTGCCATGCGTGCCACGAGATCCGAAGTCTAGCGCAGCGGTGCTGTCAATAACCGTATTATTTTTAGCATCAGATGACAAAAAATGTCCGCGTTGACAGTTGTGGGCTATGTCGCGTTGATTTTCTTTGTAGTAGTTGTACTGCTATATTTCTTGACACGTTTAGTCGAATGCTCGAAAAACGCCTTTGCGTGGTTTGTACGAGTGTGGTGTTGTATGGACGACTATGGGAGAAACGTGGACGGTGATTCGAGCAACGACTCTCGTGCACGATATCTAGACATCTTGCCAGCGCCTAGCAGGCGGCCCAGCATGCCAGAACCGTCATCTCTTCCAGGTATGCCGTCTTCACCGAAGAAGGGGTTGCTTCCAAACAAGCCTGATGGTAGTGAGGAGAACATGAATGCACCGGATGTGTCTCTTTTGTCCGGAACCAGAATGGGTGTGACACATGTGCCCACGGAAATGTCTGACACACGTGTCATGGGTGTAGTATAAAATCGGTTTGAGCTTGCTACAGTAAGTGTAGAAATCATAGAGTTTGGAGAGTATGGGCGCTACGATTGGGTTCTTTGCGTCGCCGCGAACTCGAAAAAATGAAGGTTTCGGGCGCATGCCTAACTGGAGAGATACGCACATTTTTCAGTCCGTGTGTTGGTCCTCAACTTTGCGACAACATTTTGATCCCTCTTCGATTGTACACACATGTCTTCGTCAATACTAAAGCAGAGGAGGTCACGCACGTGACGCAACGACTAAAACGCACATTGCTTCGCGTCAATGTCGTATCGCTTGTGGTAGATACGACAATTGTAGAGATGACGCCATGCAGGGCACACGGCAACGGATACATAATCACGCGACAGTTGTACGCCTGTTACAAGAGCATACAAGCCGACACAACGAGAACGTACGGATGGATTTTCAGGCTGAGGACAGACCACAACACACGCATTCGATTTAGCTCTCTTCCACGCGCACACGCTTACTATTCTCGTGCTGCGAATACTAGAGGAGTTGCGCTGCTCGCAGACGTCGGTGGCTGTGCGTGTGGATGGAAACTCGATAGGTGCAACCATGAGCTATATCCTTGCTCGCGCGCAAACGACCAATTTGCCATCTTGCACGGTAGCGCCATCGCCGCATACCTCATGCATTTGCGGCGGCATTATTGCGACTCGGAAGTGTTGAACGTGCCGCAATCCACATTCAGCAGGCTGGGTAGCGAGGAAAGACTCGGACTGATACTATCGGCTTACAACGTGACAATGCACGACGTGCGTTGGGTTTCGAGCGCGATGTCGCCGCAACTACACCGAACAATACAATGCACGGAAAGCAATTACAACTTTACGCTGCTTAAGAAGGGCGTAATGCTCAACCCGCTGCCCGCTGGCCCGTGGGATCAACGACGTCAAGGCGTGTGCCAGAATCAGAGACGTTTGCCATCGTCCGATCGTACAATGTGTTTGCCGGTCGAGGGCGTGTACGACGACGTGAGGTACGGCAAAGATGTTGTGCGCATGCTTAAGTGAATTATGACATCCGTTTTTCATATGTGTAATGATTTTTTCACTGAGGTGGTCGTCCGTACGTCACTTGCCCTAGGAGCCCCCGCCGGGAACTAGTGTTTACTCCCCTTAAAAGTTCCATGCACTTTGTGGTGCATACGCCGATGCTAGCGCCGGTGGTCCTTGCCGCGATGCATGGCACGACCGACTTTGCATATCCACTGTATCGTCTCTTACCGTATGTGTCTATTTTGTGGTGGCCCGATGCTCTCCCTGTCACACCTCTGTTCTTGTGTGGATCCATCGTACATTTTGGGCGCGACGTGGGTAAATGTAACAGTTGCACGATGCACCTCATGTTCATCCTCAGTCTGGTATTCGGCCTTGAGGACGAGGCGTTCGCCGCGTTTTCCGTATACTTTTGTCTGGTGCACACGCCCCTTCACTACCGACGTCACCTAGACGTCTGGCGATATCCTCTCGTGGCGACCACGCTCTGCGCGCTCGTGCTCTTGTGCATCCAACCATTGCCACAAGAGGTGGTGCTTACCGAGTGGATGCAAAGACTCGTTATTGCGCACATCGTATGCGACGAGTGGTCCCTCGTCTCTAACATGACACTTTAGATCATGCTGTGCCGTTGAATAAGCCACGTTTTGGCAAGATTGACGAGAAGGTATGACGGCTATCAAATTTGATCTTGCCTCGGTGACAGATGCCGAGAGCGGCACTCAAAATCAAGAAAGCATCGCAGGAATGATTGAAAATCTACCATTCAAGCAGCTTCCCGACGACTTGCGATTCAGTCCCATGGGTGGAGTTCCACCAGTATTACGGAGTGGAATCATTCGGGTCGCACTTGCAAAGCTTGCTCTCACTGGAGTGCTGGCCGCGCTCGTTGCCATCCGCGCCACCAACGCAGACGCGGCCTTCTCGTGCGCTCTTGCTGCTGCGGTCAACTTTGTAGCGTGCGCTCACTACTACTATATTTTACGCGTGCGTTCCCAAGACCCCCCTGCTGCATTCTTGACGATTGCGTCTGGTCGTACCAAGACCGGAGAATGGGCCGGACGCAAGGAGACGACCAACGAGGACGCAAAGATGTTCCTCCAAGAGTTCGTCGTCGATGGAATTCGGCGCGTGCACGCTTTACACCCCCTTTTCCAATAGACCCCACTAGAACAAAACTAATGCACCGCGGGCCGCATCTTAACTCGCAGGTACTCAGACTGGACATGTACTTTAGTGGCAATGACCATGGATCTTATGGACTTGACCTATCACGCTACCGGAGGCGTCGCACCTCGCATGGACAAGTTTGTTACCGCTGCAATGATGCCGCTCATGGTTTTCTTTGGAGGCGTCTACCGCTTTTACGCCAACGAGATCAGGGGCAAGACACTAAAGAACAGCGAGGTTGAAATGGGAAACATTGATTGTCCTCAAGTTTTGGTGGGTGGGTTGTCTTACATTGTGTCGTGTGTGATTTTTGCCACGGTTGTGACCAACATCATCGACCCGATCACCCAGGAACAATGTCCTCCTAGTGCTACCCCCAACGTCGACGGCAAGTGCCCCATCACCGACATTAACAAGAAGAACGACGCCAATGCGGTTTTCATCCTTACAATGGTTTGGATTGGATACCCTATTGTATCAGTAGCATCTCGTTTGCTCCTACCGGCTTACGGATTCCCCAAGACTGCGTATGTTTCGGTCTTCAAAGACATTTCATACGCCGTTCTTGACGTAGTTTCCAAGGGCGGTTTGGCCTTGTACGTGTCGTACCGCACGACGTGGTTGTGATGAGACACACGGCGTCGCTAAGCATGTTCAAGGCGTACTATGTGTCTTGTGTGTAAGTTCACATGAACGCTGATAGGTCAGCGATTGTTTCCGAGTTGAGAAACCGTGTTTCTTCAAACCTATCCAACTCAATAGACGACAAAGACTGTGTAGCAGTTTGTTTAGCCGCCTCACTCCCCAGAGACCGTGAAGAACTGTTTGGTTTTCTACTCAACAACAACCTTAGCAAAGTGGCTTCAAAGTGTGCCGATTCTCTTATCATCAAGGAAATGGAGTGGTGCAAGCTTTTTGGAAAAGACGCTACGTTCACGAGCGAGGCTAAGCCGACTTTAGTCACACGCGAAGAGGCATTCACGTCCCATTCCACTGCATTAGCAAGCGCTCTGCGATGCTCGTTGACCGAATCGGCTTCAAAGGCGGCATGGCAACGCCCAACTAGCAGACTTTCCTGTTATGTAGCACTGTACACGGACTCGTCGGAGGATTTCATTGCACATGTGCTGGGTGGGCTTGTACGTTCTGATATGAGGCGCCTTGATGACGTACGTTCCAATGTGGAGGAAGAACCGACAGACCACATGCTTCTGTGTCAAGCATTGCTTGCGCTTTCGAGCTCCGTTTCGTAAAGTACTCGTTGTCTACAATTCCACCGACTGAGTGAGTGTCTTTCACACTCGTAGGGGGCTGGGTGTGTCTATTTCGCTAAGGACGGGTGAAACTCATTTAGTCAGTAGACTTGTAAAAGATGGCACCTAGGGGTCTAAAGAAGGTGCTCAAGGATTCGGCGCCATGCAAACTCGTCGGCAGCGGAATCAGAAGGCATTTTGAGATCAAACATGGTGTTACGGGCAGAGGACTGAAGCTTAAAGGATTAACAAAGCGTTTGCAATCGCACATCTTTTCAGATGGCGAACTTCCGAGTATAGCCAAATCCAGTGCTCCCCCAGCAGGTGGTCACTGGAGAGGTCCGGATGGTGGCAGGAGGCGTGGAAGTGCGGTGGACGCTCAAGTCTCGAGGCTTGCCGGTACAACCCCCGAAAAGCGCTACTCTTCAAAGATGCTAAACCTGACTAAGTTGATCTTCTCGGCTCTTTCGGTTCGAGGATTGGAGCCAGTCATGGGACAAAGGGCAGTCTGTTCCCAGTTACATAGGCTAGGCACTGCTGCTGACATAGTGTGTTATGACGCGACCAACAATGCAATCGTGGTAGTGGAACTCAAGTGTGGCCATAGTGGCGCAAGGACTGCGGCTGCGATCAAGTCCGGAAAGGCCTGTACTATGAAGGCACCACTTGCCAAAGCACCAGACAATACACTACACCGCCATCTTGCACAACTAGCCGTTACACACCACTTACTCACAAGAGAGGTGGACACTATTAAGAAGATCAACAACATGGGTATTGAACACGTAAATGGAATACTCATGTATGCCAACGACGCTTCCGTAGACGTGTACAACCTCGAACCATGGTGGATACAAAAGGCTTCTAAGATCCTTACAAAGCTTGCTTGATCACGCATTCTTTTGCAACGCAACGTACATCTCTTCTACGCGCGGGTTCTCCAATGAAAGCCACGAGTGCCTCAAGTGTTGAAAGAACAGTTCACAAATTGCTCTAATAACGGGATGTAGATGGGGTACTTTGTTTAGAGCGTCGGGAAACAAGATTGGTATCACGGTTGCATGCGCTAGAATGACTGCACTTTCCATGCACCTCATGAGTGCTCGGTGTTGTCGTTGTGTGAGTCTTACACGATTAAAACATCCAAAGTACTCTTCGACAATAGAAGCTTCTATAGAATCACCCCTGTTACGCGACTTCTGTATTCTGTTACACAAGGACTTGCTCGCGTCTAAGGGAAACATAAAGGACGCCGGTGTACTAAAAAAGCAACGGGATTGCACACATAGCGCGCAAGGGTGCGTACTCATATACCACACCTGTTGCACAAATTGTTGGATGGCTGAAAACATGGACATGTCCACAGGCAGCTCCACGCCACCCAGGTATGTCTTAGTCTACGACTGCGAATCCGACAGCGGGTTTGAAAACCTACCCGGAGATCACCACGAAGACAAGATCAAGTTCATGCAGTTTACCGTCATTTGTGCCATAGCAATGCCGGTAGACATGATTGAACAAAAAGCTCCTGCAGATGAAATACTTGCACATTCCACGCGCCATTGGTGGTGGAGAGACGTCTCGGAGAAAGGAAGCAACCCGATAGTAAGCCTTCTCAAGTTGTTTGACGACGCAGAACTCATTGTTGGATTCAACTGTCTAGGCTTTGACTTTCCACTCATCCGTCGCTTTTACAGACCGTCGGAAGAAGTGCTGTACCCCAAACAGCGCTACGTCGATCACAGATCCAAGACGCTTGACATTATGGCAAGAATTCGGGACGCCACTGGCAACTACTACAAGCTAGACGAGCTTCTGAAAAAGAATGGACTTCAGACAAAGTCGTCGAATGGCAAGGAGGCTATCCGCATGTGGGAAGAAGGACGACGCGACGAACTGAAGGCATACTGTGCAAAAGACGTCGTACTAACTGCACGACTTGGTCTACTTGAATCTATTCGCATAGAGGATCATCTTAAGGTGACCTCCAGGCTATTTGGAATCCGGAACCAACTCTCTCAACACACAACGCCCACACAACCCGAAGCAGACGGGGATTTTGTCATGGTTTGAGAGTCCATGTTTCAAGTTTCACTGAAACCCCCATTTTTCATATCATCTTGCTGGCGTACTTACAAGTAAGAAGAATGCTCCCTTTGCTCTCCCTGCCAATTGCTTCCAAAAAGCCAACAACCAGACAGGCCACGCAAGAAGAACTTCGTCTAGAATTGTTAGAAGGGCAGGCTGAATTACAAAAAGATTATGACGAGTATGAAAAAATGAAGGAGAAGCAACGCAATGGCGTTGAGCTGACTGAAGCTGAGAAACAAAAATTGAAGGTGTGGGTAAGATTGGCGAAGGAATTGGAGAGGCTCGATTAAGTCCATGTTTCAAGTGTCACTGAAACCCCCATTTTTCATATCTAATATTATTCAAAATAACCTAAATTTCCATGTCGTCATACACATCACGGGACACACGCTGTTTTCCCCTCTTTTTCGATGTGGGTGCCGGAGCAGGCGCATTCTCTATGTTCTCCTGCAACTCAAGTTCTTGAACTTCAGAATCAGAATTCAGAAGACGCTTTTGTTGGTCTTTCTTCTGTACGTGTTGTTGAACAAATATGCCACATGCAACCCCACAGATTACAAGCATAGAGAGGATACTCAATGCACACAGCGAAATCACCGCCACCGCCCATGGAGGGATTTGTAGAGCGAGTTCAAGTTGCTCGAGCTTGTCAATCGTCGCATGCCATGAGGCTCTTGTAAAGTTTGCGTAAGGATCCATGTCTTCTTCACGGGTGAAAGACGTCCACTTGCAGCCTTAAATAGCGGGACAGTCACACTCCTCTGAAGAGCGCACTGGCTTGAAGCATCGCATGCAAGACTTCCACTGGTAACCGTCTTTGCAATCGCACTCAAGGCCAAACTGAAGCCTAGAGTCTAGCAAGACGCCGCAAGTTTCACATGCCCGCACATACGTTCTCTCTCTGCCACACACCTTTTCAACGTCCGTCTTCGGGTTGAACTTTGCCCGTTTGGGGTGACGCCTGTCAAAGTACATTTGGTCGCCTTCGTTTGATATCGAGAGTCCACCTTGGACTCCAAGCAGTACAAGCCGCGCACCTTCTTTGGAGAAACCAACAGGCACCCATTTTTGAGACTTGATCAGCTTCTCGACGACGTCGTAGGAGTTTGCCACCCACTTCTTCATCTCTCCTTCGAAGCGACCACCCAGTTCTTTGATGACATTCTTGTCTTTGAAATGGGAGTCTCCTGGCCACGGAGGGCCGCGTCTTAAATAGCTTTGAGCAAACTGTTCGTCCAAAGACATACTGCTTTCGGCTCACTACACCATTCCCCCAAGGTTACAGACAAGAATTGGGGGCAAAAGGTCTCTGGCGCCGAAGCTACTTGTACTTTTTCTGTGCCGTCACCTTTGACCTCACGCTGAATGGGGGGGTGAAAATGGTGAGGTCGGGGTTGTCCACAAGGCCTTCAATGTCCGGCGTGACCTTGAAGATGAACTGCCGGTGCTTTGGAGTGGTGTCGCAACTCGTGAAGCGAACCTGGAAATTGAAGGAGAGCTCGCCATTGAGCATCTTTTGGGTATTGATCAGGTCAAACTTCGGGTCGGTCATGTCGTTGAGGGCTACGCGCTGAAAGTCCGACTTGTACACCTCGTCGCGATTGTCAGCATACTGGACTGAGATCTTAAAGGGGACACAGCCGTCAGCGCGAATCCACTTTTCGTTCACTTTGCGGTCGTCGAGCTTGCTCACAAGGACGTACTTGAGAGTGAGCTTGCGGCGCGCCTCCAGCTGGAACTCCCTGCTCTGCGTGCGAACGTTTGTGTCGATTGCGTGCGGGAAGCTTCCTGTAGCAGAGAACCTCACGGGTGCATCAATATCGTCGACTTGCTCGCAGCTGACAGCGCCGTCACCGATGTTGAAGACTTGCTTGAGCTTCACGCTCTGTATAGATCCCGAAGCGTCAGACGAGTCACCTCCAGAAGAGGTCATAGAGACTCCAGAGTACGCAGAGAATGCCTTGATGAGCATGCCGGTCGTCTCCCTCACCTCCAGCATCTTGGGCATCATAGTATTCTTGATCTCGTCGTTTTGCTTGCGAAGCTTGCTGTTTTCCTCCTCTAGCTTGGCAATACGACGATCTTTTTCATCCTCAGTCTTCTGACGCTTGGACGAGCAAGCAGGACAAAGCATCATGGAATCATCGTCGTCTGACTCATAGGTCTCTTCGCCTTCCTCGTCCTCTTCGTCCTCCTCGCCCTCCTCGCCCTCCTCGCTCCCCTCGCCCGACACATTGTCGCCGTCGGGGACCGAGACGTTGTCATCTTCTTCAACGTAGTCTTCCTCGGCATCCGACACAACAACGTCTGACATGTTCCGGCGCCACTATCTACAGAAGGTTCGATTACACAGACTTTCTTCGACACCGAAACCTAGCGGACGTTCTGACTTACACATTTGGGGCCAATGTGTCTGGCGCCGGAGTCCCAGGGCTGCCTGGAGTGCGTTTTTAGTGTTCGTGGGGGGCCGTTACGCTGCCGTGGGTGAATGCCCAAATTTGGCAACTGAATCTACAGGGAATCTGAGGAGAAGCGAGATCCAGATTATGCGGAGGTGAATTCTGTCCGCGGTTTTTCGGAAAACTGTCCACCCCAGGGCCCAATCTGTCCACCTCCCAAAAGTCCGGAGT
>Ga0160423_10005564_pt1 | contig 10268 bp, 7 predicted proteins | sample CRUFie14St8metaG_FD_108191 | JGI IMG/M metagenome (GOLD analysis project Ga0160423, IMG submission 108191) | Marine microbial communities from the Costa Rica Dome - CRUD Field 142mm St8 metaG | ecosystem: Environmental > Aquatic > Marine > Oceanic > Photic zone | place: Costa Rica: the Eastern... | reverse complement strand
TGATTCGCCAAGGGGTCTGCTTCCTATGGAGTTGCCGATTGATCTTGTAGTACTTGTCTTGGTGCTTCGCCACACGAAAAACTGTATCAAAGCTGTATCAAAATGCACTAAACTACCTTTAGTTTCTTGCTTTTAATTGACAACTTGTTTAATATAAACGAGTTAAAATCATCCTCAAACAATTAACATGCAGTCGCCGTAGGAATAGAAGCGGTATTTTTCTTCGACGGCTTTGGCGTAGGCTTCGAGGACCAGCTCTCTCGAGGCGAAGGCGGAGATGAGCATCATGAGGGTGCTGCAGGGGAGGTGGAAGTTGGTGAGGAGGGTATCGATGGTTTGGAACTGGTAGGGCGGGTAGATGAAAATATCGGTTTCGCCGGAGCATTCGGCGATTTCACGGTCGCGGGCCAGGTGTTCGAGGACCCTTGTGACGGTGGTGCCGACGGCGGCGATTTTTTTTGCGGCGTTGATCTTGGCGGCGGCCTCGGCTTTGAGGTGGAAACGCTCGGAATGCATTTCGTGTTCGCTGGGGTCATCGACTTTGACAGGGCGAAAGGTGCCGACGCCGACGTGTAGTGTGAGGAAGGTGTGGTCGAGATTGGCGAGGACTTCGGGTGTGAAATGTAGTCCAGCGGTGGGCGCAGCGATGGCGCCGTCTTCTCTGGCGTAGACGGTTTGGTAGCGGTCTCGGTCGGCTTTGTCGGCTTCGCGTTCCATATAGTGGGGCAGGGCGAGATGACCGTGTTCTTCGAGGTCGGGCGGGGTGTCCCATTGGATGAGACGTTCGCCTTTTTCGTTGGTCTGGAGAACGGTGCCGGTGCTCCCGCCGACCTCTATGGTGCTGCCGGATTTCATCTTCTTGCCGGGCCGGACGAGGCACCACCAATGGTGTGGGTCGGTGGCGTTGGTTCGGACGAGTTCGATTTTTTCGTCGTTGGAAAAAAGGCGCGCCGGGATGACTTTGGTGTCGTTGAGGACGACAAGATGGTCGGGCGGGAGTAGTTCGGCGAACTCACGGAAGTGGTGGTGCGAGATTTCTCCGGTGGCGCGATTGACGAGCATCATGCGTGACCCGTCGCGGTTTTCAAGCGGGCGCGAGGCGATCAGGTCTTCAGGGAGATCGTAGTGAAAGTCCGAGGTCTGCACGGTTAGGAAGGAGTCAGGATAAAGCCCGCATCGAGGGCGAGGTTTTTGAGATCGGGCGCGGGGCCGCTGAGACCAACGAAGGTGCGATTGGTTCGCGTGCCGCTTTGTTCGGTGGCGGCGATGAGAAAGGTCCCGCGGGATTGGAGATCCCAATCAGGATCGGGGCAGGCTTCCCAGCCGTGGGATAGAAGATGGCGATAAAGATGATGGCGGGAGAGGCCGTCTGAGCCAGTGAGAGTGAGCTGATGGCGCACGGTTTTGGCGGGAGGAGGGGTTAGAGTCATGGCAAGGCTGCGGCCGGGTCCTCCGGAGGACTTGCGGGCCCAGGGGCGGAGGAGCGATTGTAGCCAAGCGAGAATGCGGAGGGCGAAGCGGGCTAAAGGAGTGTCGTATTCGCCCGGGAGGCGGCGGACTGGTTGGCGGTTGAGGGCAAGTGATTGGTAGGGAGCTTCGCCGGTGGGTCCGCTGTAGATGAAGTCGCCGGGCTGGATGCCGAGCGCTCCGCCTTGGTAGACGCAGCCCTGCCATCGGATTCCGCCCTCGGAAAAACGTTGCGGGTGTTTTTTGAAGAGGAGGGCTTCGGCTTTCCCGTAGCCCATTTGTTGTTTGAGGTATCGCCATGGTGTAGCGCGGCGGTGATGCCAAACGAAGGAGGCGCCGCAGAACCCGAGGGTGTGTCCTGCGTCGCGGAGTCGCCAGCAAAAGTCGACGTCGTCTCCGGCGGTGTGGAATTGTTTATCGAATCCGCCGATCTGATCGAAGGCGGATCGTCGCACCGAGAGGTGGCAGCCGGGGAGGTGCTCGGCGGTGGTGTCGTCGAGCATGACGTGGGTGGGTGCGCCGGGCGCGGCGGTAGTGAGCGAGAGGGCGAGCGAGTCGGGTTGCGGAGCGAGATTGGGTCCGCCGATGGCAGCATGTTCCGACGTAGTGAAGGCGTGAGCCAACCACGCAAGCCAATGGACGTCTGGTCGGCAGTCATCGTCGGTAAATGAGAGGATTTCGCCCTTGCTCATTTTGGCTCCGTAATTACGCGCGGAGGAAAGTCCGGAGGGGTCAAGATGGAAGGCGCGGATACCTTCGGTGCTCTCTAACAGTTTTTCGGTGTCGTCGGTCGAGCCATCATTGATGACGATGATCTCGAAGTCGAGGTAGTCGAGAGCGAGGCAGGCATCAAGGCAGTCTTTTAGACGATCCGCTCCATTGCGGGTGCAGATAATAACAGAGAAGCGCGGAGGCGTTTCGGGCTGCGGAAGAGGAAGGCTGGTCTTTTCCAATTCGGCGAGGACGGGTTTTTCCGAGCCATCGCGGCGGACCAACCCGAAGGACCAGTCGGTGATGGTTTCGCCATTGTTTTGCCAGGCGTCGGACCATGCGTAGAGCGTGGATCCGGTGAGTCCCGCTTCACGGCTGAGGCGGAGCGCAGAGGGGAGGAGTTCGGCTTGTTGCTCTTCTGAGTTGCCTTGGGTATCGAGTCCGAACTCGGTTAGATAAACCGGGCGATCGCCCGCGAGGTGGTGGAGGCGGGGGAGGTAGTCGGCAAGGTCGTCGAGGTTTTCGAGATAGAGATTGAAAGCGGTGAAGTCGGCCGCGAGAGGTTCGAGGTATTCTGTGGTGGGAAAGTTGGAATAGGCGATGGGGAGAGCGGGTGCGAATTTTTTGGTGGTGAGAATGAGTTTGTCGAGGAGCGCGCGGACTTTGGCCGGACCCATCCAGCGGGCCATGTCGGTGGGGATTTCGTTTCCGATGAGGAGAGCGCCAAGGGCCGGGTGGTCGTGATACTGCGCGAGCCAGGAGAGAAGGGATGCGCGGGCTTCGTGGAAAATGTCGGGCTCGCGGATGAAGTCGCAGCCATTGGCCCAGGCGTGGGAAGGGATGACGAGGAGTTCGTTTTTTCCGGCGGCATCCAGTAATTCCCTGTCCGGGAGGGTGTAGACTCGGATGGAATTGAATCCGGCCTGGCGGATTCGCGGGAAGTCAATTTCCGGCGAGTGAGTGGAATTGGGCGGGAAGGGGCCGTAGGTGACGGTTCGCAGAAATTGGGGCTTTCCACCGAGATGGAAGTGCTTTCCGTGAACAGTGAGAGGCATGGCGGGAGTTTGTACGGTGATAAGACAGGAGAGAACCCTGAAATATTGCCGAATTTCCGGGGCGAGGATTCCCCCTTGAAACTTGGCGGTGGGAAGGTCAGTTTTCCCCCGTGTTTAAGCCACGTTGGAAAAAAGAAGCCCTGGGCCTGTTGAAAGGCGCGAAGAAGTTTCTGCATTACAAGCGCGATCTTCTGACGCAGAACCGCATTGATGAAATCGAATCTCGCCGGGCCGATCTGAGGGCCGCGATCAAGGCGAAGGATCTGGATGCGGTAAAGGAGACCTCGAAGCAAGTGCACAATACTTGTGAGAAGTCGCTCGCTCATTACAAGGCACCGACCTGGCTGGAAGAGAACATCGAAGTTTTTTGGGTAGCGATTGTCGTCGCACTGGGTATTCGGGCATACTTCCTGCAGCCGTTTCGAATTCCGACCGGATCGATGCAACCGTCCCTGAATGGAATTATTGCCACGCCAATGCATGAAGAGGAGGGTTGGGACAAGCCTTTCATTGGGAAGCGGGCAATCGATTTCGTGATGGAAGGAAAGTCCTATGAAAACATCGTGGCGGATAAGGAAAAGAGCATCACAGGGATCAGGGATTCCACTTGGTTCCTCTTTTCGGGCACCAAGATCTTTTTCGATGATGGCAGCTCGGTGCGAATCGGTTGTCCTGCAAATGAAGCCGTGCGGATTCCCACGATTGGAAAATTTGTGAGGAATACCCCGAGGGGATATATTTTTGCACGAGGCCCCCATTACCAGAAAGGTGATCCCATTTTCCAGGGAAGTTTGACTTCGGGAGATCTCGTTCTGGTGGACAAGGTTTCGTATCATTTCCGCAATCCCAAGCGCGGAGAATCATTCGTCTTTGATACTCGCGGAATCGATACGGACCAAACGGGTAAACAAATGAGCAGTCAGCAGGGCGGGACGCATTATATCAAGCGCCTTGTTGCCGTGCCGGGCGACACCGTTCAAGTGAAAGAGCCTGACCTTTATATTAACGGAGTCATTCCCGAGGAGGAAACGATTCTGCGGGTGGCGGGTCAAGGTGCCGATGCCAAAGGGCGGAAGTATCCCGGATACAGCAATCCGAAGCAGGGGAAGAGTCCCTTTGTGAATCAGGATTTCGTCTTCAAACTCAAGTCGATCGAAGAGACCGAAGATACTAATATGCGTGAGTTTTATGCGATGGGTGATAATTCACCGAGCAGCTTGGATTCGCGTTTTTGGGGCACGGTGAAGCAGCACAACCTCGTTGGCCCGGCCTATCTATCCCTTTGGCCCTTCACCAGTGGTCACTGGGGATTTATTGATTAGTAATTGATGCCTGTCGAACCCACCGCCGCCGAGATTACCCGGAAGGCGAAGTCGAATCTCGCCTTCGCCCTGAGGTGTGTTCCGGCGGACCGGCGTGAGCATTTGGTGTCCTTCTACGCCTACTGTCGGGTCATCGATGATCTGGCCGATGACCTCGAATTGCCGATCGAAGAGAAGCGCGGGGGATTGGCAAAGTGGAAGACGGTTTTTGAAGCTAGCGAGGTCAATCCGGAGCTTTTGCTGCAGGACTTGCAGCGCGAGGTATTGGAAGTGCGGGATCGCTATGAAATTCCGTCGGAGTATTTTACCAATGTCATCGAAGGATGTCAGATGGATCTCGAACCACAGCGGTTTGACGCCTGGGAAGATCTCCAGAAATACACCTACCGTGTTGCCTCGTCGGTGGGCTTGGTTTGTCTGCCGCTTTTTGGGGCGGATCCCAAGCGGGCGCAGGATTATGCCATTGCTTTAGGCGATGCGCTGCAGTTGACCAATATCCTGCGCGATATTGGAGAGGACCTTGATAATGGCTCGCGAATTTATGTACCTTTGAATGACCTTATGCGCTTTGACTACAGTGAAGAGGATCTTCTCAGGCGGGTGCATGATGCGCGCTTTCTGGAGTTCATGAATTACCAGGCCAATCGTTGCGAGGAGCTCTATGCCAGAGCGACGTCGCTCCTGCCACAAGAAGACTATAAGGCGCTCCTTGCGCCGCGCGTGATGCACCGGATTTACCACACGCTGCTTGGCAAGATGAAGAAAGACAACTTCCGCGTCTTTGACCGAAGGTATCGCCTCAACAAGCTGCAGAAGCTCGCGCTCCTGACGAAGGAAAGTTTTTCCTGATTGCAAATTTGGCGAGTAGCATTGGAAGCACCGCTCTATTTGTTTCAAATACACTGGCGGAGCATCAGCAGCTTTGTCTGTTCTTCTAAGGGCGTGAATTTGGGGCAGCGCTTCGAGTTTGGTTTTTGGGTATCGATGCCTGAAAGGCAACTGCAAGAGCACACAGACTCGAAACCCAACAAGATGCTGTGATGATTTGAGATTAAGATGGGTTCAATGAAAAATGCCTCCCGGCGAGGTTTTCGCAGGAGGCATTTGGTGGGGAACAGAAATTGTTAAACGTTCAAGTGGTCAGAGGTCAGGACTCTCTGCTACTTCTTGGGCTTGAAGTCGGGGTGGAGGCGTTGGATTTCCTTCAGCGCGTGGGGGCGGTTCTTAAGAACATTCATGGCGCGCGGGTTTACCTTGCCTTCGAAGCCGGCATATTTGGCGCTGGCGGGCATGACCTGACTGTCCCAGCCGGCGAGGTCGGAGGGCTTGACGCCGGTGCGGTAGAAAGAACCGGTGGTGTAGGGTGCGGGCTGGAATTTTCCGACGATGGCAGCGTTGAGGTCGGCGGTGATTTCATCTTCGAGTCCGAGCGCCCAGAAGGAGGAGTTGATAAGAAAGCGGCGGGCGTTTTCATCAAGGACGTCTTCGGAGGCTCCGAAGGAAGTGTAGACGACACGAGCTTCTTTTTTGGCGCCGGAGGGTGCGACATAGGAGTTGCGGGTCCATCCGGCGTTGACGAGAGGTTTGTCTTTATTGATGTTCTTGCTGGGTCCGAAGGTGTTGAGAACCTGAACTTCGAGGAGAGGAGTAGCGTCGGCGGGAGGCTGTGATTTGTAGGCGCCGGAGTAGGTATGCATGGGCTTGACGCCGGTGAGGATGGCGTGTTTGCCGATGCCGGAAATGGTTCCGCCCATCCTGTGGTTGGAGCCGTAGTGGCTCTGGCCACGTGCCTTATTCCAGGTGTTGCCATAGACCTGCTCGCCGAGGCCGCCGAGGTAGTCGTCGCCTCCGTAGTTGAAGTTGAGCTTGGCCCACTTACCTTTTTGACCATTGAAGCAATGAGTTGAGGTGCGGAGTCCGATGGTGGGGCCCCCACGCTCGAAGTAAGCGACAAGAGCGTCGGCCTGATCATCGGGGAGCTTCATGAATCGGGTGTAAAAGAAGAGGAGGTCGGCTTCCTCGAGGACGTCGATGTTCGGGATGGGGGTGCCTCCGCCTTTGATATGTCCGCCTTCGTCCATTCCGAAAAGGACGGTGCATTTGAAGCCGTGATGCTTGGCGAGGATCTTGGCGATGAGGGGGCAGGTTTCCTCCGAACGGTATTCGTGGTCGTTGGCAATGAAGACGATGTGCTTGCCTCTTCCGGGGCCTTCGGTGCCTTCGTAAACGAGAGGGGCGGCGGCTAGAAGGCTGGCGGAGGTCATGAGTGCGAGGAGTGATTTTAAAATCATGGCTTGATGAATACGTTGATCGGAAGCTTGTTTGTCTGAAATTTTGGAAGAATGCAAGTTTTGGGGGATCGGGACAATGCGGGATGGAAGTTGTCAGGTTGACAATAGTGACGGACCAGAATTGGTTAGGGTGTGCCTCACGCTACCGCCAGCTGTGGACTCGCGCTGGTTTGTCCGGTTGCGGGTTGAGCAGTGAAATCTTGCACTGTCTCTTAAATCCAAATATGGACTGTCGGGATGGCTCAATTTTCCCGCTTGCTGCTTTTTAGCTTTTTAGCTCCCTGCTCACTTTGGGCGGAGGAGAAACGGCCTAATATCATTTTCCTCTTTGCCGATGACCAGAGCACATACTCGGTGGGGGCATACGGCAACAAGGATGCGGTGACTCCGAATATGAACAAGCTAGCAGCGGACGGGTTGATCTTTGATCGGCACTACAACACAACCGCAATTTGCATGGCGAGTCGGGCCAATGTCTTCACCGGAATGTATGAATACAAGACGGGTTGCAATTTCGAGCACGGGAACATGCATGCGGAGGTTTGGGAAAAGTCCTATCCCAAGTTGCTGCGCTCAGCAGGATACCTCACGGCTTTTGCGGGGAAGTTTGGTCTTGTGGTGCAGGGCAAGGGGCTTTGCGAAGACGACTTTGATTTTTGGGGCGGAGGTCCAGGCCAGACGAACTATTCCACGGCGAAAAATAAATCGATGAAGAAATACGCCGAGGAGTTTCCGCATTCAACTTTGTCATACGGAGCCTTTGGTCGGGATGTCATTCGTGATTCGGTGAAGCAGAAGAAGCCCTTCTGTCTTTCTGTTAGCTTTAAAGCTCCGCATAAACCGGCGACGCCAGATCCGCGTTTTGATCACGTCTATGCCGGCAAGAAATTCACTAAGCCCGCGAACTACGGTCGGGAGTTTGGTAAACATATGGCGCCGCAGGGCAAAGTTGGCCGGCAGTATGAACGCTTCGAGTCGTGGGATTACGATAAGGATTACAACAAAGTGATGGCGAGCTATCACCAGCAGGTTCACGCCATTGACGTGGCTCTGGGAATGATTCGCAAGGAGGTGGAAGCGCAAGGTGTCGCGGATAATACCGTCATCATTTACACCAGCGACAACGGCTTCATTTGTGGCTCACATGGCTACGGCTCTAAGGTTTTGCCGATGGAGGAATCCTCGCGAGTGCCTTTGATAATTTTTGATCCGCGGAGTAAGACTGCGGGAAAAGGACTTCGGTGCGGCAAGCTCACTGGGAACATCGATTTTGCTCCGACAATGTTGGAGATGGCCGGATTACCGGTTCCTAAAAATATGGATGGCAAAAGCTTGCTTAAAACCCTCGATGATCCCAAGGCTGGTGGTCATCAGCAGCTGGCGTTTATTAACGTTTGGGGGCCGCTTGCCGCTCACAGCCTGACTTGCGTGACAGAGACCCAGAAATACACCTATTGGTGGTATGGCGATGAGAACATGAAACCGACCGAGGAATTTTATGATCTCAAAAACGATCCGTTGGAGCTGAAGAACGAAGCGGATAATCCTCAGAAGTCTGCTGCGCTTTATCAAATGCGGAAGCGCTATGACAAGGAGTTGGACAAGTGGAAGCGCGAGGCGGTGCCCTACAACAATTACCAGCCCTACGGAGTTTACTTCGATCGGACGATCCGGATTGAAGACAAGAAGTTGCCGGTGAAAAAGAGGCCCAAGGAAAAGCGGAAATAGGAATTACGAAAAAGACGAAGGCCTGAGGGTTTTCGCAGGTTTCGCCAGATTCGTGGCTGGGAATTTTTAGGCCAGCTTGTAGTGCCCTGCCCAATCTTTGCGCGGCGCGCGGCCGGAGAGGAGAGCGTTGGCTCCGTCGTTGCCGATGAACTTTTTGGTCTTGGGATCAAATTTCAGTTTCACGTTGAGGAACTCCGCAATGACACCGAGAGTAAGGACTTGCGTGAGAGGGGCTGCGACGCTGAAAGATGAGTCGGTTTTTCCGTTGCCCATACAAGCCTGCACGAAACTTTCCATGTGATCGAATTTCGGCCCCCGGGAATTCATGGCATCCTTGAGGTCATCACGCTTTGACGCGGAGATGATTTTTGAGCGACCGCCGTGGGAATTACGGTGAACGAGATAGTCTCCTTGCTTGCGATGAGCGAGGGTTCCGGCGCCTCCGAGGTTGGGCGCTTTCTTGGATTTGGGATCGAGATATTTTTTATCGACGGTTGAGGCATAGTCGCCTCCGGCTTTCCACATCAAATCGACGGCAGGGAGCTTATCGCTACGGGCAGGGAATTTGAGGTTGATGTGCGAGCTGAGCGGGAAGCTGATTTGGTTGTGGTCGGCAAGAGCGGTGGGATTGATTTCGGTCGGGTAGCCAAGCTTCAGATAGTTGTGGAGGAAATCGATGATGTGGCATCCCCAATCGCCGAACATGCCGCCGCCATAGAGATGGAAGCCGCGCCAGTTGAAGGTGTGGAATAAGCTGCTGAAGTCCTTAACTTCTTGCGGGCCACACCAGAGATCCCAGGTCTTGAGTGACTCGGGAATGGGTTCGGCTTTGGGAAATCCTTTGATGCGTTTGCCGGCCTCCATGAACCATAGACCGGGGCTTTTCCAGGCTTCGATTTTCACAATGTCATCAACCACTCCGCCGGCAACCATGCGCTTGAATTGTTCCGAGGCGCCGGAAGTGTGACCCTGATTGCCCATTTGGGTAACGACTTTGAATTTCTTCTCGGCGCGCATGAGGATCTCCGCCTCTTCGAAAGTATGCGTCAGGGGTTTCTCGACATAGACGTGCTTACCGAGTGACATTGCCTGAATGGCCGCAGTGAAGTGCGTATGGTCGGGAGTGGCCACGGTAACGGCATCAATGTCCTTTCCCATTTGATCGAACATTTCCCGGAAGTCGTGGAATTGTTTGACATCGGGATACTTTCTGATGGTTGGGCCGCCTCGCTTAAAATCGACATCGCAAAGAGCGATCGGCGTGGCGTTGCCTTTGTTACAATGTCCGCCAACGACAGAGACTCCCCGGCCTCCGACCCCAATGCATCCAAGGTTGATCCGCTGGCTAGGTGGCTTCTTGGGATTGCTCTGGGCCCGTGCGCTGGTGAGGTAGGCCGGGATGAGGGTGAAACCAAATGCGGAGGAGGCGGACTTGCTAAGAAACTGGCGGCGTGATGGGTTGCTGGGCGTATCGGATTGTTTCATGAGAGTTTGTGAGATCCTTTAATACGTCGTCTTGTGATAGATTAATCATCAATCCTGACAAGACTTCCATTGAGGGAGCATGAGTCTCGGCGCGTTGATGATTACGCAAACATTGTTAAGCGCCGAGCAATGACGACCCAATCATGGGACTCGTCAAATCCGTCCTCACCCTCGCTTGATCGCTTTAAGAAAGCTCTGCAGGGTGAGTC
>Ga0160423_10005563_pt1 | contig 10268 bp, 7 predicted proteins | sample CRUFie14St8metaG_FD_108191 | JGI IMG/M metagenome (GOLD analysis project Ga0160423, IMG submission 108191) | Marine microbial communities from the Costa Rica Dome - CRUD Field 142mm St8 metaG | ecosystem: Environmental > Aquatic > Marine > Oceanic > Photic zone | place: Costa Rica: the Eastern... | reverse complement strand
AAGATCGATCCGTAATCCACACACAGAGCACAACCTTGAGCCGCTCCGGGCGTCTGCGGTTGACCCCAAGACCCCAGCTGAGCGGCCGCCTCCAACACCGCTCGGACTCGGGGATTGTCCGCCAACAAATCACGGCGAAAATCGAGTGGATCCTGGCCTGATGTGTGGGCCAACTCATCGAGAAAGCTTTCGACGAAGAAGGTATTTTGCGAATGACCGATGGAACGCCAAAAACCAGTGGGGATCGGCGATGACTGATACACATGCTCAACCCGCTGATTGGGCATGGAATAGGGCAAGGGCTGCAAACCTTCAACCGAAAGAGGATCGCCTTCGCCAAAGCCAAGGACTGAATCACCGCAATTCTTTGAAGACAAACCAAGGAGGGCGCCCACCTCATCGAGATAGCCGGTGAAACGCCCGCTAAAACACGGTCGAAACTGGTCGCGCCGAGTGTCTTCTTCACGGGACCAAATCAGTTTGACAGGAACATCCACTGACTGTGCGATCAGTGCTGCTGAGACAGCATAATCTGTGTCTGCTTTACGGCCATAACTACCACCCAGCAAAAGGGGGTGCACAGTGACCGTTTCCGGTGGTCGAGCTAAGGCCGTAGCCACCGCCCGTTGTACGAAGCTTGGTGCCTGCGTCGGCAACCAAATGTCCACTCGGTCCGGTTGAACATGCACGGTGGCATTCACGGGTTCCAAGGGTACATGAGCGATATGCGGCACGAAATAATCGGCGGTATATCGAGTGGTCGCCATGGCCTCGACCGCGTCCAGGTCACCGTCATCGAGGACCCGATGACCGGCCTCATCGAGTCCCGTCATCAGGTCTGCGCGCAAACCAGCCGACGAGACCGCATCGTCAGTCTCTGGTATCGAAAATTCTACTGGCAAAGACTCGACGACATTTTTCGCTGCCCAAAAACTATCGGCCACGACCCCAATGGCGTGCGGCAGGGATACAATTGAAAGCACCCCTTCCGCTGTGGTCTCGAGGGACTCTACATTCTGCGGAACACCCAACTGGGTGGGTGCATGGCGGATCGCTGCATACCTACAGTCTGTCGGTGCTGCATCAATGCCAAATGTGGCCCGTCCATTCACCAACGCCTCATCGATGAACCGTTTTCGGTCTCGACCGATGAGTCTGAATGCTTCAACGTCTTTCAGAATAGGGTCCTCGGGTGGCACGAGTGAACTGGCATCAAGGACCAATTGCCCATAGGACAGACGGTCGCCACTCGGCGCAATGCATTCACCATTTTCGGTCCGAATCTCCGCACCATCGATGCCCCATCTCAACGCAGCAGCCTCCACCAAAACTGCGCGTGCTGCCGCACCGACCCTTCGCAATGGGGTGAAGGAGTTACGCACAGACGTGCTTCCGTATGTGAGAGGAAGACCGGTGCCCAGAGTGTGTACACTCATCTCCGGGACGATTTCGACTCGGATCTGGTCTGCGCGAATGTCCAATTCCTCAGCGACGATCAATGGTAGGGCAGTATGGATTCCCTGCCCCATTTCCGCTTTGTTCATCGCGATGAAAACGTGGTCATCCTCGGTGATGCGAATCCAATTGAGTAGGCTCGTTGAAGGCGGAACATCCGTTGGCAGCATCATGTCCAACATGGGATCGTTCAGACCCATATCCATGGCCTCTGGTCCCGTATCATCGGCGCCCAAGGGGCGGACTTTACCGTCGGCCCCACAGGAGAGTACAAGGCCCGTTGTACCCAATGCGGACACCCGCAGAAACTGCCGACGGCTCAATGCTTTTGGTGCGCTCATTCTGCACCATCTAAATCAGACACCAATGCATCGATCGCAGCATGGATGCGTCCATACGTTCCACACCGACACAGGTTGGTCAGTGATGCCTTGAAATCGATGTCTTCGCCCAACGCACGCCTCGACAGCAAAGCGTAGGTCGCCACGATTTGTCCAGGCTGACAGTACCCACACTGGGCAACATGACCGTCGCACCACGCAGTTTTGATCGACTGTCCCAATGGATCGTTGAGGGTTTCAATGGTCTCTACAGTCGCTCCGTCCACCAAACGTGCGGGGGTCACACACGATCTGACAGCACGGCCATCGACCAAAACAGTACAGGCGCCGCAGAGGCCCATACCGCATCCGTATTTGGTACCTGTTAACCCAAGATTTTCGCGGAGCACCCACAGCAAAGGTTGAGCGGCGGGCACGTCAACCGTCTGTACATTTCCATCGATCGTAAGCGTCACCATACATGTCTCTCTTTCCCGGTTCAGATCTCCAGTCTGCCCGTCATATCATGGGACAGACCCAGACATTCGGACGACTCTAATACACGTGAATGGTTCGTGTTTGTCATGATCAAAGGAGCGGGATGTGTGCAGGAAAGATGGCAAATACTGCTGTATCCGGGCCTGTCACACAGGCACTCACTGCATCGATACAGGCTCAGAGCGACTCGAAGGTGAAGTAGCAATTCTGGAGCCGAAGAGGTCCGAAATCTCTCAAAATGAAGAGTTTATATCTCGTACCTGGTACGAGAGTTTGGGGCTGCCCATCGGCTGGAATATCTTGAATCGCACCCTCAGGGACATCCCCATAGCGAACAGTTCCAGAGTCAAACTTCACACCAACGTTTGCATCCAGACGCCATAATGTCCCTTCGGGACGGTCAAGACCGGGTGGGTCAGCCACATTACGCGCAGTCTCTTCCAAAATGTAGACGTACCGAGCCTGGTTGTCTCCCCAGTGGACATAGCCCTCCAGGTCGACCCCGATTCCGGGTTCGCACTCTTCTGTATCGCCGGCATAGTTGGTGTACAGACCCGCAAATCTCAGTGGCACAGCATCGATCAACTCTTGAATTCTTTCGTCACTGAGACCTCGGCGAGCAATTTCACCACGGAAAAAACGACTCATTCGCTCGGCATCCGTCGTTGGAAAGATCAATTCGCTGCGGTCGAAACCGAAATTTGTCCGAGGGTCGAACGTGCCACCGAGAAGCTCTGTGTCGATAATGCCTGCTGCGGTGAGCAAACCAAAGTCCGTAAAGGTATCTGCCCAAACGCCTGGGTAGGACACATCGAAGGCCGTGGCGAAATTCGTTTGCACATCGTTCTCCTGGGCGTCATGGCAACAGACACAGCCACAGGAACGGATTTGCTCTTGGACCCAAGCCGACTCTTTCAAGTACTCTGGATCCTCCAATGTTGCTCGGTCCGATTCATACTTTGCCCCCGGATTTTTGTAAAAGCGTGCACTGGTGGTCATGGCCACCTCACAACTTCCCCAATCGGTGAACCGCTCTCCTTCCGGTGCACATCCCTGTGCATTTTGCCAGATACACACCTCAGTATCGCCGTTATCATCCTCGGACAAAAACTCGGATGCGATATCCACGCCCTCTCGCGGAGGTTCGCAGGCTTGATAGGGATATGTATAGGGTTGCCCAAAGAGGGCATTCACGACGTCATTCGGCAATTCATACAGTGGCGTTGCGACACCGCTGTCAGCTGCATCTGTCGTCTCGGAATCCGATACAGTCGAATCGATGAGTTCCGAAGATGGACGCTCATTCTCTGGGGACTCGCCGCAGCCCAACAACACCGACACGCAGACCATGCTGACCCGAAAAAAATATCTCATGGACTTATTCCGCATACACGGTAAACGTGATGGGTGCATCCAACTCGATCGGCTCACCCGTAAACTGGACAGGTTCATCCCAAGAGTACGCACCGTGAAAGTCCACGCCAGGCACCGTCTGCCAAGTTTGTGCGCCACCGCCGGGCATGTATAAGACGCCGTACAGATACATTTCACCATTCGCAGGAAGACCCGCGATGGACAACGCTACGGTCGCCCCCGGCTGGAATTGGGCCAGTTCCGAGGCCTCTGCGATCTCAGCTCCGAGGATCGCCGGCGGCCCCATGGGCGGAAGAGCTGGAAAGAAGTGAACGCTGACCTTCTCAGGTACGCTGGGGACATCCTCTGGCACCGTGACACGCACACAGAGTTCACCGGGGGCATCTGCCACACATGCCGGCTGCTCCTCGGCGCTTGGGCCGTCTGCCACTGCGTCGTCGGCAGCACTGACATTCATCTCACCGGATGAATCAGCATCACTGACATTTTCGCCGTTGTTCGGAACGGCAGGCGCCGTCGCCGTATTCGAATCTTGAGTATCTGGCGAATCATCATCGGCTCCGCAGGCCATGCAGAGCAAGCCCACCAACAGTGCATACATGTAGCTGTATTTCATCTCAGGTCCTCTTCTTTGGGTTGGTTATCGCCGGCGTCATCCGGTAAATTTGGACAGGTATCTACCGATCAGCAGATTTATTGTCAACAACATTTTGACAGAGAGAAACAACGTCTAGGTCCGCGGCGCGAAAAACCTAGACTCCGGTAACAATCCAACAGCCCTCGCATCTTTTCTGCCCGCAACCGGTCTCTGAGGGCGTGGGCCGGAGCGGGGGCGAAGAACACGCTTGAGAGTTAACTGTGCCATAGCGCGCAACATGAGATGACAGGGGATCGGGACGATGGTCAAACCAGCTATAGCAACCATTCTGTTCATGGTGTGTGCCACTCCGCTGGCCCAAGCGGAGACACGATCACCCCCTGAGAGCACACCAGCACCCACCGAGAACGGAGCGGACTATGGGGTCTTGCTGGGTGTGAGTCCATTCGGCGGGTCCTTTACGCTGTCGTACCACGCGTCGGAGGCGACAACCTGGCAGTGCTCACTTGGCGGCAACCCAGAAGGCACCTTCGATGTGCAGGTCGACAGCCAATCCTATGTGCTTCGATCAAGCAGTGCCTGGCTCGGGTGGTTCGTCAATCATCGACCCTTTGAGACGGCACGTTGGTTCCGGATAGCGACCGGATTTGCCATTGGAAACATCAGTCACCGCGTAGAGGACTCTGAAGGTAATATCTTCGCCATCGATTATCAGGAAAGTCCCGTGGGATACCTCGGAGTGGGCGCCGGCGTCGGAACCACCCGCGGCTTTACTTTCGGCTTTGATATCGGATGGCTCCAATCGGCGGGTCCCCGGATCACCTTTGATAGAGGCCCCGCAGACGGGGAACCGGGGGCATTAAGCGAGGACGCGCGACACAATCGATTGGATGCTCTGTCTGACAGTTATTTTTTCGGCTCCGTTATGCTCAACATCCAGCTCGGCCTTGGGTATAATTTTTAGCGGAGCCTGGCCAACCGATCAGTGGATGCAAGACCCCTCAGCCGGCAGTGGGCCGTCAAATGCCCGATCATTGAGGTGGGCAATAATGAACTCATGGGCAGCAGCTGGCACCTCACAATGTCCAATCTCATCTCCATAGAGGCCACGACCATCTGCCATTCGAAACAGAACGTGGTCGGCCTTAGAGTAATCATAATCAGCACACATTTGCGTTGATGTCGCCACCGGAGACAATCCCAAGTACGGACCGAGTGGAGCATGTGCAGAACAATCATTGGCCGACGCCTGGCTGTGGCGCACAGACAGAGCTGAGGCAATGTTCCGAGGCATGTGCATTCTGTGGGTGGAAAACGGTTGATAGGCATCGATGAGGACCGCTCGATGAACGGTTCTATGCGTAGCGGGGATGCGAGCATCATAGGCTAAATGCTGAGCAACAGACAAAACATTCACCCCACCCCAGGAGAACCCCAATAGATTCACTTCACACACCGGGTCTGCATGATCCACAACACCATCGCGATTCCGGTCCATCGCATCCACCAAAGATGGATAGACCGTCAATAATGGGAATTGAAGAAAGCTGTCAAAGGTGCCTCGACACTGGCCAAATGCACAATCGGAATGCAATCCCTTGACCCTGGGGTCGGCACAGAGCGCTCGGAAGTGGGCGTTGCTTGGCGTGTCGTGATCCATCGCCCCGGTGAGGCAGAGAGTAATGGTACAGGACGTGGTCGTAGCCCGAGTGTCCTCGCCCGAGTGCTCTTGCAATGCATCGGCTTTGGCAATGGCAGACTCTGGAACATACTCACCATACGTCAGATGACCGGACGACACCGGAACATACTGTTCAGCGTCACCGTCGTGACCTCCACATCCGTAGAGGACAACTCCACCCCAAAATAAGAGGATGCGCACCATCACTGCCTCCGTCAGAACATGCTCTAAGTCTGCACGCCCCATGCCAAAAAAGGTTTTGATGTATTTGAGGCTGTCTTGAGCACTGCAGAGACTCTTGCATGAGATTTAATGTGGCATCGATGCCACATTTGAATGGCTCAGATGTACGAAAGCCCCCAACGTGATGGCGCTTGTCCAACGACCCTGCTCCCCACCCATCCGCGATGACTGGGCAGTACAGTGTACGGTCTGTGTCCTGAACGAACTGCTCTACAGTCCATCGGGATCAATGGAATGGCCGCGATGCTCTCAGCCACTGCGTCCATCGAGACATGCACTGAACCACTGGGCAATTACGCCGAGTTCCTCCACGCAGACTTCATGGGCCATTGGATAGTCATGCCAGACACACGCACGGCCGTCCGATACATAAGCCTCGTACGCTTTGCGGCCGCGAGAGACGGGTACCATTGGGTCGTTGCGCCCATGACAAAACAGCATTGGGGTCTCGGCATTACATGGCAATGCCTCCGCCTCGCGGGTATCCGCACGCAATTCATAGGCACTGAGAACCATGATCCCACCCAGTGAATGAGGAAAACGTACCCCTGCATGAAGAGCCATCGCTCCGCCCTGACTGAAACCACCCAAAATAATGTTCTCGGATGGAATGCCCTGAGCCATTTGCTCTTGAATGAGCACATGTACCTGCGCCGTCGCGTCAATCACATCGGCAGAAGGCTCTCGATTCGGCCGATCATCCAGGTGGACGATATCGTACCAAGCGGGCATGACATACCCCATGTTAATCGTGACGGGCCGCTGGGGGGCATGTGGAAAAACAAAGCGCGTATCTGGACGGCGCATCATGGGTACCACGGGGACAAAATCATGCCCACTCGCGCCCAGGCCATGGAGCCATATCACGACATCCTTGGGCTGTGCAGGCCCCAAAACTTCAGCGGGTAGTGTCTTCGTGTCGGTCATCATTCATCCTCAGCCGAACTCTATAAACTGTGCGAGCCAGAGCTTGTTCGACTCCCACTGATTGCACAAGAACAAAGACCATCTACGCTCGAGACCGGGCGAATGAAGTGCGTTCTCTGACCACAACGATACCAGGGGTGCGTGAGATGATCCGGGACGGATCACGTGCAGCATACGCCACGTCATGTCTTTTATGAACGAGTCATCGCTGGTCTCACAATGAACACAGCCCGTTCACTCGGATACGCTGTGCATGGCACTGACATCATGGGGTGCTTAGACATCACCGCCCGCTCCATTCATAGACGCCCGTTGTTAAAGCTCCGAAACCAGTGCATCGTTGCCTCCGAATAGTACGGTGGAATCTGATGGCCTGTATCAGGCCCATACAGACAATATCGAACAGTCTCAGCACAGTTTCCATAGGTGTAACAGAGACTCTGCACATCCAATTCGAGCGGGTCATTGTCGTCGACACCAGCGCAGGCGTTCTCTTCGAGCCAGAAATCACGCACCAAATCCCCGAATTCACCTGGATAGGATTGAGCATCGAGAAATGCATCATCAGCGATCCCAAAAAATGTCCAAACCGCCGTCTGGCCTTCGCAGCGGGCTCTCATCCCACCCGGCTGTTCAAACCAATAAGGGCGATTCGCCGCCACCGGCACGGCCGCCCGGAAAAGGTCTCCGAGAAAGCAAGCCACCACATGAGCCATATCACCGCCCCAACTGTGTCCAGTCGCAAAGATACGCTGCGGATCGATGCAATATCTGTCTTGCAAAAATTCCACCATCGTTCGGGTAAAGCGAAGGTCTTGCAGCCCATGTGCAGGGTGCGCATAGGGTCCGAGTAGCCACCCACCGTATGTGCCCCAGCCTTGGAAGGCGCGCCGCAACGGGTCTGGATACACAAAGATTTCATCGGGCCGCGCGGTCCGCTCTAGACCCAGATATCTCTGCATCAAACCACCCGCCGCATCCCGACCAGCGAAGCCCACAATGAGCGAATGAGAGGTATTTGGGTCATAGCCCGCAGGAACCGAGAGCAAAAATTGGCGTATTCCGTCCCCTTCTGGCCCCACATCGAGCTCCACATATGTGCTGCCTGGGCCGATTTCTGGCGTCTGGCCACACCCCCCTGAAACCGGTTCAGCATCGGGTGATACGCCCTGATCCATCGTGGGGGCATCAGCGTCTATCACCCATTGGTCTGACGCCCCGTCTGTGGCATCCAGCGGCACCGAAAAGTCCTGCGATTCTAAAGCCGAGTCGGTCGCGTCCGCAGCGAAGGGTGAGGCGTCCGGCGAGCGTCCTTGATCCAGAAGACTGGCCCTCGGCGAATCATCGGTAGATGCCGCACAGGACGGCAGCACCGAGACCACATAGAGTAGACCAGCATACAGGGATACACCGGATGGGAGTCTCCAGTGATTCAGACCAGCATTAAGGGGTGACACCACCATCAGCAATCGCACACGATGTCGAAGAGTCCGTCATGATCCAGGGCGGTCTGCCAGATTTTACAGGGCCCATCGTCACACTGCCGATCAGGAATATCTTCGCCGAGGTCAATACAGCCACCATTCTTGTGCATTTGCCAAATATTTGCGCCCCCCGAACGCCCGATGCGCCATGAACTTGCCTGACATTGAGCACCATAGAATCGCTGACAAAAGTATTGAGCATCATTCGCAGCCCCACCGCCGACAGAGCATGTACCTTGTCCGGTGGAAATATAAAAATTGGACTGATGTCCATTGAAGGTGTGAGTTGGGCCAAATCTCCCTTGATCGTCGCGAGCGACCAGACAATCGCTCTGGCAGCCATCCCCATTCACTTGATTGCCGTCGTCACATTCCTCACCGGGATCAACAATGTTGTCCCCACACCCGGCAACCAAGCACGTCGAGCGACATTGACCACCGGGCGCATCACTGTTGGCATCGCCCAGGTCACAGTCTTCGACTGCGACTTGAACGACTCCATCTCCGCATCGAGCGTTCTGACATTGTGCAGTGCACGCATCTGTGGACACTTGATTGCCATCATCACATTCTTCACTGCCTTCAATGACCCCATTGCCACATTCTAACCGACACCGAACGTCACACCCATCTTCAGATAACAAATTGCCATCATCACATTCTTCATCCTGATTCACGTGCCCATTGCCACACAGGTGCACCGTGAGCTGAACCGGTGCTTGGTCACCGCAGGTCAGCGTCACCACACCATCCAAAGGTTGCCCATCGGCCATCACCGATTCAACCCGACACGACTGTGCATCACTGCCCGGAACGCCCCGTGGGCCTTCTGGTCCTGGAGGACCCATAGGTCCGGCTGCCCCCACCGGTCCAGGCGGGCCAGCAGGGCCTGCATCACCTTGCGGTCCAACTTCGCCCGGCAGTCCTTGAGCTCCGATAGGACCTCGTTCTCCTTGAGGGCCTGCAATACCTGCCGGCCCCGCCTCGCCAGGCACCCCTCGAGGACCCGCGGGTCCGATCGGGCCCTGCTCACCTCGCGGGCCCGGCTCGCCGACCCGCCCTGGCGGGCCGACGGGACCTTGTGCGCCTGCGATTCCTGCCGGTCCCGCCTCGCCGGGCACGCCCTGAACACCGGCAGGCCCTGCTTGACCCGCCGCTCCTCTTGGACCCTCAGGTCCCTCGACCCCTGGGGGTCCCCTCGGACCTTGAGGACCCGGTGCGCCTTCAAGGCCCACCGGCCCAATGGGCCCCCTGGGGCCCACTAATTGTGTTGGTTCACCCACCCACGCTCCAGACGCATCGATCACTTCTCGATCGCCAATATATACCGCTGCAGGATGTATTCTTTCGCCACGAACATCCCGGGCATGCTCCGCGACAGCCGCCCATTGAGCCTTCAATCCGCCACCGACGCGAAGGCGCGGCGTCATCTCCAAATTATCTCCGACTTGAAGGCCCAAAAAGAGATGTTCTTCGTTGACAAGGTTCGCGGGAAAAAACGTCGAAGCGCCAAGAACCGAGGTAAATTGCCCGTTAAAAATATCCACATTGTCGTGGACTTCAGTCCACAAGGGCTCCCCACCCTCATCGGTGGCATACAGGCGGTAGGTGATGCGTTCAACAGCATCCACGACCCGTTCACCGGCGTCTGTCAAAGTCCCTTGATAGGTCAAAGTGACAGACTCGTT
>Ga0160423_10005561_pt1 | contig 10269 bp, 6 predicted proteins | sample CRUFie14St8metaG_FD_108191 | JGI IMG/M metagenome (GOLD analysis project Ga0160423, IMG submission 108191) | Marine microbial communities from the Costa Rica Dome - CRUD Field 142mm St8 metaG | ecosystem: Environmental > Aquatic > Marine > Oceanic > Photic zone | place: Costa Rica: the Eastern... | reverse complement strand
GCCGTCCATATTCCGTTAGGAAGTAAGTCCAGCTTGGTCGATAAGTACACAACGCGTGCCAAGGCTAAAAACCGTAAGCTTCCACACCCAGTGTATGCAGCACTGGTCGAGGAGGTTGACCATCAAGTGGGCCGTATTGTTAAAGTCTTGGAGTCAGAGGGTCTTACTGATAATACTATGATCGTGTTCACCTCCGACAATGGTGGGTTAAATAAGCGCTATGACTATAGTGAACATGCTGATGATATCGTTAGCGATCTTGCGCCCTTGAAAGGTGAAAAGGGCTCGCTCCATGAGGGAGGTATTCGAGTGCCTCTTATTGTTAAGTATCCCAAGCTTGTGAAGCCCAATACTACCTGCTCTGAACCTACGATATCCTATGACTTTTATTCTACATTTGTAGAGGCGGGTGGGGGAGTCTTACCGCCAAATCAAACCATAGATGGTCTCAGCCTGTTACCAATCCTCAGGAACCCAAAGGTAAGATTGGGACGCGATTCGGTCCACTGGCATTATCCACACTACCACCATGATCGTCCTGCTAGCGCGATAAGGGAAAGGGACTGGAAGCTCATTGAATACCTAGACGGGACTGGAGACATTGAGCTTTATCATCTATCTCAAGACCTAGGCGAAAAAAGAAATTTAGCTGATGAGCGAAAAGGAAAAGTTGCAGATCTTCGGAAAAAGCTGATCGGATGGCGAAACGATGTTCTCGCCCGTATGCCTATCCCCAATCCTTCATATGATCCAAAGCGTGCTCATGAGTGGTGGAGTCGTCGCTCCGGCAAACCAATTGATAGTTCTACTCGCAAGAGATTTCCGACAACGGAAAAGTAGGTGCCTCAAGTGAACCTCTAGTTCTTCCACGAATATTCGATGACCACTGCACGGTGGTCAGACGGCCATCTGCCATTCAGTACTAGGTCTGATGTGTCTGCCCTTTCTCCAACCACCTGAGCAGAAACTACATTCACATCGTTTCCGTGATGGTAAATTCGGTCAATCCGATCCAATACCTGATCGCCGTATGGTCTCCTGCCAGGAGTTTGATCCGGGTATTCCGGGGTCCATGTATTCCCCGGCTTTTTGACTTCGTTCGGATGTGCCTGCCTGAAGGAATCAACCATTCCGATGTTTTTCAGTAAAACAGAACCGGGCCACTGTACGTTTAAGTTGATTGGAGTACCTGTTGGGTTTTTGACCCAACGATCCACACCATTCTTGGCATAGTGTTCAGTCCAATCGAGATGGGACGGTTCATTGAAATCACCAACCAGAAAGATGGATCTTTTCTCCTTTATGGCTTCCTCCAAAAGTTTAATCGTAGCGTGATAGCCACGTGTTCCGCCTCGTCGCGCACCTTTTACTTCGATAGTCTCGGATAAAGTATTGAGATCGATCTGAGGATTAGCCTTAAGTTTTTCTTGGGCCAGAAATGGTCCGTAATTATTTGGCCACCAGTGACAATTTACGATTCGTACAATCTGTGAATCTGTTAGCTCAATATCAACGACTTCAAGCGAGCGTCCTTTGTTCGTGAATATCAGCTTTGACGGAAATCTTGAATAAGTCTTACCCGCACGATGCCAGCCATCTCCAAGTTCTTTAAGAATTACATTCGATTTACTCGAGCAATCTTCTTGGACCCCAACTATATCAGCTTTCGCCAACTTAATTGCAGTTGCAATTTCATCAATTCTAGAACCGCCAAATAGCTCATTACCAAAGCCAACGTTCTTTGCGTCTCCTCCGCCTTGTAGGATATTAAATGTCATTAACCTTAGGCGGTTAACCTCTGCAGTCTCTAAAGGAGAAATGGCAGTTACGGCAAAAAGACAGGCCCAGATGGTTTTCATACAAAATCTTCAGCTTAAACGCAGAATTAATCCAATCCTAAATACCAAATACAATAGAACTCTGCCTATGATGAGGAGTTCCAACCCGAAAACCAATACTTCGCCATTATTTCCATCCCTGCTTTAGTTTGAGCCAATCAATACGAACAAGGCTTCAGGCAACTGAATGCTACCTGAAGCCTTGCGGGATAGTTTCCTTCCTAAATAAGGAAACTAAACTAAAACAACATACTTAGTATAAATCTCTAGCATCAGAAGGATACGTCCCATTGCAAGCGGACGCGATTATCCGATTGGGATTGGGCCAAGGCACCATCCTCGATCGACAGTTTGGAGTAGTCGAGAGTCACCTTATTGTTATGTCCGTTGAAAAACCAATTAGCGCCAACAGTGAATTCTTTACGGTCATTGTCTAAAGCTAAATTAGTCTCGTTCGGCTCCGTGAGCCAGGCATAGCGAGCAGCTAGCTCTAGTTCTTCTGGGAAGGATTCCCATTTTTCGTTAAAGAAGTAACCTGCCTGCGAGTAGAATCCTTCGAGATCGTTGTCTTGCCCTGGAGCACCGGCGGCAAGGGTCTTGTCTTCAATGTTCTTCCAATGGTACTCATGTTGAGTCGAGAAGCCTTTATACTTGTAGGCGAATTCGGCCACCACTTGGTCAACTTTGTATTGTCCTGTGCCAGCAGTAGACACTGAATCGAATCCATCCAGATTACCTCCTCCACTAGAAGACCAGCGTGTCGCCTTGCCTGTATGTGTGGCACCACCTATCGCTAGGCTAGCTGTAGGTTTCTCGGTACGTTCAACATCAGTTTGACGCAGGGCAAGGTCACGACCTAGGAAGTTCCACTGCAAACGACCTGCATACATTAGGTTGTCGTCATCGTTGGAGACGCCCCTGCCTTCTCCGGTGAAGACACCTGCGTAGTACTTGAGGTCTTTATGAGTTCCTTCGTTGAGGTGCCCTCGGAAACTGACACCCACCTGACGATCAATGGTGAAGGTACGGTTAATGATGGATCGTTCTACGAATTGCTGGCGCCCTGAAGAATCAACACGCTCACGATTGAAGTCGATCTTCCATTGTCCAAGTCGGATTCCAAAAGCCTTACTCTTGGCAAGGTCAATGCGCCAGTCAATGACGCGGGCACTAGCTTTTGAGCTGGAGTCGTCGGAAGATCTTGTTGGCTGTAGATCAACCTCAAAGTAGTACTTAAGCCATGGCTGGAAACCGTGCCCACCTATCTTCATGCGGAGACGTCGAGCTTCAGCGGTAATTTCGTCACCATCTAAGTCATCGAGTTGCCTAGGATCGCTGCGGTAGGGGGAGGTGACACGTAATTGCGCTCGCCACTGTAGATTCGTCTGAAAGTTTCCATCTGCAGATTCCAGACGGAAACCTTTGCTTCCATAGCTTGCTTTTAGCACAGACCCGTCCTCACCACCAGGAACAGCACCAACTTGAGCCGTAGCGGATCCGCAGACAGCGAGAGCAGACAAGGCAACTACCAGTGTTTTAATAAATTGACCTGAGCATTTCAGAAGTCTCGGTCTATGTTTTACCTTTTGTTTGCCGCTGATTTGAATTTTATTCACATCAGCGTCTTCATTCGCGAATATATGACAGTTCATTGTTTAATCTCGACCAATATGATTTGAGTTAGGTTGAATTCCTATTTCACCCAATTTCCGTCACGCATGAATTACGACCATGTTACGTTCATGTTACAATGTCATGGTTTCGTTCCTGTAACTCCATTTAGATTTGTATCAATTGAGTCACATATTCCTTTGTAACATCAAAAACATCCGCATTTTCTTCCCTTTCTAGACTTTAAGTATCCATGAGATCACCCGTCTTATTTATTTTTTCCATCGTTTTTGCATTAGTTCAATTAGCCGGAATCGAGCTGAAGAAGCCCAATGTCTTACTCATTGCTGTAGATGACCTTAATGACTGGGTCGGATGCCTGGGAGGTCATCCACAAACAGTTACTCCTAACATCGATCGACTCGCAGAGCGGGGCATCCTTTTTAGCAACGCCCACTGTCAGGGCACGATGTGCAACCCCTCAAGGATCAGCCTTCTGTGGGGCAGGAGGCCGTCATCAACCGGGTTTTATGACAATCGTTACCCCATTTTAAAGGAACCAGAGTTTCTTAAACAGCATGTTAATCTTCCCGCACATTTTGTCGCGAACGGATATACTACCCTGAGTTCCGGCAAAATTTTCCATACTGGTCGTTATTTTCAGGTCGAGGGCCCTCGTGCAGGGCAGTGGCGAAAAGGATTCGACGTGAAAGTCCATTCTAGTCCTAAGAATAAGTGGCATGGCATCTGGGATTTCGGGCCACAGGATTATGCAGAACCAAAATTTACTGACCACATTACTGCAACTTGGGTTGCCGATCAGCTTAGAAAGGAATCCGAAAAGCCCTTTTTGCTAGCCTGCGGGTTTTATCGTCCGCATGTACCATTTTTTCCACCCCGCCGAGTTTACGATAGTTTTAAAGACGTAAAATTACCCCAAGTTGCCGAAGATGACTGGGATGACATTCCGGATGCAGCCCACAAGGTGTCAATGAGTAACCCCAAGATACCCGTCCACGATTGGATGAAGCAGGAGAACCGTTGGTCACTAGCTGTGCATGCCTACCTAGCTTCCATCAGATGGACTGATGAGCAAGTTGGTCGCGTGTTGGATGCTTTGGATAAGGGCCCTCATGCCAAAAACACTATTGTAGTTCTTTTCTCCGATCATGGCTATCATCTTGGTGAAAAACAGCGGTGGTCTAAATTTTCACTTTGGGAACGGACTACTCGAGTGCCTTTGATTATTAGCGTGCCCGATGGGGTCAATGGGCGATGCGAGCACCCGGTCGAATTATTGAGCATTTATCCCACTCTGATTGATCTTTGCGGCTTAAGTGAAAACCCGAAACTTGAAGGAGTGACCCTGCAGCCTCTCCTCAAGAATCCCGAGTCAAAATGGAAGCATGTTGCGATTTCAACCCTTGGGCAGAACAATCATGCCATCCGCGATAAACGTTGGCGTTACATCCGATATGCGGACGGAACGGAAGAACTTTATGATCATCAGAATGACCCCAACGAATGGAAGAACTTAGCAAAAGTGAAGGTCGAGCCTACACATCAAAAGGTTATCAATCGTTTAAAAAAACAACTTCCGAAAATCAATGCCCCACAGCGCGGAGGATGATGTCCCAGTATTTCGGTTTTAATCCAAGCTGACATTTTATGCCCCAATGTTACATATCGTGACGCAGGAGTGACCTTCTATGTGACTGGATTTCCTTCGTTGGTGATTGCACCGTTTTGAATAGGCACAGCCCTGAAATTTACTGTCAATCAGAGTTAAGCCGACCATGCACCGCATAGGCATTTTTTTTAGAAATTAGAGGTTTAGCGGCATTTCAGATTGGTTCAACTCGACACAAAACACATCAAGTGGCAGAATCTTGTAATTCTAAGAAACTTTTTTTGGAGACCAATAGACATTGAGAATCGTGGCTAATATATACTTGGTTGCACTTTGCTTTCTTCAAAATGCAAATGGTGAGACTGGTTCACCTCGTGATTCACAGGAGAAGGTCGAAGCGACATCTTTAGGTGTCTCAGATTTCGCACAGGAACTTGATCGCATTGTGCACGGCGAGTTGAAGCGAATCGGTCAGTCACAGCGTCCTGAGATAGATGACTACACCTTTTGCCGACGCGTTTATCTAGATGCGATCGGTCGAATTCCTACGGTCATAGAACTGGATGATTTCATCAATGATGAAAGTGCTGATAAGCGTTCTCACTTGGTTGACCGGTTGTTGAATTCCAAAGGATATAACAGTCACTGGTATAATTACTGGGCAGATCTGCTAAGGGTAAAGGATGTTGGAGATAAGTTGCATCATTCAGGTAACTACTCGCAGTGGATCAAGGAATCTGTGCGGAGCAATAAGCCCTACAATCAAATGGCACATGAGTTAATCAGTGCGAGTGGCGAACTTTATAAACCGGGTAATGGTGCAACCGGTTTCTATGCCCGTGAACCCATGCCGCTCGATCATTTGGCGAACTCAGTTAAGACCTTCATGGGGATGAGCATTGAATGTGCACAATGTCACGACCACCCATACGAGGACTGGACTCAGCAGGATTTCTACAAACTGGCAGCTTTCACTTCTAGGACGCACTTGCGTGTGGATCCATTACCCAAAGACGAAAAGGAGATCTATGCCAAGGATCGGCGCATTCTCAAGCAACGGGACTTTGACGAATGGATCGTTTACCGGGAGTCCGTCCGTGTGAAACATGCCGCTATTTACGGTAATGGAACTGGCTTTATGCGTTTGCCTCATGACTACCAATACACGGACGGTGAACCGCATCAAGTCATGGCGGCAAATGTTCTCTTCGGTTCAATGCCTAAGATGAATTACACGATTACTAAGGAAAAACTGGAATCGCTTCCAAAGAACCAATTTGGCCCTCAAATCAATGCCCGGAGTTCAATGGCGGACTGGATGACCTCCGCAGAGAACTCCATGTTTACAAAGGCGACTGTAAATCGGTTATGGCATCGGGTTATGGGAACGGAGTTAGTTGGCCATTTAGGTGGTCTGACTCTGGAAGAGAGGGGACAACATCCCGCTCTTACAGATAACCTGATTTCTGTCATGAAGGCTTTGAAGTATGACACCAAGTTATTCCTTAGTGTGCTCTTTAATAGTCGTACCTATCAAAGCAAGGCAGTTGCGTTAAAGGATACACCACCGGATTACATCCTAGATGGACCAGTCGTCAGGCGCTTAGCGGCAGAGGTGATCGTAGATTCATTCCTTAGCCTAAAAACAGAGACACCTGATAAATACGTAGCGGAGGTGTTTCATTGGGACGGGTTTACTCATTTCTATGATAAGTCTAAAGACATGACAGCAAAGGACTTTGTTGATTACTCGGTCAAGGGCCCCGGTCGGGCTCAATTCCAAAACCGGGAGGAGAAGGAAGCTATAAAGCGCAATAGTAATCTGGGACCAAAGAAATTATGGCGAGTGTCTTCCTTTGGGCGTGACTCCAAGCTATACTGGATGGCCATGCTTATGGGCAAATCCAACCGTGAGTTGATCGATGGGGCGAGTTTTGAACCTGATATTCCTCAAATTCTTTTCATGATGAACGGTCTGGGGATTTCGAAGGATGCTTTAATTAATCGTAAACTCACTGATGCCACTACCCGAAAGGGTAAAATGGAGTTGCTCTGGAAGGCTATCCTCGGTCGCTTGCCGAAAAAGACTGAGGAGTCACTTTTTAAGAACACTCCGGATGATATCATGTGGGCATTGCTCAACTCCAATGAATTTAGATTTGGGAGGTAATAATATGGATCGAAGAGACTTTATTTACAGTGTTGGAATGTCGGGTGCCGCATTCCCTTTTTTAAACGCAACCGCTGCCACGGCTCGGGAACCGAAGGCGAAGTCCGTAATCTACATATTTCTTTCAGGTGGGTGGAGCCAGTATGACGGCTTCAATGTTGAAGTTAACAAGTCTGTGTTGGGAAAGTCGACCATCATCAAGAGTAACACAGATGGTGTTCGAGTGAGTAACTTTTACCCAAAATTAGCTAGGCAGATGGACAAGATTCTTGTCCTGAATGCAATGAATACCAATCAGGGTGCTCACCCTTCTGGAATCTACAAAATGCTAACTAGCTACAACCCCCGTGCGACAGTCACTCATCCAGAGTTGGGTTCTTGGGTTAACAAGTGTCTGACAACTCCGCAGGACAGCCTCCCTAATTTCGTGAGCATTGGTAGTGGGCGTGCCGGAAGTGCTGGTTTCTTTCCGGGTCAATGGGCAGCACTGCCTGTTAGAGACCCCAAGGAAGGGATCGATTTTGTGAAGCGAAATAAATCGGTGGGGGAGGAGGCTTTCAATAATCGTCTCGATATCCTGAACAGTCTAAACACAGACTTTCAGGAGGATTTTGGTACGAGAGATAGCCAATCTTACATGGATACCTATTCGGGTTCATTAAAATTCATGAACTCCAAGGATATCGACGCCTTCGAGCTTCAAAGTGTGACGCCCAGTATTTCAAAATTGTACGATGCGAGTAAGTTCAGTCGCAGTTGTCTTTTAGCAGGCCGTCTGGTGGAGAGGGGAGTTCGATTTGTAAAAGTCAACCTGGGAGGCTGGGATTACCATGATGCAATCTATGACAAGCTCCCTGCTAACGCGAAGAGTTTGGATAATGGCCTTTCCTCTCTCCTTACTCATTTAAGCCAGAAAGGATTGCTTGATTCCACACTAGTTGTCGTATCGACCGAATTCGGTAGAAAGCCAGAGGTTAACCCCAATGCCGGCAGGGATCATCACCCGGACGGTTTCACGTGCCTGATGGCAGGGGCAGGGGTCAAGGCTGGACAGGTTTACGGTAAGACGACTAAGGATGGCAAGCATGCGGAGGAAGAGATTCTAGACGTTACTGACTTCAACGCTTCTATTGCCTGGCGGCTTGGTGTTGATCCAAACTTTGAAGAGAGTTCCGCCAGTGGTCGACCATTCAAGTTGGCCAATAGAGGCAAGGCTCGCATGGAATTATTTAGCTGATTTCCATTCGGGCGTTTTGAGTCTAAGAACCAAACCTCTAACATTCTTTGGCTAACACTACATCCGTAGTTTGAGGGTGTTTTTTCTTTTACTGCGGAGTTAGGTTACAGCTTCGCCTTGAAAGCTGGTCACAAAACTGGAAGCATTTTCATTTGTATGAGGATTTTTCTATTTTGCCTAGCAATTTACAGCTTTTGTTTCGTTTGCCTACACGCTGATGATTTTGCTCCAAAGCAGACATCTACTAAATCTAGCCTGAATTTGGAGGTTACTGAATATCTGCCAGGTCAGGACCCTGTAACCTTTAGGTGGCCAACTCATGTTGCTTTCGGTCCAAACAATCAGGAGATTGTAACTGACCTTAAAAACAACAGGTTGATGTTTCGTGACAGTTCGACCGGTCTTTTAAAGCCTTCCCCTATTGCACTGCGAGGACCTCATTCGGTTGTTTATAACCCTAAAGACAAGTTGTACTACGCCAATGATACAGACAATCACCGTATCATTTCTTTTGCTAACCTTTCCAATCAGACCATAACTGCACAAACTAAGGAAGTTGCAGGTATTCCCCTAAAGCGTCCGCATGATACTGTAGTAGATCCTGCGACGGGTTGGATCTACGCGATTAACCCCAACTCCGGGCATGTATTTCGCTTCACTTCTATTGGCAAGGATGAGAGTGTCATCAAAGTGCCCGTTCAGGGCTATGCACGGGCTCTTACCTTTGCAAATGGAGCCCTTTATGTCATTGGGTCAGCAAAGGGCAGAATCGTTGAAGTCGTTGATTGGGATACCCCAGCATTCAAAATTCATGATAGTTTCGACCCCACGAGGCGCAGTGGGCCTGCGGGTTCATGGGCCAAGACTGGCCTAGTTCTTAACGATGCCGAATTTTTCAACGGCTTCTGGTATGCGACGAGTTACTTCACCAAGTCATATGCTGGCGCTACTGATTATAATAAACACAAATTTATCCGCTTCAAAACATTTGAGGACTTCATTAGTGGAAAATGGGTGGACTTGAATTACATGGTGCCGAGCGGGATGACTCCATATTACCTAACTGTGAACAGAGGAAATCTCTACTTGGCGATCTTCAACCACAGTCAACCATCCATAGGAGACTCTATTCTGCAGTTTACTTGCTCTTCGAAGTAGAGGTTCAGTAACCACCCTATTATTTTTGAAACCTTCATCAGCACGATCGCTCTGAATACGTCGGCGTCTATCCATAATGAATCAACTAATTACCCTACTGTTACTTCCCTCATGCCTCCTAAGCGAAGCTCTTAAGCCGAACATCGTCCTCATCTTTGCGGATGACCTTGGTTACGGCGATCTCGGATGTTATGGTGCGACCAAGTTGAAGACGCCCAATCTGGATAAGCTCGCTGCGGAAGGGCGTCGTTTTACGGATGCACATTCAGCCTCCGCGGTATGTTCGCCTTCCCGCTATGGTCTTATGACCGGTCGGTATCCGATCCGTAAGAACTTTTGGGGGCCAACACCGCATACTCAGGAACTTACTATTCGGACGGACCGGCCCACTTTGGCCAGTGTATTGAAATCAGCTGACTATGACACTGCAGTAATCGGCAAGTGGCATCTAGGGTTTGGAAAGGGAAAGACGGATTGGAATAAGCCTCTTAAGCCCGGCCCCCTAGAGTTGGGTTTTGATTACTATTTTGGTATGCCTACGGTGAATAGCGGACCTCCATACGTATATGTAGAGAACCACAGCGTGGTCGATTATGACCCGAAAGACCCTTTTGTTTACGGCAAG
>Ga0160423_10005560_pt1 | contig 10272 bp, 11 predicted proteins | sample CRUFie14St8metaG_FD_108191 | JGI IMG/M metagenome (GOLD analysis project Ga0160423, IMG submission 108191) | Marine microbial communities from the Costa Rica Dome - CRUD Field 142mm St8 metaG | ecosystem: Environmental > Aquatic > Marine > Oceanic > Photic zone | place: Costa Rica: the Eastern... | reverse complement strand
TTTTGTAATAAAGGACTAAAATCGTGAAAAGCACCTGTAACTTTCTTTTTACCTGCAATAATGTCAAAACCATAAATTGGTCCGCCATTTGTTAACTCTGGAAATAAACAAACATGAGCCATCCACAAACCTTTAGATTCTCTGACATCAACAACATCAACATGAGCTCTTCTAATCCACTCGTTTTTCCATGTTCTATTTACCCAACCAAACTCTTTTTTATTGAACCTATCCATACCAGGTTCATCATATTCCATTAATTCTTTGTTAAGTAAATTAATTGTATCGTGTTGCCACTTAATTAGTCGTTCCCAAATCATTTAATTCCTTCATTTCTTTAAATAGTTTAGCTGCACTTTCAAAACAATAAATTGCTTCAGGTACAACAGAATGTTCATACACATTTAAATATGTATTAATTGTTTCTTTGACCGTTTGTCTGTAATCTCTAACTTCATTATGTCTGAAAATATAATATCTATTAGGACCTGGTGTTTTTTTTCTAATCATTTGACCACCAGATAAATCGCCCATATGTCTAACATAAACATGAGCGTATAACTTCATAGCCTCATCTTGTATAGTTTCTATATGAGCCACATAATCTTTTGTGCTTTGAGTTATTTCTGGTGGATTATCAACATCTTGCCACAATGACTTGTAATCATAATGTATATGTTCAGCTCTTAATAAGTTTGGAGTATCTCTGAATAATGAGTTGTGTAGTCCGTATTTCTCTAATACAGAATAACATTGTAATTGATTATATAGATAGGTTGCATATAGTTTTTCATCTATATTACCAGACATTAATATTTTTACAAACTCTTGTCTTTCTGCGTTCTTGTGATGTTCCCAAGTTAATTCTTTTATATCAAGCATTGAAATTATACCAACCAGTTATAATTGTTTTTTCTTCATTTTTTGTAATCATACCTCTATGTATATGAGTCCAACCAGCAGGCCAAATTATAGTCAAACCTTTTTTACACGGCACTTTAATATTTTGATGATAAAATTCTGTACCAGCATTTTTAGTATTTGTCAAATAAGTCATAAAAACTAAATGCCTAGATTTAAAATAACCACTACCATTATTTTCACAATGCCATTGTTTAAATCCTTCACCAGGTTTATAATGTTGAATTTTTATCGTGCTATTAATAGTCCACTCGTTCATTCGTAAACTACAATAAGGATAAATTTCTTTATAATTTTCTAAAACATTATTTAAATGATGTATATAATTTTTTAAATAAAGGTGGTATTCATTTGGTTTAATAAAAAATTCTGTGCTTTTTTTTATAGTTTCTTCAACTTTAATAGATGTTCCTATAGCTCCCGGCGACCATTTATCTTCATTATTATTATAAGTTTCAATTAACTCATCACATATTTCTTCAGGTATATACCACCCACCAATAAATGAAGATTCATCAAAATCATATTTTTCATAGTCATTAATCATTATTTAAAATATCCATATCAATATTAATTACAGCTCTATATTTTGATTTAACAGGTAAAGAACTTGCATGTAATATATCACCATTAAAAAATAAAGCTCTGCCTCTTTTAGGAGTTATTCTATCAATGATATTATAATTTTTATCAAACAAAAAAGTATCACCATCACTATCATTTACATAGTATAATAAAACATAATGTGGAAAAGGTAAGTCTCTGTGTGGTCCACAATGACTATCTTTTATTACATTACTAGATTGTGTTTGTAGATTAGCTTTTGCTCTAATAACTTTTAGTTTTTTATAATTATACTTTTCACCAAAAGTTTTAATAACTGGTTCTATGCTACTATAAAATGATGAACCAATCTCACTAGTTTCTTCATGTTTATCATAGTAAACAAAAGAATGTACAAATTGTATATTTTCGTTAATATTTAAATGATTATATTCTTTTAGGTCGTCTTTTGTAATCGTTGATAAATGTAGGTGCCAATTAAACCTTTTATTTTCAATCAAATATTTTTGTAAAAATATCTGTTGTTCTTCTGGTATCAAGTTATCAATGCATGTGTAAAAGGTCTTATCCGATATATCCATAATCTAATCCCATAATAAAAAAAAGCCTTAAGCAGTTTCTTCTTTTTCGCTTCTAATACCTTTTGAAGGTCCATTCCAACCTTGAATATTATCTTTATTAGCTTGTATAAACTCGTTAATTTTAATATCAACATCTAAATATGTCTCACCAGTAAAGACTTGGTCTTCAATTGGTGTATTTGAGTAATAAAAACCAATAGTTTTTTTAATTGCCATTGTAATTCTCCTTAAATTTTATGTACACTTATGTGTCACCGTATATTTATAATAGATTTTACTTCAATTCTAATTGACACTCATGTATACCAACTTTACCTCTCGCATACACATTAAAAGCTAGAGAATATCTTTTTTCATTAGTTTTGTTATGCATAACCGAATGATTTATATGAGAGGGAAATATCAATATTTTACCATTTGTTGTATCAATAGGATACTCATAACAATTTTGATGAGTTTCTTCATCAAAGTTAATGTTAAAAGAAGAAGGAAAAACAAATTGAGTTTGTTCCATTCTTAAAAACATTATATTACCAGAGTTTCTTGGCACATCTAAATAATAAACACCACTTAATAAACTATTTGTATGAAAATGACTTTGCGAATGGTCATTAGGATGATGTTGTATAATCCAAGAATTCGTTAAATAAAAACTAACATTTTTAGTAGTTTTTAAATATTTTTCTACAAATAAATTAACATTATTTTCTATTTCTTTTTTTAAATCTGGTATCTTATCTAAAATATAATAGTCTTTTGTAATGTCTCCGTTATCAGAGGCCATTCTTTTATAGTCTTGATTTCTAGCGAAACTTATCCATTCGTCTTTGACAGATATATGATTTTCATATATTGGCGTTGACCAAAGTTGATGTACTTTAAATTCATTTTGTTTCATTTATCTTATCTCGTATATTGATTTACACCACTAGATTCTTCACTTCTAAAATCGCCACCTAAACCAAAACAAGGTCTACCATCATTTTTAAAAATTTGGTTTTCTTTTGTATCTTTATTGTAATGTAAAAATACTTGAGCATGATTTTTACCTATAAATGGTTCTCTCCAATGAGTTAACTCTGCGCCTTTATACAATACTACATCACCTGGATTTAAATGCACAGGTATATTGTCATCTTTATCGTTTTTAATAAACATTGGCCAATTAAAACTTTTATCTTCTAAATTTGAAACATCATAACCTATACACAATGTACCGGAAATATCACAACTTTTTCTATCTATATGAGGTTTTAATTCTGAACCGGTTGTATATAATCTATGATATGAGTAAGTTGTAAATAATTTCTCTCCTATTTTTTCAGACATTTTTTCTCTTATACTTTCAGTTAAGGTATCAAATATTAAATCACCATATCTACTAAAATCGCCGGGACATTGTTTATCACCAAAAGTTCCGTATTGAAACACATCATAGTTATTTTCACCAAATTTGTTATCAATATAATCAGCTCTTAAAGCTTCATTTTTTATATATTCATAAAAAAAATCACACATATTTTTATCAACAACATTTTCAAGAATTACAAATTTATTCTTACTAAAAAAATCAGTAGACTCTTTGTTATTAATTTTAGCAATATGTTTCAATTGATATTGTGCAAGCTCTTTTTGTTCGTCTGTTAATTCTTCCCAATTTTCAATATGCATAATAACTCCTATCTAAATGGTTTTCCTAGACACCATAAAACTAAAGAATATCTGGTACCTTTTGTTACTGGTGTTACTTGATGATGTATATAAGACGGAAAAACAATAATAGAACCTTGAGGTCTAATTTCCGTACATTCGTGATATCTTTCACGAGTAGCATGAGGACCAAAATCAAATTTTAAATTGCCGCCTTCATATTCACCAGGACTATTAAGATTTATTGTAACACTAATTTTTCTAACTTTACCTACATGGTCTCTTCTTGTTGTCAATCTATATTTTGACATTTCAACATTATATTCTGGATGAACACCTGGAAGATATCTTCTATAAGTGTTATTATTATCACCTATACCATCTTGGTGCCAGCCATAAAATCCACCTGGAGAATTGTATTTTGTAAATTGAAAATCTTCCGCTCCTTCATAATCATATTTCCAACCTGTTTTATGATTAGCAGTTTCAACATAAGGATGAATCAAGTCATACAACCATTTATTATCTAACCATGAAGCTTCACTATCTCTAATATAAGTTTTTTCTTCAATATCATCACCTGTTATGTTTAAACTTTGTTTCATTTCTTGATATGTTTTATCATTAACAGGTTTACTTTCTAAACCTTTTTCATTTTTGTATTGTTTATGATTGAGACCTAATGTAAGAGCAGCTGTTGTTTTGCCTGCTTTTTTTGCTTCATCTAATTTTGATTCACCTAATGATATAATGTTTTCACAAACTTCTTTAGATAAAGCACCCTTAAAATAATAGTAATATTGTTCAGTTAACATTTTTCACCTTTTTTAAATAACATTGTTTCTTTTTCAGGAAACCATATTATATCAATATCCGAGTTTTCATAGGTATTTATAGCGTCCTCAGGACTATCTACCAGAGCTTCGCCTGCTAAATTAAAACTGGTATTTAATAATACAGGCACTCCAGTTTTTTCATAAAATTTATTTAATAAATTATAAAAATGTGGTATATCTTTATTTACCGTTTGTACTCTACATGAATTATCAACATGCACCACGCCTGGGATTTTATCTGATTTAACATCAAAAGCCATGGTCATAAATTCAGCCTTTGTTAATTTTAAAGTTTCAAAGTATTCTTTAAAATGTTTTTCTAAAATTGAACACGCAAACGGTCTATACCATTCTCTATTTTTTACTTTGTTAACTATATTTTTTGCGTCTTTGTTTCTAGGGTCAAACAATATTGAACGGTTACCTAACGCTCTAGGACCTGCCTCAGCCATTTCATTATAGACAGCAACAATCTTACCTTTTGTTAAATAATCAGCAATATCATCTATACTACAATTAATACCCTTTACATTTATATTATGTTTTATACCATTAAAGAAAGTATTTTTTATAGGAGATATATTACAATTTTTTGTTTTGTCTCTAAAAACATACATTGCTGAACCTAAACTATTACCTGTATCATCAGCAATAGGCTCAAAATAAAAATTTACATTTGGTAAATTTTTAACTAGATAAGAATTAGTTACTACATTTAAACCATATCCGCCAGTAATACATACATTTTTTATATTTGTTTTGTCAACATGTTTTTTAACTAAATCTAATACAACTTCTTGTGTTTGTTTTTGCACTTGATAAGAGTAGTCAGCATAAAAAGAATAATCATCTTCTTTTAATTCTCTACTATTTTTTAAATTTTTATTTAAGTGTTCTTTTAATAATACAGGTTTAAAATCGCCGTCACCGTGTATAAAATAATTAGATATGGGTATATTATCTACAAATAAATCTTTAAAATTTTTATCTTTACCATATGAAGACAAGCCCATAGTTTTACCATTTTCTAATGCATGTTCACCAATTAATGATGTGGCTGTTTCATATACCTTGGTAATATTACATGTGCTTTCTGCAACACATTCACAATCTATAAATTGTTTTTTTATTTTTTTTAAGGTTTTATCATTTTCAACATCATAGTTTTCACCAATATTTTCTACCCAATATGATTTGTAAATAGGTTTAAAATTATTTGGATATGACGATATAAAAACGGTTTCACTTTCTCTTAATCCGTTTATTTTTGCACCGTTTCTATCTATTACAAATGTTAAACTTTTTTCAAATCCACTATTGTAAAAGGCTAAACTAGCATGTGCTAAATGATGATGTTCGCAAAATCTTAAAATATCACAGGTAAAATATTTTTTTAAGTAATTTTCTAAATAGATATGAAAACTATCGTCTGGTGTTGGAGAACAAATTAATATTAAATCAATGTCTTTAATATTTTTAACAACATAATCTAAAGACTTAAAAGGGTGGTTATCTCTTTTAACTCTTGTAATTCTTTCTTCTTTTGAAAAGTATTCTATATTGCCGTTATTTAAAACAACAATACTACTATCGTGAAAAGGAGATATGCTCAGAATTTTCATTATATATAATCACTTTTTTACTTTTTTATGCCATCTTCCCACTTTTTAAATAATCGTTTTACAAAAGCATCCAAATCATCTAAATCGCCAGAAAATCCGTAGTGTGGTATTTTTGTTCTCACACCGTCAATCGTAGCAATTTTATATCCTTGATACATCTTACCTAATCGTTCATCTTTAGTTACATGACCCCATAATGTATCTTCTTCTTTCATTTCAGGCATATCTTCTATTTTAAATAAAACACTTAACTCTTCACACACACTATCAATATGTGCTTTTTCTTTACCAATTCTTTTTTGTAAAAATTGTATAATATCTTCTACAGCTCTTTGAACATGTTTTATTTGCATTTCATCACCGTAATCAAACCTAGGCTGTAAATCTGTTCTTTTTGCTTTTACATCTTTCAAATCCATTTCATTCCCCTCTTATAGTTTTTAAATATTCTTTATGTGTTATAAGCTCATTATTTTGTATAGCAAAATCAAGATGGCCTTCTTCTACCTCAATAATGTCATTAACATTATTTAAAAACATTTTATTTGTTTTTTCAACAATTTGTCTTAAACTATCTCTATTTATCAAGCCTAGTCCATACATAACTAAAGTGAAGTTTCTATCCCAAAATAAACAATAATCACTTTGACTTGAAAAGTCTTCAGCATAAGGCAGTCTATTTTTCCACAACTTCATCTTTTCTTTTAATGAGTCTGGCATTTCTATCTTTTTTACATCTTGCCAAAATTTTGTGTCATCTCTATCTGTCAAATAATGCAAGAATACAAAATCTCTAATGTTGTCCATAATAGAATTAACTTGTTTGTTTACAAATTCTATTGTATTTTCATCATAGTTGATTAAATAATTTGCAAGTAAATATGCTTGACTAATAGATGTACCTATTGATGTGGCTTCTAGTGGTTCTACAAAATTAGCAGATAAACCTACTGCATAACAATTTTTTAACCAACTTTTTTCTAATGCACCAGGTGTAAATTTAATTTCTTTTGCAACATTTATTTCATGTCCTAATTCTTCTTCAACTTCTTTTTTAGCTTCGTCTGCTGTAATGTAATTATCATCAAATATATAACCATTACCATGTCTGCCAAAAACAGGAATGTTAAATCTCCAACCATATTTCATAGCTGTGGCAGTTGTATAAGTATTGTAGTTTTCTTTATCACCAGTAGGAAAAACAATGGCAGTATTTAATTTTAGATATTTTTCATAAGATTTCCATTTTGCACCAAGTTTTGACATAATAACTCTTTTAAAACCTGTACTATCAATGTAGAAATCAGAATTATAATTATCATTTTCGCCAACAAGGTAATCAACTTCACCATTTTCATTTAGTATTACATCTTTTATCTCATCATCAATTACATCAATATTTCTTTCAATAGAAAGATTTGTTAAAAACTCATTTAATTTATTTGTGTTAAAGTGATATTGATTTACAGGAGAAGTAAAATTTTCTGCATGTCTTTTATGCACTTTATTAACTAACATTTCAGGATGAACCATCTCAAATATAGAACGGCCTTCGGCCATCAATTTAGTATATGCTAATCTTTGTTGACTATACCTTTTATCATATGGTTCTGAAACATTGTGAATATAATCTTTTGATGTCCAGTTTCTAAACATAATACCACATTTAATTGTGGCATCACATTTTTTTATAACTTCTTTATGTTCTACATTAATATAACTTAAAAAGTCTGCCCAATGTTCAGTTGAGCCTTCACCAACACCAATAATTCCTATTTTTGTTGAACGAACAACACGAATTTTAATTTTATCGCCGAATGTTTTTTGAAGAATTAAAGCAGAAACAAAGCCAGCAGTTCCGCCACCAACTATTGTAATTGAATTTATCATATAAACCTCACATGTGTAAAATATAAATTAGAATTTTACAATAACTACGCCTGAACCACCTGGTAATGTAGTGTTCACTCCGCCTGCGGCTGAACCGCCGGCTCCACCACCTCTATTTGCTGTACCTGCACCGCCTTGAGCTGGATGAGGACCAGCGCCTGCACCGCCTCCTGAACCACCGGGACCTCCACCAGGAGCGTTGTGACCTCCTGCGCCTCCGCCACCTGCATATCCTACAGATGAACCTGAAATATTGTATGATTTACCAGAACCACCATTACCACCTCTACCACCAGGAGCATTTTCACCAGCGCCGCCGGCACCGCCGCCGCCGCCTCCTACCCAAGGAGCTGATGGATGGCCTGAGCCTCCTGGATTTCCAAATCCGTAAGTACCACTATCGCCTGATTGAGTTGGCTGAACACCTGTACCTCCTGGAGGAGAACCTGTTGGGTCAGCATTTCCTCCACCGCCTGAGCCTCCTGGTTGACCTGATAATCCACCACCACTACCATTATGTGAAGGACCTTGTCCACCACCTATAGCAGTTAGTGTTGAAAATGTTGTGTTGTTTCCGTTACCACCTGGATGTGTACCATTACTAGTCGATTGAGGCATACCATTACCACCTGCGCCTACATTTAAAGATACAGCTGAACCTCCTGTTACAGAAAATCCTGGTCTATAAATTAAACCGCCGGCACCACCGCCACCACCGTGTTGATTACCGCCTGTTCCTCCGCCTGCAATAACTAAAACATCAACAGAATTAACAGCAGCTGGTGGTGTAAATGTTTGAGCACCTGTTGATGTAAATGATTGTACTACTGGTGCTTTTACCGTAATTTTAAATTGTCTTGTTGCTGTTGCACTTGTTGTAGCAGCTGATATGGTAAATGTAGTTTGTGTATCTGAACCAACTGCACTTACACTTGAATATGTAATTGCACCTGTGGATGTGTTTAAGGTAAAACCTGATGGTAAAGAACCTGAAGAAACTGAATATGTAATTGTATCACCATCGGGGTCAGTTGCGCCACATAAATCGGCAGCTGCAATTGTTCCAGAACCTCTTACTGAATCAAATACATCAAAATTTGTATCGGCTGCGTTTGTAAATGCTGGCGTTTGGTCTTGTTGAATAGCGTCAGCTAAAGTAGCAGAAAGACCTGAACCGTTTGTAACTTTAATTGCGTAAGGTTCATTTGAGTTATCAAAATCTGACCTTGCTACCGTTACCGTTAATAAGTTTGCACTATTTCTTGTAATAGATTGTGTAGATATGTTTTCAGCTGTACCCTCAAATGTTACAACTGCACCTGTCGTATCAAATAAAGAACCTTTAACTTCTATCGTAGCGTTACCACTAGCAGAACCATCAATATTTGCTGATGTTACATCACTACCACCATCAAGCGTAAAAGAAGTAATTAAAGGTGGTGAGTCAATAGATTTCCAGTCAGTACCAGTATAATACTCCATAAGATTTGTTGTTGAATTAAATCTTAATTTAGCAGTGCCATTTACTCTTTGACCAGTTGTTCCTGAAGGAGTAGTGATAGCGTCTGTGCCTGTAAATACTCTGTTCTTTCCTGTGAAGTCTCTTAAATCTGACATATTATTATTTATCCCTTATCTATCTTTATTATAGGTTCTGTACTAATTTCCATCCATAAGTTGAACCAGTATAAACTAATTGAATACCTGCGTTTTCAGTTGATATAACTAAATTTTCTGCAAGACCCATAATTTTTAAACTATTTCTTCCTATTGTTAAATTATTGGTATCAAATGTACCATCTAAATCTACAAATGATACTTGGTCACCAACTTGTGGACTTGCCGGTAAATTTACGGTAGTTGCACCACCTGTTGTACTAACAAAATTTCTATCATTTGCAGCCGCTGTAAATACGGTTGTGCCATCACCTGTAATTGTTGACCATGGATTACCGCCACCTAAACCTGTCCATTGTGTTCCGTTATAACCTTCCCATGTTACTAGAGATGAGTTATATCTAATACCACCAGTTTTCAATGCGTCACCTGTAGGTCTTTCAGCAGTTGTACCTGTTGGTGGAACAAGGTGTCCTGTTCCCATGTTATCTCTTTGAGTATAACCTACAATAGCTCTTTCTGTTGGCACGGCAGTATTAGCGTCATTACCTAATGTTTCGTCTGTACTAAATTCATTAATTGTTGCACCTA
>Ga0160423_10005559_pt1 | contig 10272 bp, 3 predicted proteins | sample CRUFie14St8metaG_FD_108191 | JGI IMG/M metagenome (GOLD analysis project Ga0160423, IMG submission 108191) | Marine microbial communities from the Costa Rica Dome - CRUD Field 142mm St8 metaG | ecosystem: Environmental > Aquatic > Marine > Oceanic > Photic zone | place: Costa Rica: the Eastern... | reverse complement strand
AGCATTTATTCTTGCTACATGATGATCTCCAAATCTACCATATAATCTAGGAATACCATGACCTTGAGCAGAACCCATAGCTCTATTACTATCTACACCTCTTCCGTTATCAAGACCTCTTATAAATTCACCTCTTAAGTTAGGTAGATTAAATGTTGAAGAACCATCACCAGCACCATAAGTTGTACCTATAGCTGCAAATAAAGCAGAATAAGCACTTCTCGATACAGCAGCACCACTACACTCAAGGTAACCAGAGGGTGCTGCATCCATAGCAAAAGCAAATACCGCACCTGTCGGTACACTTGTAATACCTGTCAACGCTGAACCATCAATTGCTGGCAATGCAGATGGAAAACGTGCGTCTGGAACTGTGCCTGATGTAAGGTTGCTTGCACTTAACGCTGTAAGGTCTTTTGCTGTATTGGCTGCTATAGCTGAGTTTATAGAGTTGGCTAACTTATCTTCCGTTACGGCATCGTCTTGTATGTTAATTGTTTCGACTGCTGAATTTTGTAGTTCGGCAGTTCCCACGCAATCATTACCTAAGTTTGCTGCTGTGATAGTTGCTGTAGCTATTTTAGAACTTGTTATACTTCCATCTGCTACTGACCCTGCTATCTTAAATTCACCAGCCATGCTTGCATGAGAAGAGCATTGGTAATACAAAGTATCAGGTGCATCATGCGGTACTGTAAATACTATCTCTGTATTATTTCCTCCCCCATTGTTTGTAACTCCTGTATTGTATGCATCATTCGTACCGCCATTAGCAATGCTGGTCTTTATATAAAATGGATGACCTCCAGATCTATTTTCAAAAATGTAAGTCTGTCCTCTAACAAGATATATTGTAGGATCATTTACTGCACCATTAAGACCTTTACCTGTAAAGGTATAGTGACTTGTGCCATCAGCACCTAAGACGTATCTAAGAGTATCTTCGATAGCTCTGGATGATACTTGTGTTAATGGCATGACTAATCTATAAGTGCTGCAATTTGGTCATCTGTAAGACCAAGCTCTTTTAACTTTGCTTTACCAGAAGCAGCGTCAGTTGCTTTCTTTGTAGCTGCTGCTGTTGCTTGATCTTGTAATGCTTTACCATGAGCTACAGCTTCGTTGTAATCAGTTGTTTCTTCTGAAGTAAACTCTTCAACTTTCCAAGTTCCGTCAGCTTGTAGTGTTGCTTTTTTCATTACTCTTTTGCTCCTAAAACTAAATAACTAAAATTGCTATCTGACATAGCATCACCATTTGACCCAAATATAGTTAAACCTTGATGAGATTCGTTTGCATTATAAAAACCAGATCCTTTATGACTATGTAATTGATTGTTTTCATTAAAATCACAATCTGTTTGAAAACCAGTTTTGGTGCTAGACGAATATGGATTCCAAGCAGTCATTACGTTTACAGAAAACCCTGCATCAGTTGCGTTCCAAAATTGTAGTGGTATATAAGAATCATTATGTCCACCTTGACGCTCAGGGCCACCATCAGGGTCTTCAAATGTGTGCACCATAGCCCATACATATGCACCATATGTTTGTGTGCCATTATCTGAAGATCTTATAAATCTACATTTAAGCCAATCATCTTGCCTAAAACTTACATAAATTCTGTACCATTTGTAAGTGTCAGAAAATATATTACTAATACTTATTGATGTAACTGCTGAACTAGGCCCTGTACCAGCAGCTATTTTTGTCCAAGCACCCGCATCATCAAAAGATAAAGCTGAACCATTAGTTTTTAAAAATTTACCAGAGTTACCAGATTGACTTGGAATAGGATCTGCTATACCTTTTGCCATATAGTTCCAACTAGCGTGTGCTGTACCACTACTTGAAGGTGCGTTACCTGTGGAGTTAGCAACGCAAATATACGTTGAAGTTATGCCTGAGTCTGTGTACTCGACAACATCATCTACTGTATATGCAGTTGAGTTGTTGTAAGTACCTCGCCAGACTAATTTAATTTTGCCGAGATCAATAGTTGCCATGTTAGATAGTTGCGATTAGCTTACCATTTGCATTAATGCTAAAGGTAAAACCAGTAGCTGCAAAAATAACATCTTCAAATGCATCATAATCTGTTCCAGATATATTGTCCACACCGCCATTAGTGCTTGTCACTATTAAATTACCCGCTGCATTTGTATTAAATCCATATACTTCTGGGGAAGATATATTTGTAAGATTAGCTCCACTTATAGCAGGGAGAGTTGCAGGGAATCTTGCATCAGGTATAGTTCCAGAGGTTAAGCTTGCTGCATTTAAAGAAGTAAGGTCAACTTCAGCCCAAGTTAAACCACCTGAGTTACCAGATTGAGCCTGTAAGAAATATCCATTAGTAGGACTATTAGATACTTTTAGTTTCTCTTCACTAACTACATTTGATTGAAGTATTGCTTCTGTTACTGTGTTGTTACTTGGAGTTCCAATGTTTACAGTAGTACCCATTACTACCGCAAAATAGCTTGCACCAGTAGGAGGTGCAGCAGACAGCTTAACTGTTCCACCATCTAAAGCAAAGCCTTCTGACGGAGCAGATGTACCAGAATTTGGTTTTTGTAAAACACCCTCTATTACTAATAAAACTTGCTGTGCTGAAGTAGGTGCATTACTGAGAGTAAAGTTTGTAGTACTGCCATCAAATGCAGGGCTAAGTGTAGATATAAAGAAGTTACCAATACTTTGTGTTTCTTCCCATGCACTTGTAGTTCCGTTATAAACATACAATTTACCTAAAGTCGTATGCCAGAACAAATCTCCAGAATCATTATTACTTGTAGGGAAACTAGAGCCTATTCTGTATCTTTCAGCAAAATCATTTATATCTCCACTTAAACCTACAAGATCATCTTCCTTAAGAGTTGCTTTGTGGTATGTATAATTTTGACCCGCACCTGTTGAAACGACAAGAAATCTAACTCCAGCAGCGACACTAGATCCACGAAAGTTTGTAGCAATGCCTGTAATGTTTACTGTCGTACCGCCTACTGTTTGACCAGATGCAGTTCCATCGGATGCTACTGCCATACCGCCAGCATCAGCAATACTTATTACGACACCTGACTGTGGTTGTGTATTAGGAAAAGAGCTTTCATTTGCGATAGCTTCTAATCCACCAATAGGTGCTAACTGTGCAGCTACATAATCAACAACAGCACCAGAGGTTGGAAACTTTGTATCATCATCAGATATAACAGTTTCCTTTTGTAAGCCATCTATCTGGTTAAGGTCGGCAATATCAGATGTTAATTCTGTACTACTAGCTAATTTGGAAGCTGTACCAGATTGCATCCCTGCTAAGGTTACTAGCTCTGCATCTGCTAATTTGTTATTAGTAACTGAGCTATTTGTTATTTCATCTGTGCCAACCGAGTTGCTTGCAAGATGACTAGCATCTAAAGGACTGCCAGCTATAAGTGCTTTTATTTCTGCTATTGTCTGATCGGTAGTCGCATTCGATTCAATGGCGTTTAGCTTTGCAAGTAAGGCATCGGTAAAAGCATTAGTATCGCTTTCTCCTTCATATAACGATTTTATTTCTGCTCCTGTTTGATCGTCTTTGGCTGACAATTCTATTCCATCTAGTTTTGTTTTATCACTAGCAGACATACTTCCAGCATTAGATCCAGATGCAGCTTGTAATTTTGAACCTTCTATAGCTGCACTTGCATTTACATCAGCATTAACAATAGTTCCGTCTGCAATTTGCGTAGATGTAATACTGCCGACTCTTTCTAAAAATGCTTTGGTTACTGCATCTTGAGCGTTGGTAGGATCTGAAACATTAATTATTGGTTTGTTATTTGCGTCTTGTCCTTGCGGTGTATTTTGAATGCCTAACGCTGCTTCGTCTTTTGCTTCTTGTATTCCATAAAGTAACTGTAAAACAGCAGTATCAAGGTCGCCAGCAGTTAAAGTAGAGCCATCAACAAAATCAACTAATGCATTTGTCAAAGGAGTATCTCTACTAATCTCAATTCCTACTCCAGTCTTAGGTGCTCCAGATGCTTCTTGTGTAGATGTAGCTGAACTAAGAGTATCAAACTCGATAGTCGTATCATTTATAAAAGTAAAATTAGTATTAGCTACATTATTAAGTGCAACAACTATATGATCCTTTTTTACATAAGGAAAAGGTATAGAGAATTGCTTGGTTGATCCGTTCCCAGTAGCAGTAAATAAAGCAAAAGGCATAGCTAAGAATTAATAATTTCCCTCCATGCATTAAGATTAACACTTGCACCATAAACTGGCAGGCTGTTCCTATCGGCATTAGCTAAATTCCTACCTGACAATTCATTTAATGAGTTGTTTAATGCGGTTTCATTACCTCTCATATATTTCTCTATATAAATATCCTTAGCTAATCCTCTATACTTTTCAATCAATTTATATATCATTTGCAATTTAGTCAGTTTTCTTTCTGTTGATATACGTTCTGGATAATTATAGCCCTGTGCTATTGATGTACCTACTAAAGATGGATCTATGTCTCTAGAGATTTGATAAGGAGTATGTGTTGTAATTAAGTAATATAAAGCTTCACTTACATTCATATCTCTGCCTATTCCGAAATAATCAAACTCTACTTCTTTTGCAAATATTATTTTAAATTTATTAAACTCTGCATCATCTAAAGGTCTATTTGTATTGCCTAATATATTTCTATCTATAAATCGTGGGTACGCTCCAGCACCATGCAATCTATTTAGCTCTGCATATATCGTGCCTTCAAATCCATAGTCTCGTTCTTGAGTTGGCCTAAAGGCAGATAATGGATTTAACATTGCCATAAAACCTCTTAGTATAGGGTTTTTGATAGATTCATATTGGAAAGGAGTAGAATAAATTTTTGGCTCACCAATTAGTTCATCTACTTCTGGTTCATAATTATCTGATATAAATGGAATACCCTCACCCATTTCTCTGAATATATTTTCTACTACACCCCATATAGGAATATCGCTATGTGGACTTACAACTCTTCGATTATCCATACCTTGCCTAAATTGCCTTATAAATTGTGGGTTAAAACCTTGTATTTTCTTTAACAAGAAAGATTCAAAAACATTTCGTTTACCCATAGTATAATTTTTCATTACACCATCCCCTGCTTGCAATTCATTAACTATCATATATATGTCATTTAATGGTTTAAATAAACTTTTATCTAACTGACCAGTAGCAGTTGACAATAAAGTTCCTTTAAGTGCTTGCAAATGTCTTAATATTTGAGCAGATGCAACGATTGATATATCTTGTATCTTCTGTAATTCTCTATCTACGTCTATCTCTTCATAAGATGTAGTCACTAAAGCGTCATCGTAATTCATAGACGTAAACTGTTCGATTGGCATTCTTTCAAGAATATCTTTATAAGTAGCTGATATAGAAAGCAATGTACCAAAAGTATCAAAAGCTTCTAAGCTTACCCATTCTGTATAATCACCATCAAAAGTTCTAAATCTTATACTCCAAGCTGGTCTTCTTTGGTCTAACATCATTTGTCTTTTTTGCTGGTTAGCACCATATCCTCCTGTAACTTCTATAGCTCCAGATGCAATTAAACCAGTACCAGCCATTACAGTCATGCCACCTATAACCATTTCTCCAATAGCATTTTCTCTTGTAAATAAATCCTCTGAATTTATATCTCTCCAGTAGCTATCTACAAATTGATTTGATACTGGTAACGACCTAGCTAAACCTTTAAGAATATTTAAAGGTGTTCTATTTACAGGGAACATAATTCCAAGAGGCGGTACATACCTTGTTCCTAAAGCAACACCTTGCGACAATAGGTTTGTAGGACTTGTTTGCAAGCTAGTTAACCTATCTCCAGCTAGTGGAACACTACCTGACCCTAAAGGTACAGACTCTTTTGCTCCAGCTGGTAGCATCTCATTAGCTAGTTTTGTATTTTTTCTATTAGTAACAGGATCACCTAGAGCTAAATAATTATCTACAAAATCAATAGTTTCCAAAGGATCTGTAATACCTTTTTCTTTAGCTCTTCTTAGTGCATACTCTCTTGTCCTTTTCTTTCTTTTCACGTTTATGTCGTCTGTAAATGCTAAATAGTCAGCAGTATCTCTCATGTATTCTGAATCAAAAAATCCACCTTTTACTACATCTCCATTAGCCATCTGGACATCAACCATAGTTTTTCTTGTTAACTCTTTTCCTTGTTTTATTGCTTCGTGAATTACTTTGCTATCAGTTATATCTATCCCTTTTAAATACATATCTAATAAAATATTTTCTGCATGTCTTATATTTTCTTGGGCAATAACTGTACCTGTACTTATTAATGTATCTAATGATGAAAATGTTCTGCTACTAAAGTTCCCTGCAATACTGCCGACTCGATGCATAAAGAGTTTTAACATACTTTTATTTGGATTTAACCACCACTCATCTCCTCTAGGTTGTTCTGTTATACGTCTAGATGGTTTGTAGTCTATAGGTAAATCTGTTTGTTCTTCGACAGCAAAGCGTTTTACTTTTTTTGCTCCTTGTACATCTAATTCAAACTGACCTCTACCTATATTTCCAAAGTTCATATCATGCTTAAATGCCATTCGAGCTAAATAGATTGCATAACCTAATTGAGAATCTGCCATTGCCTGTGCATTAAAACCTTGCAAAGCAGATCTTACATGTGCCATTCCTCTTTCAGTCTCATTAAGATTTGGATTTAATTGTGTTAACTTTGCACCTATTTGCTTGTTAAATGGCATTAATCTAGCTCTTAAAGAAGTACCAGCCATTACTCTTACAAATGTTGGTATGCCTAAGAAAATGCTGTTTCTAAAGAAATTAACTACAGACTCACCTCCTATAAATCCACTATCAGCCATTTCATCTAAACCTTTATTTATGTGCCTTAATATTTTTGAGCCATGCTCTTTATCAGTAATATATATATCAATATCAGATAATACTTTAATTAATTCTCTTGCCTCTGGTGTAGGTTTACCATTAAAAATACTTTCATATGTCTCTTTATCTAATACGTTTTTCAATTTCATCTGCCCATTAGCTAATGCATTTTCAAAATTTTCTCTACTAAATTCAGTTGGAACTTCTGATGCTGGAATTAATTCAGCTTTACTGCCAATAACAGAATTAGCCCTTTTAATGTCTGGAATATAAATAATATCGTCTGGTCGCCCTAAATCTACACCTCTTATTCTTATTCCATCTGCACCATTTCTTCTAATAAAAGTGTTTATAGCTTCTTTTTGATACTTACTTAAAGTATTTTTAAAGTTAACATTTACTCTCATCTCAGCAAGAATTTCTTTAACAGAAATACCAGCATCAACTAAATCAATTATATCTGTATCTTTTAAGCTACCTAGCAAACTGTCATCTACTGGGCTTTCAATAGGGGCATTACCAGATGTGAAATACGCACCCTTACCTAAACCTTCATCAACTTCTTGCAATCCTTTTTCCATTGCATTCTGCAAGGATTTAGAATCACCAGTTAGTTTAATACCGCTATCTTCTGGCATTATATTTAACTTTATTTGTTCTCCTCTAAACTCAACCTCTCTGCCCATCATCCTCATTCTTTGTCCAGATACTCTTCCGTATTTAGCATATGCATCATTTAACCTTGCAGAATCTTCAAAAGCTGCGACTAAAAGTTGGCTATTTTGTGGAGTAGGATTGTTTTTATAATTTACAGCAGCCATGCTAAACATGTCGTTCTGTGCATCTCTCATAAATTTAACTGCCATAAATTGTGTAAAATCTTTCTGAGCTACGACATCACCTTGTTGTGCTTTTTTAAATAAAGCTAAAACTTTGCTGGAATCGCCATCAACTTCTTCTATAAGTTGCTTTGCCATTCGAGCTATTTCTTTTAAATGTATTGATGGTAATTCTGGAAATCCCGAATTTTCTGCTAAAACAGCACTATTCATCTTATCCATAGCTTGATTTATTGCTTTGTTAGCAGCTATAAAGCTTTTATTAGTTGTTGGTATAAAGAATTTTGATCCTGTTTTTTGATACTTTCTATTAACTAATGGTCGCCTTACATTGCTCATCATTTGCTCTAAGCTTATAGCACCTTCATTTAAAGCTTCCAAGTTCTCTGTAAACAGATTACTTAGCTCGTCTGCATCTGCATCAAAATTAGTTTCTTCTACAGGATTATTTCTAAACTTAGCTCCTTCTGGAGTCATACCTCTAGCAGCTATTTTTCCATCAATCGAGTCATCAAATAAATCTTTCCAAGTTTTAAATCCTTTACCTGTTAAAAAGTTTTTAACTCTTGTTACCATATCACTTATCTTTTCAAATACTTTTTCCCACTTACCAGCTTTGCCTTCATATATTTCTCTAACTTGCTTGTATGAAGATCCAGAAATAGCAACAACTTCTTCAAATCCTAGTTTACTGCTACCATTTAAACCAAAAATTTTATCATGCATTTTAGGTTTAATTAAAGCAGCTAACCTTCTTAAAGTTGGCTCTGCACTTTTTAATAAAGCATGTTCAGCTTTAGTAAAATATCTTTGGAATAATCTATGGAATGCTTCGTGATATGCAGTTTGTGCTAAAGCACTAAAGCTCGCATAATCTTGTCCATGAATCATAGAAACTACAATTAAATCTTTTAATGGATCTTGACCAGCCCTATAAAAACCTCTAGCTCTAATTTTAGATCCGACAGGTACTCCATATTGTGCAGCACTTTTATACCCATGCGTTCCTTCAATAGGTTCTGCAACTAATTTAAAATCAATACCTGATATTTTTTCTACTTCTTGCATCAAGCCTTGTATCTCTGACCTAGTTGTTCCAGCTAAAGCAAGATGTATTTCTTCACCAGCTAAATCCCCACCCTCGTCTTCGATAGCATAATCTCTCTGCTCTGCTCCAAACTCATCTGGCTTCTTAGGATTATTAATGTCTTGATATTCTTTATTAATCTTTTCATCTAAAGCTTTTTTCTGCCTGTTTACTCTTTCACTTATTATGTCTTCTGGCTCAATATTGTATTCATAGCGACCAGCTATATCTGTCATGCCCCTATCAAAGTCGCTAATTACTTTTAATAATCTGCTGGAATAATATTGTTCTGGAGGCTCGATGGTAAGATTACCAGCTTTTAAATCTGCAATAATTTCTTTATAACGAGTCATTATCTGATTATTTGTTAAACCTAAATCTTCTAGTAGCTCAACGTACTTATAGTGAGACTTACTTTTTCTCGATGTACCATTAGCTATCTGTTTGGCAACTGTATATATAGCAATATCTAAATCACTTATAAATTCAATTACTTCGTTATTAAATCTAGGTTTTGGATTGCCAAAATAAAAACGACTATAAGGTTTGCCTTGCTTATCTACCAAGCCATCTAGCTCTGACATGTATTGTACAAACGTAAAATTATCAATCTTATGTGCTTCATCTAAGTTGTATCCTTTTTTAGTCTTATAACTTCCTATTTGTTTACGTTCATCAATCGTTGCTTTTAATTCTTTTTGTTCTTTTTTAACTGTAGCTTCAGTTTCGCTTACTAGCTCTTGCTCTTTCTCGTTGTATTTTTGTGGGTTACGTTTTCTATTTTCTAGTTCATTTCTAGCATTTACATGACCATTATGTAGCTCTAACCTACCATCTACATATTTAGCTGCTTCTTCTCTAGCTTTATCTCTAGCTGCTAATAATTTTTCATATACTGTTTCAGCCCGATTTGGGTTTGTTTCAAACAATTTACCCTGCTCACCTTTGCCATTAAGCATGTCATCAATCTGTCTATCTAGCTCTTTCTCTATCGCTTCTGCCTTTTCAAACTTTGATCTTTTAGCTTGTATATTTTTTATTTGCTTGTTCGTTAAATAATATTTTTCAGTTCTTCTAACAGCGTCTTCTAATTCAAAATTACTTAATTGTCCTACAGTTTCTTTACTTTGTAATCTCTCAGCAAGGATTGAATCTCTTGGTTTTACATCTAAAGTTTCTTCAAAAAGATGTGGATATACTCTTGCTTTTGGATTGCTAACTAAAGGAGGTATTGCAGTACCACTTATATTGCTGGGGTTATTTGTAACTTTACCTTTTGTTTTTAACTGGTCTAATATACTTTCTTGCTGATTTTCGTCTACAGATTCTATAACTTCTTTAAATTTTGGCTCGTTTCTTAATCCTTCTATTTCTTTGTCGTTATATGTGACTGTGTTTTTCTCTTGCACTAATCCTTCTAACTGGTCAGATGTTTCTTTATCTATCT
>Ga0160423_10005557_pt1 | contig 10275 bp, 5 predicted proteins | sample CRUFie14St8metaG_FD_108191 | JGI IMG/M metagenome (GOLD analysis project Ga0160423, IMG submission 108191) | Marine microbial communities from the Costa Rica Dome - CRUD Field 142mm St8 metaG | ecosystem: Environmental > Aquatic > Marine > Oceanic > Photic zone | place: Costa Rica: the Eastern... | reverse complement strand
TGGAAGTTGACACGAGAGGGTTGGCTCACGCCATGGGCCCGTCTGCGTTCCAGCGAGCTGAAGGAGCAAGAGGTCCAAGCCAGGGTGCCACCGTTCCGAGTTGTAAATCTATCTAGCGGAATCAAGCCTGGTGCCATAGCTGTTACTGAACTCGAAAGAGAGGAAGGGGAAGAGCCATTGTCCGGGCTCATAGGACATCGATTTGGTCGAGGTAGGGTGATGGCGTTGACTGTTGGAGATATTTGGCGTTGGGGTCTACGCGATCCAGAACTACAAGATGACATGGCACGTTTTTGGCGTCAGTGTCTCAGAAGGCTAGTTGCCGATGTTCCTGATCGTATTTCTGTCGAAATTAAAAAATCAAAAGATGTGGGTAGTCAGGCTGTGGACCTCGAGGTTCGTGCTTTTGACGATGAATTTCAACCTCTTGAGAATGTGGAGGTTCGATTGACGCTTACTGAACCGATCGGTGGAACGATCGAATTGGATGGAGAGCCATCATCTAGAGAAGCAGGCCTATTTGTGACTAGTTTCTTGCCGAAGGTGCCTGGAGTTTATCGGGTTGAAGTTAAGGTGTTAGACGAGACGGGAAATGTTTTGGGAGAAGCGCAATCGGGCTGGGTAGCTAACTTCGAGGCCGATGAATTTCGATCTTTGGAATTCAACCAAGATTTGTTGGCGCGTCTTGCCAGAGAAACCGGTGGCGAAGTAGTTGATTTAGATGAGCTTGATTCTCTTGCGGACCGGCTTCCTGAATTAGAGGCGCCTGTGATGGAGATTTGGTCGCGACCTTTGTGGCACAACCCTTGGGTATTCTTTTGCGCATTAGGATTATTTGGTGCGGAGTGGCTTTTACGTAGGATGAAAGGGTTGCCGTGAAGCAACATGTTTTTTTTACCTTTTTATGGGTGGCCAGTAGTTTGAGCCTTTGGTCTGTGCCAGAGGTTCTAGTTGCTGTTGGTGCCCACGGTAATGAGGAGTTTGGCAAAAAATTCACTCGCTGGGCGAATGCTTGGAAGGATGCTTGTTCGAAGGGCGGAGCTACTTTTTCAATGATTGAAAAGCCTATTGGCGACACTTCGCCACGCGAACAAATCAAAGCTTGGTTATCCTCGCGGTCAGATGGTGATTCTTCCCTGTGGATTATTTTTATTGGCCATGGGACTTTTGATGGTAAACGAGCTAAGCTCAACTTACGAGGACCAGATGTCTCGGCTACCGAACTTGCAGCTTGGATCAAACCTGTGAAAGCTCCTGTTGTTTTCTTCAATACCGCTTCTTCAAGTTCACCATTCATCTCAGCGATTTCTGGTGCGAATCGCGTAATTATAACTGCCACCCGTAGCGGAGGTGAGCAAAATTTTGCCCGCTTTGGAGAGTATCTATCAGTTGCTATCGGCAATGCAGACGCCGATCTTGACAAGGATGGCCAGACATCCGTGCTGGAAGCCTTTCTTGTGGCATCTCGTCAACTCTCAGACTTCTATGATGCTGAAGGTCGTTTAGCTACCGAGCACCCCTTGATTGACGATAATGGTGATCAACTGGGTACACCTCCTGAATGGTTTCGGGGGGTCCGACCAGTAAAAAAGTCTGTCGATGGTTCGCCAGATGGCTACCGAGCCCACCAGTTTCATCTTGTTCTTGGTGAACAGGAGAAGCTTGTTCCTGAAGAGCTGCGTAGGGAGCGTGATGCTTTAGAGGTAGAGGTCTACAAACTACGTGACCAAAAGGCTCAGTTACCTGAAGAAGAGTATTACCAAAAGCTGGAAACTATCTTGCGTAAGATTGGAAGAATCTACGAACAAGCCGGCTAAGACAGTACGATCTGGACTCCTCGGTTCAAATGCAGATCTCGTTTGGCCGAACCTCCACATATGGAAAGTTCTAAAAGTCCGTCACTGTTAAGGATCGCTAGACGCTCACCCTCTCTAACTGCAGAGTAGTGGGGGACTAGTGGGAATTGATGAGTGCCACATTCTATGGTGAAGGTTTCGTTTGGCATTTCTATAATATCCTCTTGGCGGATATTGGAGATTGCATTCCCAAACTGGTCAAAGTGAAGGATTTCTCCTGTAGTGTGGCATTCGTCAAACTTGGGGTTAGGCATGTCTAGTTCCCGGATAGAGGGGGCTGGGCGTCCCATTTCCATTGGGCGGATGCCGTTTGCTAGCGCAGCGGCAGCAGGAGCAAATAAAGCTAGTCCGTCAAAACTTTGGTGTGCATCCCACCATTCGGTATTTTTATTGAGGTAGTAGATCGCATGGGGGCCCATCTTGCTAAGCAGCAGTGAGAATATTCCATTATCTGGTCCAATTAGCCACTGATTAGCGACGTAGGCGAGGAGTGGTTCGCGTTCCGACCCAACTCCAGGATCTATGACAGCGATGTGGATAGTTCCATCAGGGAAATAAGGCACACTCCTCTTGAGGCACCATGCCGCCTCAGTTGTGTTTTGTGGTGGGATGTCATGAGATATGTCTACGATATGGGCATCAGAGTGCAGACTTAGAATGCGCCCCTTCATCGCTCCAACATAGCCGTCTTTTGTTCCAAAGTCGGTGGTGAGTGTTATCAGTGCCATAATGCGTCCTTTTTTTTAGGTTGCAGGGTATTTAGTGGCCGTGTTGGGGCCGGCACGGACCGGTTTAAGTAATTTGAAAAGTCGAGTCCAAAGAAAGATGCTTGTTAAAAGAATTTAGGAGCAAATTGCTGTTAATGTTTCCGTTGTATTTTATACCTACAACTTCCGTTAGGATCTATTTCCTGTCAAATCTCTCAGGTGATATTTTTGAAACAAATTTACAGACCACCCATTCTAACCCATATTCCCCTTTTACAATCGTGGGCACTTAACTTTTTTTGACGCCATACAACTCCCAAAAATTTGAACACAAAATTCGTTTAATGACTCTTTTATAATGTTGTCCCGATACATCCTTCTTACTCTGTTATTTGCCATTAACTTGCATGCTCTCGATTGGCCTCAGTGGCGTGGTCCTGAGCGATCTGGCGTATCGACTGAAACCGGTCTTCTGCAGGTTTGGCCAGATGGCGGGCCTAAGCTACTTTGGGAGGAAGGTAAAGTCGGTCAGGGTTACTCAAGTTTAGCCATATCAGAAGGGCGTATTTTTACCATGGGGGACAAGGACGGAAGTAGCCACCTCTTCGCGTTAAAACTGGAGGATGGTTCTTCCCTATGGTCTTTGAGGGTTGGTAAAGCCGGAGGGAATTATTCGGGTACTCGTGGTACGCCTACCGTGGACGGAGATACCGTTTATGCATTAGCTCAGTTTGGAGATTTAGTCTGTGCCGACGTCGCCACCGGTCAAATCCGCTGGCGAAAGAATCTTGGTGAAGATTTCAGTGGTTCATCAGGTGGATGGAATTACAGTGAGTCTGTACTGGTTGATGGTAATAATGTCATTTGTTCCCCTGGAGGAAAGGAAGCAACAGCCTTAGCCCTTAATAAGACTACTGGAGCCGTGGTTTGGAAGACATCTCTACCCGAGGCTGGGCAATCCCACTATTCTTCATGGGTGGTTTCCAATGGCGCTGGCATTAAGCAGTATGTGCGACTGTTTGCTGGTGGTACCTTTGGTATCGCCGCCGCAGACGGAAAGTTTCTCTGGAAATATGTTCGCCTAGGACGAAATACGGCTAATATTCCGACACCGATTCCTTTTGGCGATTACCTATTCACTGCCGCTGGTTACGGCAAAGGAGGTGCACTTCTCAAGCTTGTTCGTAGTGGCTCTGGTATCGAAGCTCAAGAGGTCTACTACAATAATGAACTCAAAAATAAGCATGGTGGCGTTGTTAAGATAGGCGAGTACTTGTACGGCGACTTTGATGACCGAGGTCGTCCTTGGTGTGCGAAAGCTCTCACAGGAGAAGTGTTATGGCGTCGCGATAGTGGAGGTGCCGGTAGTGGTTCTGCATGCGTCACCTTTGCTGACGGTCGACTCTATTTTAGATACCAGAACAAAATCATGGCTTTGATTGATCCTTCACCAGAGGGTGGCTTTCGACAAATTAGCTCATTCGAGATTCCAGACGGGATGAAGCAGAGTTGGGCCCATCCAGTCATCAGTGGAGGGCGGCTCTTCTTGCGCGGTAATAATAAAATCCTTTGTTACGACATCACCGATCCTGACCGCAGTCCCAAGCCTGCCATTTCTAGGAGCCTACGTATGTGGAAGGATAATACAGGTAACTTTCAAGTCGAAGCCATCTACAAAGGCCAACGTGGAGGCAATCTGGTTTTAGAACGCAAAGACGGTTCTGTGATTCAAGTGCCGCTATTCCGCCTGAGTCCTTCAGATCAGAAACTTATCCGTGGAAATTAATATCTGAGTTGCTACTCTTTTACAGGATTTCGGCCAATGACTGGAAATTGTTCCAGTTCGATGGTGGAACCACTAACGGGGCGAAAGTCTCCTGCGACGAAAGGCAGGGTCATACGAGCAATTTCGTCTGGAGTTTGAATGGATCCGCGGGGTGCGAATTCGCGCGGAATTTTCTGATGCCAATCTTCAGGGAGGCCCTCCTTTATTTTGCGTATTCGTTCGTTTTTGGAAAGAACCCATCCGAGGTTGAGCTGGTAGGAGCAGATACCGAGCGTACCATGTAGGTGGTCACCGAGACTTCGAGTCAGAGTCATCAGTGCGCCTTTGGACATGCTGTATGCCAGTAGGTTAGCTTCGCCGCAGTAGGCATTGATACTACCTATATTTACAACTACCCCCTGATTCTTGGCTAGTGATTCAGTTGCGGCTTGAATTAGAAGCAATGGGGCTCGTGCATTAACTGCCATTGTTTGATCGAAGAGTTGAGCGTCAGTTTCGTGCAGTGTAGCTCGGGGGATGACTGCAGCATTGTTGACGAGCGCGTCGATGCCACCAAAGGACTCCTGTGCAATCTCCACTAGTTCGCAAGGCGCATTAGGGTTCGATAAATCACTAATTTTAAGAATTGCTCGTTCGCCAAGCTCAGACAGGAGGGCTTGTCCATCAGCTTCTTCTAGTCCATGGAGAACAATGTTGGCGCCCTCCGCATGGAAGCGTCTGGCCATCGCCTCACCGATGCCGGCTGTACTTCCAGTGATGAGGATGGTCTTGCCTTGGAGCTTCATCCTAAAGCGTCGAGTAGCTTCTGCGTCTCTTCTCGGTCTTTTTTGTTTTCGGCTAGTTGTTTACGGGCTCCTTCCACTACATTGTCAGGCGCCTTGGCGAGAAACGATTCGTTGGCAAGTCGTGCTTCCGTACCAGCGATGATTTTGTCGAGTTTAGCTAGTTCTTTGGTGAGGCGGGTAGTTTCGGCTTCCTTGTCGATGGCGGAGCCAGGATCGAGGTGGAGTGTGCCTAGAGGTGTTACAGTGGCGGGAGTGGTGGCATCATCTTGTTTGGGCTCAAGGGATTTGGCGCCAATGATGCGGACGAGTTTGTCTTTATAAGACTCAATAATCTGGCAGCAGTCCTCGTCCGCCTCGTAATAAAGGGCTACATTGTTGTTGGTCGCTAGGTTGAACTGTGCCTTTAGGGCGCGGACTAGGCTGACGGTTTCGCGGATGTTTTCAATTTGGCCTTGGGCGGCGGGGTCGATCTGAATGCCTTTGTTTGCAAGGGCGTCGCGAAGGGTGTTTCCGTCTCCGGGGTTTTCATATTGGATGGAGCTTTCCTTGGTGGGTTCTCCTTCCCAGTCTTGGCTGAAGTGAAGATGATACCATAATTCCTCCGAGATGAATGGGGTGAGTGGATGGAGGAGAAGGAGCGCCTGACGGAGGCAGAGGTCTTGAATTGCGAGACAAGTTTCTTTCTTAGCCGGATCTTGGAGTTTCGCTTTAGAGGTTTCGACGTACCAGTCGCAGAGGTCGTTCCAGATGAAGGAGTAGAGCGACTGGGCAATGGTATTGAACTGAAAGTCCTCAAAACCTTTGGCAATCTTATCTTGAGTTGCTGCAAGCTGTCCGAGAATAGCTTGGTCATCTGTATCGAGTTGGGCGGGATCGATGCGGTCGAGGATCTTTTCGATACTGGAATTGTCCCCGGATTCGCCGGACATTTGGCGGAAGCGGGAAACATTCCAGAGCTTGGTGCAGAAGTTGCGGCCAGTTTCGACGCGAGTTTCGTCAAAGCGAATGTCGAGGCCCGTAGGGGCGATGCTCATGATGCCGTAGCGGAGTCCGTCCGCTCCGTACTCAGCGATGAGGTCTAGCGGATCAGGCGAGTTGCCGAGAGACTTCGACATCTTCCGGCCTTTTAGGTCGCGGATAATTCCGGTGAAGTAGACATCCTTGAAGGGGATGGACGCCTTAATCTCTTCTTCTGAAAGCGGGGAAAGGTCTCCGTCGTCCCGACCATTGTGGAACTGAAGACCAGCCATGATCATGCGTGCGACCCAGAAGAAGATGATGTCAGGGCCAGTTACAAGCGTAGAGGTGGGATAGTATGTGCCGAGGCCTTCCTTTTCCATTAAATCTTTATCAGGCCAACCCATGGTGGCGATGGGCCAAAGCCAGGAAGAAGCCCATGTGTCGAGGACGTCATGGTCTTGCTTGAAACCATGTTTCTCGATTGGATTGCAATCGCCCTCTTCCAGCGTGCAGTAGTAGATGTCGTACTCACCGGGCTCAAGTGGAAGGGCTAGTTCAACTTCTTCGCCTGTGCCGACTTTATGAATGCGAACAACGGTTAGTTCGTCTTTCCAGTTGCCTTCGATATAGGAATCCAAGCCCCAGGAAAGGAGTTCATCTGACCAATTTTTATCGGTTAGGCTTACCCTTTTGTGCCATACCGGGATCCGGTGCCCCCACCAGAGTTGGCGAGAGATACACCAGTCCTTGATGTTGTCGAGCCAGTGGAGGTAGGTTTTGACCCAGCGTTGGGGATGGAACTTAATGATTTCATTACGGACAGCTTGTTTGGCTTCTTCGATACGAGGATATTTAAGGAACCATTGGTCGGAGAGGCGTGGCTCGATAGGGACGTCGGCACGTTCAGAGAAGCCGACGTTGTTTTCATGTTCTTCTGTTTCGATGAGGTCGCCTTGTTCCTCAAGTTTTTTGACCGTGGCCTTGCGAGCTTCAAAACGATCCATGCCACCGAACTCCTCACCAGCTGTTTCGGGATTGAGGGTGCCGTCGGGGTTAAGGCAGTCGATGATTGGGAGGTTGTGGCGCTCGCCGATTTCGAAGTCGAGTTTATCGTGGGCGGGAGTGACCTTGAGCATCCCAGTGCCGAAATCTTTCTCTATGACCTTGTCGGCGATGATGGGGATTTCGGCTGGCTGTAGGGGACGACGGACGTGTTTACCTTTGAGCTGTGGCCAGCGTTCGTCTTCTGGATGGATGGCGACAGCGGTGTCACCCATGATGGTTTCCGGGCGGGTTGTGGAGACTTGAATATATTTGCCCGGTTCCTCGACTATCTCGTAGCGAATAGTGTAAAGGTAGCTTTTCTGTGGCTTCATGATGACCTCCTCGTCCGAAAGGGCAGTGAGGCTGGATGGGCACCAGTTGCACATGCGACGACCGCGGTAGATAAAGCCGTCTTTGTAAAGCTTGAAAAAGGCGGTCAGGACAGCCTTTGAGTAATGTGGGTCGAGGGTCTGCGTCGTACGTTCCCAGTCACAGGAGGCTCCAAGGCTACGGAGCTGCTTAAGGATGATGCCCCCGTGCTTTTCCTTCCATTCCTGAGCGTGTTCGAGGAATTTTTCGCGACCTAGATCGTGTTTGTTAAGCTTTTGCTCGCGGAGGTGTCGTTCGACCTTGGTCTGGGTAGCGATGCCTGCGTGGTCAGTTCCTGGGAGCCAAAGGACATTTTTGCCTTCTTGGCGTGCGCGGCGTGAAAGAATGTCTTGGATGGTATTGTTGAGGACGTGCCCCATGGTCAGCACACCGGTGACGTTCGGCGGTGGGATAACTATACTGTAGGGTTCACCGTCTTTTCTAGGATCGCCTCTAAAGCAACCCCAGTCTAGCCATTGGCTGTACCATCTTGGTTCAACATCTCCTGGTTCGTATTTCTTCGAAAAAATCATATTTTAGAATTTTGAAGGCTGGGTGAAATAGAGGATTTCAGTCCTTGAGAAAAGGGATTAATTTGGCATTTTCGCATCAAACATGGATGTGGTCAGTCTTTTGCCGTTTTCTGTGTGTGCTAAATCCATCATGAACTCAATTGAGCAGTCTCCGCTTTACCGTCGAGTACGCCAGCATGCTGAGCGTCGCCTTTGTGGTGACACCTACCGTGAACCGTCGAGTTGGATGGAAGAGCTTCGACAGTTTGTTCGATTGGAGAAGGAGATGTTACGACGCTACCACGAAAAGCGTGATCCAGGGCTGATGGTTTGCCAGGCCTACGCTGTAATGATTGACGTTCTGCTGGAGTTTCTTTACGGTAATTCAGTGCGTGGTTGGTTGCAGAATCACAAATCTCTTCCCACGGCGATGGCTATTATGGCTACTGGTGGCTATGGACGAGCGGAGCTTTGCCCACACAGTGACATCGATCTTTCTCTCGTCTATGGTTCTCAGTCTAGTGGAAAAGTACGGGATTTTCAGGAGTGGATCACCCAGCACGTGCTTTATCCATTGTGGGATTTGAAGTTCAAAGTTGGTCATGCGTCCAGGACGATTAAGGAGTCAATCGCCGAGGCCCGTAGTGATATTCAGACGAAAACCGCGCTTCTTCAGTGCCGACATATTTGTGGGGATGCTGAACTAACTGCCGATTTCATTGAGAAATACAGCAGGTTCATAGGAAAGGATGACCCTGAAGAATACCTTATCACGCGACGGCGTAATCAGAAGGATCGCCGAGCCAAATACCTTGGCACAGTTTTTTTACAGGAACCAGATATTAAGAACGGCGTTGGTGGTCTTCGCGATTTTCAGAACCTAATCTGGATGGCTCAGGTAAAGTTTGGTATTTCTAGTCTAGATGGTCTGCTTGAGGCTGGCTACATCCAGAAGGGAGAATACACCGAACTATCTGAAGCCTATGACTTTCTGCTTCGTGTTCGCAACGAACTACATTTTCAGAGTTCTCGAGCTTCTGATGATCTTCTCTTGGACAAACAACCACTTGTAGCCTACTCTCTGGGTTATCGGCAGCGTAATATGCTCAAACGAGTGGAGTTTTTCATGCGTGACTATTATGCTCACGCCCGGAACATTTTCACTCTATCCAATGCGTTGGAGAAACATTTTCTTGTTCCTGAAGAGAAAAGCACTGCATTGCGAAATCCCTTTGTTAAGGCTGGAGAAAGCTCTGAGGTTGACGGTTTTATCCTCAAGGACGGTGAATTAGAATTACAGTCCGATTCTGTATTTGAGGAAGATCCCGTAAGGTTAGTCCGAGTTTTCCGGATCTGTCAGCAGCAAGAGGCTCGATTGGGTCCCAAATTAGTGCGTAAGATTCAAGAATCTAGAAATTTTCTGACGCCCGCAGTCGCCGATGACCCTAGGAGTTGTAAGGCATTTCGTTCAATTCTGCAAACAGCGGGCAAGGTCCATCCCATCCTCTCTCAGATGCATGATCTTGGAATTCTAGGTCGCTTCCTGCCAGAGTTCGAAGGTTTAACCTGCCTTGTTCAACATGAATTTTACCACCGTTACACTGCGGATATTCATACTCTGAATACCATCCGCAACCTCGATGAGGTTTTTCTACGAGACGACTCACGTCATATCAAATTTCGCGAGTGTCTGCACGACTCTACTACGCCTACACTTCTCTACCTTGTGCTGCTACTCCATGATATTGGAAAATCAAAGGGCATCAAGGGGCATGCACAGACTGGGGTTGAGATGTCAGGCCCCATTTTGAAACGTCTTGGAATCCCAGCGCCACTGCATGGAAATATCCTATTTGTTATCCAGCACCATCTGGCGATGACCAAGTTTGCCCAGCAGCACGACGTTGATGATCCTGAAACCTGTCAACTTTTTGCTGATTTTATCCGCGAACCTGATCTGCTCCGTTATTTATACGTGCACACCTACTGTGATACTCAAGGAACTGCACCAGATCTATGGAATAGCTTTAAAGAATCACTCCTAGATTCACTTTACAAAGGTACACTGCATCAACTCACTGGCCGTCAGGGATTGGAGGAGGCTGCAAATCAGCTTAAAGACGAACTTCGTTTACAGTTGGCCAACCGTGCTCTTGAAGGTATAAGCGAAGAGGAAGTTGAGGCCCACTTTGAGAATCTACCTCCTCGCTATTTCCTTCACACTTCGGCAGAAGAGGTAGAGCGACACCTATCTTT
>Ga0160423_10005555_pt1 | contig 10276 bp, 3 predicted proteins | sample CRUFie14St8metaG_FD_108191 | JGI IMG/M metagenome (GOLD analysis project Ga0160423, IMG submission 108191) | Marine microbial communities from the Costa Rica Dome - CRUD Field 142mm St8 metaG | ecosystem: Environmental > Aquatic > Marine > Oceanic > Photic zone | place: Costa Rica: the Eastern... | reverse complement strand
GTTGATGTAACATTTCATGTTGATATGTCCAGTGAGGAAGTAAATGGAGATGTTTATATGATTGGTAACTTTCAAACAATTCCATGGCAGACTCTTTTATTACCTACAGTAATGGTAGATGAAGATGGAGATGGAGTTTACTCTGCAACTATTTCTGTTTCTAGCGATGATTTAGTAGAATATAAATTTGTTAATGGTTCAGAGGTTGAAGATGATTTAGGTATTGGAGCTTGTGGGAATAATTCTGATTCTTCATGTACTTCACCAGGTTCAGATTGTAATAATAGAGAATTTCAGGTTCCTAGTTGTGAATTGAATGATAATGGTGAATGCGCACTTGAAGCTATAGATGCAGGGAATTTTGTTTTTAACTCATGTGACTTAATTTCAACTACAGTGAATTTTACAATTGATTTGAATGATTGGGAATATCCTAACGCAGATTATGATCAATGTGGTTTAAATGGTTCATGGAATGCTGATGGAGATAATTGGCTTGGTTGGGGTCTTACATTAACTGATGATGATGGAGATGGAGTTTTTCAAGGCTCATTAGATGGACTCACTCCTGGAACTTATGAGTATATAGTTTTTTGTAGTGGTGTAGCAGATAATTATTCAGGTTGGGGAGTTAGTTTAGGTGCACCATTAGGTTCTGAATGTGACGGTGATCCTTCAGATGAATTTCCAAACTATGGTTTTAGTGTTGGAGAAAATGATTTAGATGTGAATGTTTGTGCAGGTAGTTGTGATTCAGAATGCTCTGGAAATGGAGGGGGAGATGATACCCCCACATATACAGTAACATTTGATATTGATGGAGTTGAAGATTGTGGTTTTGTTAGTGTCACAGGAACTTTTGATAATTGGTCTGGATGGGGTGCTAATACTGATACTAATATGCAGGCTGAAATTGCTGATGGAAGTTATGAATTTGCAATCTTATGTGTAGACAATACTGCAGATGGATGGTACAATGATATTTGGGGTAATTCTGTGATGATTGATGCTCCACTTTACTCTGAATGTGATGTTGTCCAAAATGGAGAAAATCCTAATTATGGATTTACTGTCAATGGAAGTGATTTAACTGTATCATATTGTGCAGGAACTTGCGATACTACTTGCTTAACAGAATGTGATCCTTATTTAATGTGTGCTGAAGTTTTAACATGTTTTGGTGATCAATTATATCCAACCTCATGTGGTCCTGAAAATTGTGATGAACCACTTCTAGATACAGAAGGAATTTGTGCTCCAAATGAACATACCGTTACTTTTGATATAGATGGAGTTGAAGATTGTGGTTTTGTTAGTGTTACAGGAACTTTTGATAATTGGTCTGGATGGGGTGCTACATCCGATACTGATATGCAGGCTGAAATTGCTGATGGAACTTATGAATTTGTGATACTTTGTGTAGATAATACTAACGATGGATGGTGGAATGACATTTGGAGTAATTCAGAAATGCTTGGTGCTCCAGTATATTCTGAATGTGATGTAGTTCAAAATGGTGAAAATTCTAATTATGGATTTACAGTAAGTGGAAGTGATTTAACTGTTGAGTATTGTGCAGGATCATGTGATGCAACATGTTCGACTAATGGAGATTGTTCTTCAATAATTGGAGATGTGAATCTTGATAATGTCATTAATGTTGTTGATGTAGTTGCACTTGTAGGGCATATTTTAGGTACTAGTCCTTTAACTTCTATATGTGAAGCTGATACAAATGATGATGGAATTTTAAATGTTGTTGATGTTGTCGCTTTAGTTGGTATGATTTTAGGTGACTAGAAAAATTAATAAAATAATATGTTTATTTTTTCTTTTTACTAGTTTAGTTTTTACTCAAACTACAGGTAAGATATCTGGACTAGTATTTGATAAAGATAATAATCCTGTAATAGGTGCTAGTGTTGCAATCATCGAATCAAATATTGGTACGGCTACGGATGTAGAAGGTTATTATTATATAATAAATGTTTCTCCGGGTTCATACATATTAAAAATCAATATGATTGGCTATAAAGCTGTAACTGTTGAAAATGTAACTGTTTCAGTAAATAAAACAACTAGAATAGATATAATGCTTGAGGAATCATTTGTACAAGGTGAAGAAGTTGTTGTCACTGCCTCAAAAATTTCCACTAAAAAAGATCAATCAGGTACAATTAAAAATATATCAGAAGATCAAATTGATATACTCCCAATTAAAGATGTTCAGTCAATTGTTACCATGCAAGCAGGAGTAGTTGATGGACATTTTAGAGGAGGAAGAAGTACAGAAGTTACATACTTAGTTGATGGTATGAGAACAGATGATGCATACGGTGGAGAATCACAAACCGTATATCTTGAACCATCAGTCTTAAAAGATCTAGAGGTGATAACTGGAACATTTAATGCTGAATACGGACGGGCTATGAGTGGTGTTGTGAATCAGGTTACAAAAGATGGAAATAATAATTTAGAAACTTCATTTTCATCACGATATGAAAATTTTTTCAGTACGAATAATGATATTTTTGTAGGTTTAGATCAATTTAATGTTAATTTAAATCAAGATTATAATTATCAACTAAGTGGCCCAATTGTTAAAGATAAAATATTCTTTTTTATGAATTTAAGATATCAAGATAATTTAGGTCATTTAAATGGATATGATTTTTTCAATGTTTCAGATCAAAGTAATTTTCAATCAGATAATCCATCAAATTATTATTCAGAACATTCAGGCTCACATGTTTTTGAAACATATTGTTCAAATTCGCGAGGTGGAGAAATTTTTGATCCAGAAACAGGTGGTCATATTATTGATGATTCTGAGTGTATGCAATACGGTGATTGTGAGTTTTTAACCCTAGAAGGTGATTCATACTATTTTTTGTATAGTTCTGCATCAACAGTTGTAACTCAGTCACAATGTATTGATTATTCAAATGAAAGTGATGAAATAATAACTAGATTCATTCCTGCTCAAATAAGATTAGAATCTGATGCTTTTGTTCCAATGAATAATTTTATTTCATCATCTATTTTAGGAAAAATAACTTTTAAACCATCTTCCAAATATAAGATTTCAGTAATGAATACATTAAATAATTACGAGGGCAGTTGGTTTAGTAACTTTTATAAATATTCTCCTGATTCAAGATCTTCCAATTTTTCTGATAATAATTTTACATCAATTTTTTTGAATTACATGATAAGTTCATCATCGTTTATGGATGTTAAATTTTCATATAATTTGAAAGAGAGTGGTCAATACGTATATGAAAATCCATTGGATTCTAGATATGTTTCAAATGAATTATCTGCAAGTGAATCAAGTTTCTTACAAGGAGGTCATGATAAGGTTCATAACAAATCAAATATACGTGATTATAATTTTAAATATGATTTGAATACTCAGCTTAATTCAATTCATAATGTAAAATTTGGTTTAGATATTTTTGCTCACGATTTATCGATTAGGAATTATACTATTAAAGATTTGTACCCTGATAATCCTTTTTCATATGTTCCAACTATTGATTTAGGAGATTCTTCCAGTTCTTTTTCTGAAGAATATGATGTAACAAGTTATGAATATTCAGCATATCTACAAGATAAAATGGAATTTAGTGATATGGTTATAAATTTTGGTCTCAGGTATGATATGTTTGATCCTAATACTTATGTTCCGTCAAATTACAGAGATCCAAGAAATGAATATTATAATGCTTTATGTGGCGAACTAATAACAGATCCAGATCCTTCATGTGAAAGTTTAGAATTTTCAGTACCAATAAAAACAGACATTCAATCTCAAATTAGTCCAAGATTTGCTTTGTCTTATCAAATAAGTGATGCTTTATTAAGATTTAGTTATGGACATTTTTTCCAGATGCCACCTTTATATTCAATGTACTCAAATCCTACTTGGTTAATTTCAGCAAATGACTTTCAAACAATTTTAGGTAATCCAAATTTAGAAGCTGAGAAGACGGTTAATTATGAATTTGGGTATTGGTCTGAAATAAATGATTTAATGAGTTACGAGATAGTTGTTTTCAATAAGGATATATATAATTTGCTGACTACTATTACTCTTCAAAATGAAAGTGAAGTTAAATATGGATTATATTCAAATAAAGATTATGGAAATGCAAGAGGACTTGAGTTAATTTTTGACTATATTGATGGCCCTCTAAATCTTGTTGCTAATTATACATATCAACATACAAAAGGAATTGCTGATTCTCCGACTACATCATTTAGTAGGGAAGGTGCTAATCAAGATCCAATCACAAGATTACTGCCTCTTTCTTGGGATCAAAGGCATACTTTTAATTTAACTTTCGGTTATAATGTTGAAAAATATGGTTTTACTTTGAGTTCATATTTTAATTCTGGTACTGCATTTTCTTTCGTTCCTATTTCTACAAATTCGCTTGCTGCAATTAATTTGGAACCTAATAATGCATATAAACCTTCAAACTTTACAGTTAATTTATCCAGTTACTGTAACATCCCTAAAATAAATGCTAGGATAACATTTGAGGTTTATAATCTTCTTGATGCCCTAAACGAGTATGTAGTTAATGCTCAAACAGGTCGTTCATATAGTGCAATATTAACTGAAAGTTCATCACTATCTTTTAGAAATAATTATACATCTATAGAAGATACGTACCAGGACCCTAGTCATTATGGTGCTCCCCGATCAATAAAAGTAGGTATTGATTTTAGATATTAATGAAATTTATTTTTAAAATATTATTAATTGTTTCTTTAATAACTGCAAACCAATATAATGGTCCAGATGATCCTGCTGGTGATCCTGGAGCAACTCAGGGCGGTAGAATGAATGGTAATAGGGTATTGCTATATTTTGAAAATAATACTCAGTTATCTGACTGGCAAGACGGAGGGGGGGATAGTCATTTACTTTTTGATGTTTCTATCTGGCCAAATGACGGAACAGGTCTTCCAATGCTTGATGGTGTTGCTCTACTTGTAGGAGCAAAAACATATATACAAAATGATGGTATTAATACCAATATTGATACTGTTATAGTGGATGACTTAATAGAAATAAATAACCCAAATAATAATTTGCATGAAGTATATTTTCTGCAAACTGCTTATAGAGAAGAGATGGATTATGATGAAGATGAAAACATAAGGTGGGGTTTACAGCCAGTTTTTGGATATACGAACCCAAATACATTTATCAATGATTATCCAGCAATGAGTAATGATCCTAACAGTTGGCCATCTGCATGGCCTTCAACTGGTTCACAAACAAAATGGCCTGGTGAATGGGATGGAAGATTTGGAAGAGGAATACAATATGCTGACTTAGAAACATACTTTGTTGCTAATGATGCTCAAGATCAGGAATATTTACCTCTTAATACTAGATGGGAGTGTAAAGATCCATCAGGTAATGTAATTGGTAATCCAACTCAAAATTTTAATGAATGTAGCGAAAATTGTATTTTTGATTGTTCTCCACAAAGATTATTCGAATATTACCCAAGACCTGGTAAATTCATTCAAGAAGGTACAGTTGGAGGTCAAGGTGGTGCACCATGGGGTGGAATCGGTATAAGAGTTGAAGCTAGAGCATTTCAATGGAATAATCCTTTAGTTAGAGATGCTTTATTTTGGGAATACAATATTACAAATATCTCAGATTACGATTTAAATGAAATGGCATTCGGCTATTGGGTAGATAATGCTATTGGAGGAGACGCAGATGATGATGAGTTGGGTTATTTTGATATTGACTTAGATTTATCATATTCATGGGATGACTTAGATGGAGGATTTGCTGGAGGTACACCAGGAATAATGGGTTTCGCTTTTTTAGAAAGTCCAGGTATTTCTGATGATGGAATAGATAATGATAATGATGGTTTAATTGATGAATCGAGAGATAATGAAGCAGGTAATTATCTTGTAGAAGAATCCAGATATGAGGGTGATGAAGATGGTGATTGGACACCTGCTACTGATATAGATGGTAATGATATTTTAACTGGAAATCAAACATGTGTTATTATAAACGATGACGTAGGTTTAGATGGTGTAGGTCCAAACGATATTAATTATTTAGCACCAGACGAAGGTGAGTGCAATGGAAGACCTGACTGTGTTGAGGGTGTAGGCTGTGAACCTAATTTTGGTGAAACAGATATATCCGAATCTGATATGCTAGGATTAACAACATTTAAATTGTTTCCTATAGATGGTCATCAAGAAAGTGCAACTACAAAATGGTTTAAAAATGATCAAATTATGTGGGATTCACTTATGGTTGCATCCGATCCAGAAAATGCATTTGATACATTTGATCAAACTCCTGCAAATCTAGTCCAGCTCTTTTCTTCTTCTATTTTTGCTTTAGAAAGTGGTAGAACAGAAAGAATTTCAATGGCTGAGATTCATTCTATGGATGATATCTCAAATATTTCTGAAAGTGGCCTTGAACCAGATGCACCAGCTTTATTCATTTTAAAGCAGACAGTTCAGCTTATTTATGAGACTGATTACAGGTTTGCTACTCCTCCTAATTTACCGACAGTTACAGCTGAGGCTGGAGATGAACATGTTATTTTATCATGGGATAATATTGCTGAAAGTTCAGTTGATAGATTTTTACCTGATAGTCTTCAGAATGATTTTGAGGGATATAAAATTTATCGTTCTACAGATAAATATTTTAGAGATGCACAAATAATAACTGATGGTTATGGAAATCCTATGTTTTACGATCCTATTTTTCAATGTGATAAAATTGATGGAATTCAAGGATTCGCAGATTATGCAACAGTTTTTGGAGCAGCATATTATTTAGGTGAAGATACTGGTATTGAACATAAATTTATTGATACTGATGTAGAGAATGGTAGAACATATTATTATGCGGTTGTAGCTTATGATTATGGTTTGCCACCGATTGATCAGCTGGAAAGTGGTATACCTCCGTCTGAGAATAAAGCTTTGATTCAGCTTGATGAGAATGAGTATGTCGTACGTACAGGCCAAAATGTTGCTGTCGTTATTCCTAAGAGTGCATCATCAGGGTTTATTGATCCTTCAATAAATATTCAAAGTGGAATTAATAATGGTTCGGGTGACATTAGTGTAGATGTTTATTCTCCTGGATTAATTGAGGATAATCAAGAATATATTTTAACTTTTTCAAATGAAACTGATAATGAAAATTATTTATCAGCAAATGGTTATGAAATTTTTAAGAAAGATCCTTTTTGTTTACCATCGTATGAATGTTCTGAACTTAACAGTCAAGGTTTATGTAATGATACCAATGGTTGTAGTTGGATAGAAGTTGAAGATGGAGATGATTATTGTAATGAAATTGTTTGTGAAATTTATGCTGAAGATGAGTGCTTAAGTGAAGATGATTGTGTATGGATTGATTTTACATGTCAAAAATCTAATTTTGGTGATGATTATTGTGAAAATATTTTAAATGAATCTGAATGTGAGGATGATGTATCATGCGGACAATGGAATAAATATAGATTAATGGCAAGCGATTTTGGTCAGATTACTGATTTGAATGAAAATTTTAATTTTGTTCAAAATAATACTCCTCAATATTCGTATTGGACTTTTGATCCAAATAAAACAATTTCAACTGATGTAATAGATGGTCTTGTTTTTTCAATACAGAACATTGAGTCAGGGTCTTTTGCAAATAGTGGTTGGTTACCAGGAAGTTTTTCAATGACAGATCCCATTATCAATATCAATGATAGGGTTGCAAAGATAAAAACATCTAATGTTCAAATTCAATTTTCAGATTCAATATTATATACCAGTCCTGAAATATTATTAACCTCCTCTCCTCAGCTTAACTATCAATTATTAGATGAAGAAGATTTAGATATAGGTGCCGGAAGTTATGAGTTTATCACTGATAATGAAGTTTGGTCTATTCCAGTTAATTTTAATTTTGTAGTAAAAACAAATTTACATTCAGATAATCCAGATATCCTTGATTTGTTAGTCATAGATATTAATAATAGTGGAGAGTATGAGCAATATGAAGATAAAATTTTAGTTGGAACTTCATACGTTGATAATTCTTTTGGATTTCCTTTAAGCTTTTGGGAGAATACACACTTTTCGTTACAATTTGCTGGTGATACTAGCCCAGGAGATATTTATGTTATGAATTATGAATCTCCTTTTTTATCAACTGATACATTATTTGTTCATACTAATGCTCCAGATTCAGTAAATGTCCAGTTACATGATTCAGATATGGATAAAATAAAAGTTGTTCCAAATCCTTATGTTGCAGCAAACCTTATGGAGGAAGCTTTTTCAAATCCTAACCAAAGCCAAGAAAGAAAAATTATGTTTACACATCTTCCCTCTATGTGTACTATAAAGATTTTTACGGTTAGCGGGGTACTAGTCGATATCATAAATGTTGATAATGGATATGATGATGGAATTGCATATTGGGATTTATTAAGTAATGAAGGACTTCAAGTTGCTGCGGGGATGTATATTTATCATGTTCAATCAAAAATAACTAAAAAAAGTAAAATTGGAAAGTTTGCGATTATTAAGTGAAGAAATTATTATTAAAAATTATTTTAGTTTCATATTTATTTTCAATTGAGATTAATGGAAATGGAACAACGGGTGCTAACTTTTTAGAAATTGATGTTGGAAGTGCTGCAACTGCAATGGGTGGTGCTTATGTTAGTGTAGCTAATGATGTTTCATCTGCATATTGGAATCCTGCAGGACTTGGTTATATTAATAACAAACAGACATTTTTTATGTATCAGCCTTGGATTGCTGATATAAGTAGTATGTATGCAGGTTACGCAATGAATTATCAAGATTATGGTACAATTGCTTTTACTATGAATTATATTGGATATGGTAACGAACCAGTAACTACAGTTTCACAGCCTGAAGGTACTGGTGAATTTTATTCTGCAAGTGAATTTGCTGCAAGTGTATCATTTGGTAAAAGATTAGTTGATTGGTTCTCTTTTGGTATTACAGGAAAGTATATTTCATCTAGTATTTGGCATATGAATGCAAGTGCTGCTGCGATAGATTTTGGGGTACTTGTAACAACTAATTTCTTCTCTCCAACAAATCAAAGAAGTCAAGGTATGAAAATAGGTATGAGTATTTCAAATTATGGTACTAGGCTTAGATATGATGGTATAGATCTTTTAACTCCAATAGATCCAGAGCCAGATGAGTTTGGTAATTATGATAATGTTGAGGGAATTTATAAAACATCAGATTGGGAATTACCATTGATTTTCAGAATGGGTATTTCAGTGCAACCCATTTATTCTCAGAATTTTAGATCACTCATTTCAATTGATGCATTACATCCCAATAATAACAATGAATCAGTAAATATTGGTTCCGAACTTACTTATTTGATTCCTGGTAGATTATCTCTATCTGCTAGAGCAGGATATAAAGGATTATTTCTTAAAGATTCTGAGTACGGTTTGACTTATGGTGGAGGTATAAAGTTTTATTTATCTGATTTTAGTGCTTTTGATATTGATTATACTTTCAAAAGTTTAGGTATTTTAGGTGATATTCATCTTTATACTTTTAAGTTTTCATTTTAGAGATGTACTCCACAATTTTCTTTCTTTTTTTTTCATTATCCATTTGTAATGAGCTTGATGAAGATATTTTAGTTCAAATTAAGGATAGAAAAATAACCAAAAATGAGTTTATCAAAAGATCTGAGTATACAATAAGGCCTAATTATTTGAAAGGTCAAACTAATGTAGAAAAAAAAATTATTTTGAATTCCTTAATTGCAGAAAAGTTAATGGCCATTGAGATAGAAGAAAGTTATTTATCTAATAAATATACAAATAATTTAATTGAAGGTTATAAAGAGCAGTTAATGAGAGAAAGTTTTTTGGAAAATGAAATTTATAATTCCATTATTATTGATTCATTAGAAGTAAATAATTATTTTAATAATATTTCAAATCATTATAATGTTCAGTTTTTAAGTATTAAAGATAGTGACTTATCTTCAATAGTAGACTCTTTACTAGAAAATGGTAAAGAATTTCATCAAATTTGCGAAAATTTTTTAAATCTTAAAGAAATTCCAAAAAGAAAAATAAATTTTTTTGAAGAACCTGATCCATTCATAATTGAATCTGTATTTTTTAATCCTTTATCAAAAAATCAAGTTGTTGGACCTATCAAAACAAAAGATAAAAAAAAATTATATTTAAAAGTT
>Ga0160423_10005554_pt1 | contig 10277 bp, 6 predicted proteins | sample CRUFie14St8metaG_FD_108191 | JGI IMG/M metagenome (GOLD analysis project Ga0160423, IMG submission 108191) | Marine microbial communities from the Costa Rica Dome - CRUD Field 142mm St8 metaG | ecosystem: Environmental > Aquatic > Marine > Oceanic > Photic zone | place: Costa Rica: the Eastern... | reverse complement strand
TGTGTGTCTCTGTGTGTTTTCTATTGTTTTCTATTGTTTTTCTGGATGGATGGGATGTTTTCTTGGGAGGGGGCCGCGGTGAAGATTACGAACTAACCCCAGCTCGCTTTGAGTTCAACGAACGTTGAAGAGAAACTGTTCCTCACTAAGCTTCACAACCTTTCGAGAACTCTGAGCGGCCCCCACCCCCCCACACACACACACCAAGTGTACACCAGAAGATAAAATAGAGACGAAGAAAAAAGGCGCTGAGACAAGCGAAGACGAGAGTGATGACCGTTCTCGCCGAGCGCCAGCCCTCTGACCCACTCTCACACCTTCTTCCTCATACAGCAGTGTCGCAGGTCGAGCAAAGGCTTGCCAGCTTTTGCGGGCCACAAGCTCATGGTAAGTCGGTGGTTTCGCCGCCAGCACGAATTTTGGCCGTGTGCCCTTGCGACCGATGGAAGAAGGGGCCGTGCAAGCCTCCCGAGGCGCGGCGCGGCCGCAGTTGTGAGGTGACGAGGCAAATCCATGGTCCGTGTTTTGTATTCAGCCTGGCTGATGCCGAGAAAGTGGAAATTTTGACCGATCACAACCTTTCTTCCGGAGGGTCTCGCGGGGGTGGCCACCAGAGTGATCCTTCTCACGGTGATGAAGACATTGGTTTGGACTAGAGTATCCGAAAACAAAGTTTCTTGACGATTACCTCTTGGCTGTCTGAGTGAAACGAAGCATCCTCGCTTGAGGCCTCCTTACAGGGAGCCGCGGGCCCACGACCATTCTTCTACTGGGCGTCGACTGACCCGCGACCTTGTTTCTCTTGCGCCGCAGTGAAGTGCAGGGCTGGGGCAAAGGCCTAGCGCGCTGAGCACCGCCGTTTCTTGCGGACGGGGGGAATAGAGGTAAGAAGAAAAGCGCGAAATCTTCTGAGGCTTCTATAAAAGTTGGTTGTGCTGCCGTTCCCTTGGTGCAAAGCCCGTTCCCAGAAGCAAGAGCAAATTTATAGAGAATGAAGGACCTCTTGGGTCTCGCTATCTTTGGTTCCAGCTAATAAATCTGAACGAATGATGCATAGATCCAGACATTCTGTGTTCGAACCCCAACTGCCGTTGATGGGGGGTGCGAACAATGTCTTGCGCGCTATGGCAGTTCTGAATAACTAACTCATACCCTCACTCCTTTCTTCGCAACTTGAAAACAAAAAAGGAGAGAGATCATTAATGTAACAATAGGTGAGTTGCTGTGCACAGGTCCCGCGTCCAAACTCGAGAGAGAGTGAAAAAAAGGGTTGTTCATCAGGCAACTGAATTATGCCTCACAGTGCATTTGTTTCGGTGTTCAACAGCCCTGATATCAATACCACTTGTCTAAACTGGTGTGCTTGTTGGGGTACATGGTTCTTACCCGAGACTTGTACTCAAGTGAAGCTTGCCCGGGAAAGCAGGTGGACATTCAATGTTTGCTTTTGTGGCAGCCGTTCGGCAATCCAGTGCTGGAATGATTGACACAGCTTCGCCTCCCTTTTCTTCTTCTTGTTGTTCAAGCTGTGTACAACTAGTGGTGTATAGTACAGCCGTGTTGCGGCGAAAAGATTGTTTCAGTGGATGCAGATGTAAGTGACTCCAGCGTGCCTTTTTTTCTGCTGAGGTATGTACGCTATAGACGGTCGAATGCAGGGTTTTCTTGTTCTTGCAGTTTATACACTTCTATAGCAAAATCAAAGTGGATTGGAAGCGGTGGTTGGAATTCACATGCTATTGGACTTCGACTGCTGCTGTCATTCCAAGCACATTTTCTGCGATTGCTTTGGACTTAAGCATTCTGACCAAAGCCCTGCTCACTTCACGCCGCAATCCTCAGGAATCCGCTTTCACGACCTGGCGGGATAGGTCTGGCATTGACCTCGAATGCCCTGAGGTGAGTCCCTGTCCAGCGCCAAAGAAATTGTGTGTGTGTGTGTGATTCCTCTGTTGCGTGCAAGGACGACAAAATCTGGAGGCTGTTTATGATCATCAGTGATTATACCATCCAAATTTATACGACTTCTCTTTCCACTGAGCACGTAACACGAGTGACTTTGCTCCAGGGCTTTCAAGAGCGCCGCGGTCCCTTTGCTCAAGTCACTGAACACGCATCTATTCTTCTTCTTTTTCCCTCGTTAGGGCAGCATTCAGATTGAGAGTGAGTCAAAAAATATCGAAGAAGCCGACTGTGTTCTAATTGGTCCGTGATGATAGTACGCCGCCTTGTGTAACTGCTGCAGGATCCTGGCTGGACGCCTGAAAAGGTAGAACCTATCTAGTCACCCTGTGAACCCTCGGTCCATGCTCCGGCTTTGGCAGGGGGGAAGGCTTTGCATACATGGCGCATGGTTTCATGCAGTCTGAGACTTTCACTTGATTGACTCCCATTCTCCACAGATGGGGATAGAGAGAGAGAGAGAGAGAAAGACAGAGACAGACAGGGTTACATCCTTAAAGTACAGGAATCTGACGTCGCCACGTCGCCGTGCTGCAGGTCTTTCTAGGTTACAATGCGCGATATGTACAGAGCGGTGCGCGGGAAGCCTCGTGGATGATGATTCTGTCTTTTTATTCTCACAACGTGAGTGACCCCCCTCTCCCTTGGGCCCCTATCTTCTGATGATCCTCTGCTGACGCCTGCCCATCTCTGCTTTGCCTGTGCCTCCCTCTAGGGTCTTCTGATATCATTGTGACTGACAACAGGACATAGGTCTGACACACATCTGGCTGCCACCTCGCGCCGTTCTGGGAATAGTCCCTAAAGCTTACTCCCTAATGTATCACGGGCCTGCCCAACTCGAGTGCTGTCGGTCATCCCCCCTTTGCCGGGTCGTAGGTCCTGTAGTCTGCGTCTGCCGGCATGTTGTACCCTGGGATGGGCACCGTGCTCTTCGCTTCCGGCACCTCCCAGCCCTCGCGCCGGAGCTTGGTCCTGAAAAATTCAGGAAACTTTTTCTCCAAGTCGTTCCTGTCGTCCTCCACGTGGTACGGCCGGTCCAACAAGTACAGCGGCTCCCTAAAGAGCTTCTCGTTCAGCCAAGGCGTGGGCACGAGCCTGCGGTCGACGCATCCCATCAGGAAGTCTCTCACCTTGCCCGTGCCCAAGTTCTGCTCGACCTCCTCCCTTACTGCCTCAACCATCTTCACCCTCCGGTGGCCCTTCACCGTCCCGGCGTCCACCCACTCAGCCTCCTCCTCGTGGGCGATCACGCTCAGCCAGTGCTGACACCCCCTCACGCCCTCCACCTCGGCGACCCTGCGCTCAAGCAGCCTGGAGACCTGATTGAGGTCGGTACAGATCCATGCACGGCGTGGGAACACGCAGACAAGTTGAGGGTGGAAGGGTCAGTGCCGCAGGGGTTGGCGGGAGGCCGAGGCGAGGTCCGCCGCGTTCTGCAAACCTCCTCGCGCCTCTTCTTCTTCTTCGAATTTGAACTCACCTGGAGAGGGACCGCGTTCTCATGCCTCGTCCTCATTCCCTTGGCCACCTCCATCTCCAATGAGACCGTCTCGGGGTCCAAGTCCTGCCGTTGCGCAAATTGGTACCGGGGCAGGAACAGGCACTCGCCCTCCCGCAACACGACTTCCCGGCCCCTCGCGTTCTGCCTGAAGAGCGGCCAGTGCTCCTCAATCTCGGCTTCGTCCTGCTCCAGGTCCACCATGGAGTACCGGTCGTAGGGGTGGTGTGTGGGGTACGGGTAAAGCCCCCGCAACGCGAATTCAGGGCCGACGACCAGGTAGCGAGACCGGCCCCTGACTTGGACGACGATCCTGTCGCTGAGGTCGTATCGCAGGGGGTGGAGGCCGTTCGTGGTGCCCAAACGCAGGCGGACGCTGCCGACGCTGCCGAGGCTCTGGGACGTAAGGAAGCTCGCGAGGCGGTCCCACGCGAGAAGGTTGGCGAGGTCTCTGGCGAGGGTCGCGCCCAGTCCGGGGGCGGGCGCCGGCAGGACCGCAGGGTCCACGAGCCTCGCCCGAATCTCGGCAAGCTCGGCCTCCGTTAGCACCATGGCCCCGCCGTCTTCGTCGTCGCCACCCCTCGCTTGCGCCTCTCCCTTCCTTTGCATCACCACCGCGGTGGCGCACACGTGCTTGCCCCTCCACCCCCTCGCGCACTCCACGAAGTCCGCGAGGGATGTCTGGTCATCCAGAGCGATCGTCTCCGGTTCCCGCACGAAGTAGTACGACCCGTAAGCGTTGTTCTCGCGCTCGACGCTCGTGAAGCGGTTCTTGCCGTCCATCGAGCACAGGACCTCAAGGCCAGGGGGCGCGCCCGCGGAGCACATCAGGTAATCGAAGGTCCAGCGCCTCGAGAGCTCCCTCTTGGCGATCCCGGATCCCGCGAGGACGATTGCCTCGCCCGACCGTGCCGCGCCCTGCGCCTCCTCCAAGTTCTTCCCCTCCCCGCCCTCTACCATGAAACGACGCACGAGATGGCCAGACGTTACCCACTCCGGATGCCGCGGGGGAGGGACGAAGTCGTCGCCTTCGGACTTGCCGAGGAGCTTCCCACCGCCTCCATTGCCTCCGCCACCGCCAGACGTGATCATGAGCTTCTCGCGGTTTCCGGCGTGGCCTGCCTTGCTGGGTTCGAGCAGCAAGTTTGGTTCCTCGCCACGCGGGCGCGTTTCTTCCCTCCTCCTGATGTTTGTTTTTGGCTTCCGTGGCTTCACGAGACCCTCCCCTCTCGTCGCAGTCCTCACCTGGCTGTTCTCCCCCATGGCGCTCATCGTCGCGATGCGCAACTCCTTTGCCCCCCTCCACTTCGACCCCTCGCAGCCGGGGTCCGAGCGTTTCTTGCGTTTCTTTTCCCCGCGAAATCGACTTTTCCGGAAATCTCGATATTTCCAGAAATCTCGACCAGGCCGTTGGGGGGGCTGTTTTTTGAAGAGGTGACAGATGGGGGGTACTAGAGAGCGGAGAGAGCGAGAGCGAGAGCGACCGCCATGGCGTGGTGGTGGAAGCGTAAGGACGAGGGGAGGAAGGGCTGGCGGGGGAGGCGGAGGAGGTCTGGGCGGCACGACCCACAGGACCAAGGACCCGAGCAGACGGTCCTCAAGTCCGTGATGGAGCATCGCCACGGAGGGCAACCGCGGGCAGCTTGGACAGCAGCAGCAGCGGCAGCGGGCAGCTTGGACTTGTGGGTGCAGCAGGCGCAGGGTGTGGCGTTTGGGGCGGTGGCGGGCGCAAGGGACGCGGTCGAGAGGACTGTCAGGGCGGCGTCGGCGACAAAACCTTCCGAGGCCATCCCGTTCGTAGCTTCCTGCACGACGTCGATATTCGTGCACAGCGCTGTGGTGAAGGGGTGCCAGGCGCTCTCCTGTACGGCGCTCCGCGTCTCATGCGCGACCCCGATCGTATCGACGGTAATGGGGGGCGCCGCGGTCGCGTTGGGGTCCGTCGCCGCGGGATCCGCATCCCGAGCACTCCAGCAGCCCCTGTCAGAATCGAGGGGCAGGGCAAGAGACCGGCCTTTCCTGGCCCGGGCGTGGGAGGCCGTGGTGTCAGAGTCCAGCGCCCAGGATGCCGCCCTCGACGCCGCGGTCGGCCTCGCCTTCTTCGTTGCCCTGGGCGGGAGGGTGAGGTCCGTACTCCCCAGTGACGTCAGGTTTCCGGGAGCCAACGCGAGGTCAAGCATGCCGGCCGTGGGCGCCGCCTACGCCACCAAGTTTCAGAGGTCGGAGCTGCTGAGGATGCTGAGGACGCAGGGGTGCCACCACTGCGGCAGGAAGAGCGGCGCTGTGATCGCGGACCACATGCCGCCCAACCACTTCGTGGAGCGGTCGAAACAAGCCCGCAACGGGGGGCTGAAGTGGGTTTTGGCCAAGATGAGGTTCAGCGGCTCGGTGCAGCAGAGGTTTTACCCGCAGTGCCGGGGGTGCTCTCAGAAGCAGGCGGTGGCCGTGAAGAAGAACAAGAAGGTGCTCGTGATGCACGGGGGTTCGTGGAAGCCGCACCACCTCGCCGGGTCCTTTGTGATGTTCAGAACCTGGAGTGCGGCGAACCAGGGCAACGTCGCCGCCAATGCCGCCGCGGCAGGGGACTGGGTCGCGAGCCAAGCTCAGAGCCTCCTGTAGAACTTGTTATAATGTATTTTGAAAGAAGCGAGGTGTTACTTTTCGTTTGTTTTCGTGCGGCGGTGGAGGAGACCTGACGCCAACTCACGTCCTGAGGGAGACCACGGGCAGGGCCGTGATCTGCAGGTCCACCCGCTTCCTGACCTGGCAGTCCTGGTGCACGAAGGGCTGGTGCGTGGAGATTGCGAGGATCTGAGCCTCCATTCCCGAGATGGAGACCAGGTCCGCCTGGGTGGTGGGGCCCTGGTCCTCGGGCTTGGTCAGCACCGCCCGAAATTTTGCGGGCTCTGGCATCGCCAGCGCATCAGCCCTCCACTCAAGCACTCCAGACTTCACGTCGAGGAATGCCTTGGGGTGGCACGAGGCGACTTTCCAGCCAGGCAGCCGGCCAATGGGGACGCTCACCGCGCACCGGATCGAGTTGACAGCCTTGGGCGTCCTCGGGGATTTGAGAACCTGTAACTGGAGTGCAACCTGTCGGGGGCCGACTGAGCACTCGAAAAGCGCCCGCGCCGGGATCGGGTACCGGTCGGGCCTTGCCCCGTACCGCAGGACTTCCCTCGTCTCCCGAAACTCGCTCGCGGCGCCGCAATCGACGACGAGCCCGTCGGCCGACATGGCGGCCCCAGGTGCCACCCGTAGCGACGCCAGACTCCCAACCCACTTTGGGTCCAGTTTCAGGGATGCCGAGCCGTTGGCCTGCGCCCCGCACGCAACGCCAACGCTCCCCTCGCACTTCGCGCTCGAACAGGCGGCCCTGAGGCGCAGAGAGACTGTCTCCCTGATCTCTAGGGCGGCACCGGTGCCGCCGGCTTTCCGGGAGCCGCCAGAGTCCTGGAACATGGCGTTGATCATGGTCATGGGGGAGTCCACCTGGGGAGCATTGAGCATTCCGGAGGTGCCGGCGGGAGAGAGGGGCGGCGCAATATTCGACACCACGGGCGGGGGCGGCGCTGGGTCCGCGGCCGGTGGGGCCGCGAAGGGGTCGCCCTCGCCCCCAAAGCCCACGGAACTGTCCTCCGCTGCCGCCACGGGCAGTCCAAAAAGGTCGAGGGAATCCACCACTGGCTGCGGCGCCGGCGTTGGCTCCTCGACCTCGGCGGGAACCTCGTTCTCCTCCTGCCGCCCGGCGCCCCCGCCATCGATCTCTGTGCCCTCGTCGGTCCCCGCGTCGGCCACCAGGCCACCGCTGCCGAGGTCCACCTCCCCTGGCGCCTCTGGCTCCGGCACTGCAGGCGCCGGTGTCTCCGCCGGCAACGGCTGTGTCTCCCCCTCTCTCAGGGGCTCGCACGGCCGAAACTTCTGTGAAAGGTCGAAGGGTTCCCCTCCGCCCGGCGAGGGCGTAATCTTGGCAGGTAGGGGGCACACCAGCTTCCTCGTCCTGTGCAGGAGGTGGGGCATGAGCGCTGCCTCAACCATGGCAACCACGCCCTCAAAGTCCTTCGCCACGTCCTCCAGAGTCAAGCCCGCGCTCTTGGGGGTCGGCCTCACATTCGCGAGCTCCGAGCAGACACCCTCCAGGAAGAACGTGTTCTGCTCGCGGCTCAGGAGGTAAAGGTAGCCGTCGGGTAGCCTCGTTCTCGTCGCGATGGCCCCCTCGCTCGGAAGGGCGGCGTGCTCCATCCTCGCCTGGATGTTGCCGTCGCCTGGCGCGGGAGTGTGTCCCTCCTGAAAGTGCAGTAGAGCCCGATACAACATAAGCCTCGCCTCGCTTTCGTTCATGCCCAAGCAGCACAAGCCCTTGCGCCACGTAGAAGTTGCATTGGTCACCAGGACCGCGATGGGAGTCTCCATAATGGATTGTGATTGATTCCGATGGACACACCCAGCGGGGCGAGGCCACCGACCCCCTGCGTCCGCACTTGATCGACCTCGCACACCCCTCGCTGCCCTACTGAGAAGGCCAAGCTCGCCTCTTGCCAAAAGCGTACAACAAAGGTAACGTCTCTCACCAAAATACATCAAGCCTTGGCGATGAAAACGGAGAACGGAGATCGTGGATCGTGGGACGTGGATATGATGGTGTCGAGGCCGGGCTGGCAGCCGTTGGAGACGTCGAGGGGGTCGGCTACGGGGCCTCCTCCGCGATGGCGGTCGGTCTCCCGTTGCCGCCGACGCCGGTTGGTCTTGACGCGCGCGAAGGACCAGGCACGAACAGGCTCGTCGAGGCAGGGGGACTGGCAGCTACGCCAAGCTGAAGAGTGGTTAAAGGCAAAACAGGGTGGGTTAGAAGACGACGAGCTGGTGGCGGCGACCTTCGGTAAGGAGTCCAAGGACGAGCTCACGGAGACCGAGCTGGCGTACGCGGACAAGCTCAGGGATCTGATGGAGGAGAAAATCGAGGCCGTGAAACGTAGGGACCAGAAGGCCAGGTCCTACATCCTGGAGGGCAAGAAGCTATACGCGAAGGGCGCGTACGCCGAAAGCCTGAGTCGTTTCGAGGCCGCGATCGGGTGCACGACGGCGGACACCCTTGTGGGCGGCGAGGCCAAGATGTGGCTCGCGCTCGCCCTGGACGGGTCGGGGAAGTCGGACCAGGCGCGCGCGATCTACGTTGAGCTCAAGGAGGGACACCCGCTGCCGTCGATTCGGTCGCAGGCCGGTGACCTGCTTTACATATTGGACGCGCCCAAGCTCAAGATCAAGTCCGAGGAGCGGCTGAAGATCCCGGATCTGACCGACGTGGACGACTTTCGGAACAGGAGGAGGTCTTCGCCCCGGCCCACGCGGCCGCGGAGGTCGAACGCTCCAAAGAAGCCCAGGAAGCCCACGTGGGAGGACAAGTTTGTGGAGAACTCGCCCATACTACGGACGTTCCGAAACCGGTACGTTCAGGTCGCCTTCCTCGTCGTCTCAGTAGGAGTCTCCGTTTACTCTGCCTACTACCTGTAATACCACATGTCTTGATCTCGCGAGCGGTGCGCACTGTTCTCAATCTTGCTTGTTTCGTTTGATTATATTACCTGTTTAACTCCTTTTGCCACGGCCGTCACAAGTTGCTGTCCGTCGTCCACACGAGCGGCACGTCCGTCTCCACCGTCACCCTGCGCTCCACGGCCTCGTTGGAAGTGCTCACCAGCTCGCCAAACACGGTTTTCCTGTCTCGAAGGTTCCACCGCAGGCCTGTCGTGGTGACGCGGCAGGGGCCGCATAGCGGGATCAGGGCGCAACCCGGCCCCTCGAGGTCAAAGTTGAGGTCTATGTCGTTCGTGCCCGGCCGGACCACCCTCGCTAGACTTGCATCCCCCACCAGTATCGAGTCCAGGTCCGCGTGCCGCAGCATGACGTTCAGGTTTGACATCTCCCGGTCCCATCGCCCGCCGAATCCTCCGAGAATGGCGAGTACGTCCCCCTCCCGCCGCCACAAGTCCGTCTTCTCCAGCAGCACCCGAAAGCACTTGTCAAGGTCGGTTGTATCCTAGTCAGCGGACAAGTCCACGATTTTCGCTCCAGCGTTTTCGAAAAAGGACAAGTCTTCCTCCAACGCCGAGTCCAGGTCACCGATGACGAAGTCTGGCGGGGGATCCTCGATGCCGAGTGCTCTGATACGCGAGCACCCTCCGTCCGCGCAGACCCGGGTGGAGGCCTGGTTCCAGAGCCGCTCGGTGCAGCTGGGCAAATCGTGGTTCAAAATTAAGACCCCGATGCGTCCCTTGTTCACATAGTCCTTGCCCAGGCACTCCGTCCATAGGGTGGTAGGTCGGGATGCCATCGCCGTCGCCGTCGCCGTCGCCGTCGCTCGCGCCAAGCTCTCTCGTTCCCCCTCCCCCTGCCCGTTTCGTGTCTCCGCGTCGTTTTTTGCTTGACACTTTTCCCGAGACTTTTCGATTTTCGCCTCGCTCGCGCGAGAGGAGGAGAGCAACGCTAAGGCTGAGAGAGACTTGGCGGCCGGCGAGGTGCGAGGTGGGGATCGATCGGTCGGCGCGGTCTCGAGTCGGGAGGGGGCGCGGTGTGTTGGCGCTTAGGTCGCGCGCTCGAGGAGCCTTCAGCCTAAACCCAGTACCATGGAAGCCGATGGGGACGGCCAGGTCCAGTTCGAGGACTCGTTTGAGATCAATGAGAAGGACCCGGACGGAAAGAAGTTCGATAGGGGTAAGTGAGCGACGACGTAGCATGGAGGGACGCCATGTTCCCCCCCCCCCCCCCCCCCCCCCCCCCCCCCCCCCCCCCCCCCCCCCCCCCCCCCCCGCGGGGG
>Ga0160423_10005553_pt1 | contig 10277 bp, 9 predicted proteins | sample CRUFie14St8metaG_FD_108191 | JGI IMG/M metagenome (GOLD analysis project Ga0160423, IMG submission 108191) | Marine microbial communities from the Costa Rica Dome - CRUD Field 142mm St8 metaG | ecosystem: Environmental > Aquatic > Marine > Oceanic > Photic zone | place: Costa Rica: the Eastern... | reverse complement strand
GTTTAGATATATTTTTTGATAGTAATTTTAGAGCTGCTGGATTGTACTATAATCCTAATATTTTAGCTGGGTTGATTTTTTTATATTTTATCTTGTTTGACTCAGTTTATAAAAATTTACCAATAAAAACTAATGCTAAACAAAAAAATAAACCATTTATAAATTTATATAAAGTAGTTTTATTTCTTGCAATATTAGGCTTATTACTTACTAAGTCGAGAACAGTAATTCTTGCATTCTTAACTTATAACTTCTTTGTAAATTTTCATTTAAAAGAATTTTTAAATTTGAAAATAAAAAAAAATTTTATTTATTTTATTTTCCTTCTGATGATAATTTTATTTTTGGAAGGAAATAGAATAGTTGAGGGAATATTAGATGAAGGTGAGAGTTTTAATATAAAATATGGAATATTAATTAACTATATTAAAAACGAAGCTAGTTTATTAAATTTATTTTTGGGAGGTACTTTTGATAAACAATTTGATACAGAATATGGTAAATTATTAGGAGCCGCAGGTATAATAGGAGTTATAGGTTATTATTGTTTTTATAGTTTATTAATTAAAATTAATCCAAGTACAAAACCTGTGATATTTTCATTTTTAATAATGTCTTTTGGAACGACAGTATTGTTAAGTTTAATAAAAATAGCAATAATTCTTCCAATTATTATTATTCTCCTTTCAAAAAATAATGAAAAATTGAATTATGATACTTAAAAATATTATATGAAAATATTTTGGATAGGACCATTAATACCATCAAAAGAAATAAATAATTGGGTAGCCGCAAGTCCTGCAGCTATAAAATGGCAGCTTAATTTAATTAAATGTCTTATTAAAAACAAGTCAAATCTAGAATGGCTGTATTATAGGCCAGAGGTATATTGGCCCAAAGGAAGATTATTACCATCATTAGCTAACATTCAAACAAAATTTAGTTTTAAGAGCACACAGATTAAATATTTTAATTTTCCAGGTGTAAGAAACTCATCGTTAAAAAGCTATTTAAAAAAAATTTTATATGAAAAGCATAAGATTAATAAATCAGAACCATTAATTTTAATTTCATACAATGGACCAAAATGGATTAGTGATATATTTTCAGACATTGAGATAAGTTCCAAATTTAAAAAAATATATGTGGCAGCTGACAATGCATTAAATGATAATGCGGATGGCTATGTTTTTTTATCTTATGACTATTTTAAAAAATTTAAAACTAAAAAGCACAAATTACATCTTGATGGAGGGATTTATCACAATAATAAAAATAAAATGATAAAAAAAAAAAATTCTAAAAATAAAAAAATTTTTTTATACACAGGATCTTTTCACCGATGGGGTGGCGCAAAGATGTTATTAAAGGCAATAAAATATATAAAATATCAAAATTTTGAAATTTGGTTTTCTGGTCCTGGAAATGCAAAAACTTTTGAGTTAGCAGCTAAAAAAGATTTTCGAATAAAATATTTAGGTTTAGTATCAGATAAAATGCTTCTAAAGTTATATCAAAAAGCTGATGTTTTTTTAAATCCAAGACCAACAAACATGCAAGGTAATCAATTTAATTTTCCATCAAAGTTGCTTGATTATTTAGCATGGAATAAACCAATAATATCAACATGGAACAAATCACTAAGCCCTTTTTATAAAAAAATATTATACATAGCAAATAACGACCCAAAATCTTTTGCATCAGCAATTATAAAGTATCTAGATGTAAAAAAAAAAATTAATACAGAAAATAAAAAAATTTTAATTGAAAAAAGTTGGATAAATGAAAGTAAAAAATTAATTAATTTAATAAGAAAAATAACTTTGAAACATGAAAAAAAAGAAAAAAATTAATATTTACTTAACAAAAACTGAATTATCTCAATATAATTATTTTTTTTTGAAGTATCTATTTTCTAAATTTGAAAAACAAAAACTATTTAATTTGGTAATTATTAGCACTAATTATTCAGGAAAAAAATATTATAGAGAAAATACAAATTTTTTTAAAAATATAAAATGGATTGATAAAAATAAATTATATAATTGGGATGATTTAAAACTAGAGTGTCCAGATATTTTGTTTCAATCCGGATGGACAGTGAGGCCATTTAAATATTTGGGAAAAATTACAAGAAAAATTAATAAAAATTGTAAAATTATATTAACAGCAGATAATTCGTATAAATTAAATAATATTCGTCAAATCTTAGGAAAATATTATTTTTATTTTTTTTTAAAAAGAAAATTTGATTTTGTTTGGGTCCCAGGAAAATCTGGAAAAAAACTAATGTTAAATTTTGGAATGAATGAAAATAAAATTTTTACAGGATTGTACTCTTCATTAATTCAAATTTATAAAAATAAAACTTCAACAAACAAAAGAAAAAAACAATTTCTATTTGTTGGTCAATTTATAAAAAGAAAAAATATTGAAATATTAATTAGAGCATTTGATAATCTTCGATTTAAAAAAAAAAAAGAATGGAAATTAATACTAGTAGGAAGGGGCAGTTTAAACTTTAAAAGCATGCCACAAAAAAATATTAAAGTAATTAGCTATTCATCTCCATCAAAATTGTTAAAATTATACAATGAAAGTCTTTTTTTTATTTTGCCACCCCTAGAGGATCATTGGCCATTGGTTGTTCATGAAGCAAGTCTTTGTGGTTGCTTTTTACTACTTAGTGATCGTGTTGGAAATATTTTTGAGTTTGCAAATAATAAAAACTCAATTATTTTTAACCCAAAATCTGAATATTCAATTAAAAATTCACTTAAAAAAGCAATGCTATTAAGTAAAGATAGACTAAAATTAGCTAATAAAACAAGTGAATTTTTGGGCAAAAAAAATAATTATGATAATTCTTACAGGCAATTTGTAAAAATTATAACTAAATGTCTTGGAAAAAATTATGCAAAGTAAATTTAAAAGAAACTAAATTTTAAAAAAAAATTAAGATGCAGAATACATATTTAAGTTAGATCAAATAAATATGATTTAAATTTAGAGTTGACTTTCCCTTTAATCATCCATGGTTGCCTTGTTCTTATGACTATACCTTTACAAACCTCATCGTATGAAAAACAAATTAAAGGGTTGACGTTAGTTAAGTTCAATTTAATTTTAGTTTTTCCAACTAGTAAAAAAAATTTACTTTTTATTTTTCTAAAAATATAAAAATAATTTCCTTTTTTTAGTTTGTAGTAAGTGATAATTGGATTTTCTTCATATCTCCATTTCAAAATTTTATAATCCCATTTAATTGTTGGGGCTTTTTTAAGCATTAAAGATGTAAAATTAACTTTAGTAAAGTTTGAGTCTTTAATTGTTTTTAATCCACTCTTTTGATATGCCGGACTAGAATTTTTATTGGGTGAATTATAAATTATTTTTTTTTTCAAAATTTTAAATGCCATTAATATAGTTTCTTTAAAAATTCCTCTATTTTGGTAAGTTGGCAAAACTGCTGTATCTACACACTGATAAGACTCTAGATTATCTATATCCAATCTCCAGAATGCTCTAGATGATATAATTCTATCTTTATCCATCACAAATATGTGTAGTGATTTACCAAAAGGATTTTTACGAAATTTCCAATCAAAGTAACTATTATTGTATTTATGAGAAAATGTTTTATTAAAACAAGACATAATTTTGTTTTCTATATTTTTGTTTATTTTATTGGTCCAAAGATAGGTAATTTTATAATTATTATGATTATTTTTTAACATTCATTCTATATTAATGATCAAATTTCAAAAAATTAAAATTATTTCTTAATTAATTTTGACCAATATTTTTTTATTATATTTATTATAAAATTTGGTAATAAGAAAATTACAAATTTTTTTAAAAAAGAAATTTTATAGTTATCTAGCATGAAGTTTAAAGCAGGAGAAGAAGTATTTATTTTCTTATATTTATTTCTATTATTAATACTAAAAAAAATATCAGTATCAGGCCATTTATAGTTTTTGTCAAAAGTCCAGCATGAATTTAAAATATATTTTTTTTTAATTATCGAATTAAATTTATGATCAATTTTTTTAAATTTATAATTATTAGATAAGAGATATTGTTTTTTTGACATTAAATTGTAACTATTATTAGCTACATAACCATTTACGTATATTTTCAGTTTAAGTTTTTTTGATAAATTATTAATTACATCAAACACCAGAATATGATCTTCATGACCATACTCTCCCCACGGATTGTGTGTGTATATGGTATCACCAACTTCAATAATTTTGGATAATGATGATTTCAATTTTTGATAACTTTTAATGTAAGAAGAGGAATTTATATAGCTATACGTACTTAATTCTCTTTGATTTAAAAATAGCCATTTTTTGAAAGGAGCCTTAGTTTGAATGACTTCTCTTCCTTTATTTACACTTTTGTCTTCACTAACAGTAAAGCAAATGACCTTTCTTGATTTTGATTTCAATATAGAGCTAAAGAAAATTAATTCATCATCTGGATGTGCAACAATAATTTTAAATTGTTTTTTCATTTTTTATTAAAAGTTTAATATAAAAAAGATAAATTTTTATTATTTTATTAAATGATTAAAAACAACAAAATTCTTATATAAATCATAAATTTTATTATATAAAATTAAAAATTATTATTTGAATTAAGACTTCTAAATATTTGATTAATAAAATTTTTAATGATTAAAAAAAAATATACACTTGTTATTGATGCTTCAAGAAATAGATCTGGAGGAGCAATTGTTTATTTAAAAAATTTTTTAAAATATTTAAATTTAAAAAATACCAAAATAGATAAAATTATTGTTTTTTCTCAAAAAAAAATTTTAAATCAAATTCCAAATAGATATTTTTTAGATAAATGCAGTCACCCTTTATTAGAAAATAATATTATATTTCAAATTATATGGCAGTTTGTATTTTTACCAATTTATTTAAAAAAAAATAAAATTGACATCCTATATTCAACTGACACTTCAACAGTATGTAAATATTTTCCCTCAATAGTTTTAAATCAAGATATTTTAAGTTTTGACAAAGATACTCTTGTCAAAATACCTTTTAGTTTAGAGAAAATTAGACTTTATATAATAAGATTTTTACAAATTCGCACAATGAATAGCGCAAATGAAATAATATTTTTAAGTAAATATACTAAAAAAATTATTTCAAAATTTTTAAAAAAAAATATTAATTATAGTATTATTCCACATGGAATAGAAAATATTTCAAAAAAGTTAAATAAAAGTATATCTTATGATTTTTTGTGGAGCTATAAGCTAAAAAAAAAAATTAAAATTATATATGTTTCACCTCTATTTATTTATAAAAATCATTATACAGTAGCTAAAGCTTATTCTAATCTTAAAAAAAAATATTCTAATTTAGATATTAAATTTATTGGGAATTACAAAAATAATTTAAAATTATTACATAAAATTTTACATGATGTTCCTGAAATTAATAAAAAAAATTTTATTGGACATATAAATCAGATAGATGTACTAAAAAATTTAATCAAATCTGATATATTTATATTCGCTTCTAGCTCAGAGACATTTGGAATTTCTCTAATAGAGGCAATGAATATTGGAATGCCAATAGTTTGCTCTAACAAAAGTAGCTTACCTGAAATTTTGCAAAATGGTGGACTTTATTTTGATCCAAATAATCACTTACAGTTATCAAATCAAATTGAACTACTAATCAAACATAAAAGTCTCAGAGAAAAAAAATCAAAACAAGCAAGAAGAATATCTTTGAGATACACGTGGAATAATAATACAAAAGAATTTTGTAAAGTTATAAATAAAATATCAAAATCATTAAGCTAATCTAATATAATTCTGATGTATAAAATAATATTTTAAATGATATTAAATATAATAAGTGAATAATTTTAATAAAATATGCACAAGATGTATTATGGATTCTACAGATCCAAAAATAACATTTGATACACATGGTTTATGTGATTATTGTAGAAATTTTGATAATAAAATTAAACCTAATTGGATTAATGAAAAAAAAAATCAATTAGAGCTAAAAAAAATTTCAGATAAAATCCGATTAGAAGGAAAAAACAAAGATTTTGATTGTATTATTGGTCTTAGTGGTGGCTTGGATAGTTCTTATGCAGCTTATGTTGCAAAAGAAAAAATGGATTTAAAACCATTATTATTTCACGTTGATGCTGGCTGGAATACAGATCAAGCCGTTAGCAATATAGAGAAATTAGTGGATGGATTAAATTCAGAATTATATACAGAAGTTGTTAACTGGGAGTCAATTAAAAGAATGCAAGTTGCATTTTTAAAATCTGGAATTCCAGATCAAGATTTGGTTCAGGATGCTGTGTTTTTTTCAGAACTTCATAAATTTGCAAGAAAATATAAAATTAAATATATTCTAACGGGTTCTAATTATTCCACTGAATGCTGTAGAGAGCCCGAAGAATGGGGTGGATATCTAGGAATTGATAAGATGCTTTTTAATGATATATGGAAAAAGTATGGTGATGGTAAACTCAATGATCTATATCTAGTTGATATTCTTAAATCAAAAATTTGGTATGAAAAAATCTTAGGAATGAAAAAAATTTATCCATTAAATTTGGTTAACTATATTAAAGAAGAGGCAGAGATCGAATTAAAAAATAGATTTGGTTGGCAACCATTTTTACATAAACATCATGAGTCAAGATTTACCCGATTTTATGAAGATTATTGGCTTCCTAGAAGATTTGGTTTTGAAAAACGTAGGGCTCATTTCTCAAGCTTAATAATGACAAAACAAATGAGTCGTGATGAAGCCATAAAAAGAATTTCTAAACCTGAAATGAGTGAGCAATTTCTTTTACAGGAATTTGAATTTGTAGCACATAAATTAGATTTATCTATAGATGAATTTAGAAGTTTTTTTAATCTGCCAAAAAAATATTATCATAATTATAAAAACAAAAGATGGTTAATTGGTTTGGGAGCAAATGTATTGCGCACCTTAGGTTTAGAAAGAAGATATTTTAGATGATTTCCATTGTTGATTATGGCGTAGGAAATATCCAAGCTTTTTTAAATATTTTTAATAGATTAGGAATTAAAGCGCAACGTGCGCCTAATATAAAATTATTAAGGGAAGCATCTCATTTAATTTTACCAGGTGTAGGACACTTTGATCAAGCAATGAAGAAACTTAATAATTCAGGTTTGAGAGATTGCTTAGAAAATTTAGTAATTAACTCTAATATTCCTTTACTTGGAATATGTGTTGGTATGCAAGTTTTAGCAAATAAATCAGAAGAAGGTGTTCTTCCTGGTTTAGGGTGGATATCAGGAAATGTGCGTGCGTTTTCAAATAATCCAACTTGGTCTCAATTACCTTTACCTCACATGGGTTGGAATAAACTAAATATAAATCAATCAGCACTAATATCCTCAGAAAATAATGATAAACTATCAGAATATTATTTTTTACATTCTTATTATTTTGATGCGAAAGATAAATCCACTGTAAACGCGACATCAGAGTATAGATTTAAATTTGATGCAGTAGTAAATCATGAAAATATCTACGGGGTTCAATTTCATCCAGAAAAAAGCCATGAATGTGGGGAGAAAATATTAAAAAATTTTTCAACAATTTAGTATGTTGCGTCCAAGAATTATCCCTTGTTTATTGATTTCTAATGGAGGTTTGGTTAAGACTGTAAAATTCAAGAGCCCAAAATATGTTGGTGATCCAATTAATGCAGTTAAAATTTTTAATGAAAAAAAAGCAGATGAGTTGATTGTTTTAGATATAGATGCAACAAAAAAATCTATTAAACCTAATTTTAATTTAATAAAAAAGTTAGCAGCTGAATGTCGTATGCCTTTGTGCTATGGGGGGGGTATTACAACTGTAGAAGAAGCTGAAATGCTTGTTGATATTGGAGTTGAAAAAGTAGCTATAAGTTCTGCAGTAATTGAAAACCCATTATTGCTAGAAAAATTAGTTTTAGCTGTAGGAAGTCAATCAGTAGTAGTTGTGTTAGATATATTAGAACAAAAAAATTTTTTATCTAAGAAATATCTTATAAGAACCAAAAATGGAACAAAAACACATAATGATGAACTCTTTTCTTTAGTTAAAAAATTTCAAGATTTAGGTGTTGGTGAAATAGTTTTAAATTCAATTGATAGAGATGGCTTGATGCAAGGATATGATTTTGAATTAGTAGAAAAAATAAAACCTTTAATTAATGTTCCTTTAACAATTTTAGGTGGTGCTGGATCTTTAGAGGATATTAAGAAATTATTTGATCGTTTTGGAATAATTGGAGCTTCTGCAGGAAGTTTATTTGTATTTAAAGGCAAATATAGAGCAGTGCTTATTAACTATCCTTCTTTGGAAAATAAAATGAAACTTTATTTAAATACAATTAATTAAAAAGATGCTAAAAAATTATTTATGTTTAAAAATAAAACTATATTAATTACTGGTGGGACAGGTTCTTTTGGTAAGACAATACTAAACTATTTTTTAAAAAAAAAGATAAAAGAAATACGTATTTTTAGTAGAGATGAAAAAAAACAAGATGATATTAGAAAAAAATATAATGAAAAAAAAATAAAGTTTCATATTGGAGACGTTAGGGATTACAATTCCATTAGTAATGCAATGAAAGATTGTGATTATGTTTTTCACGCAGCAGCATTAAAACAAGTTCCTTCATGCGAATTCTATCCAATGGAAGCTGTAAAAACCAACATTTTAGGTACAGAAAATGTTTTAGATGCTGCTATTAATTATAAAATTAAAAAAGTTATTGTTTTAAGCACTGACAAGGCAGTATATCCAATTAATGCAATGGGTATAAGCAAGGCGATGATGGAAAAAGTATCAATTCAAAAATCGCTTACAAATAAGAACACAATAATCAATATAGTTAGATATGGTAACGTAATTGCTTCAAGAGGGTCAATAGTTCCATTATTTGTTGACCAAATAAATAACAAAAAACCTTTAACCGTAACCGATCCAAATATGACCAGGTTTATGATGACCTTGCAAGATGCTGTAAATTTAGTCCTTTATGCATTTAAGTTTGGAAAACCAGGTGAAATATTTGTTCAAAAGGCGCCATCAACAGATTTAAAAACTTTAGCTGAAGCGGTTAAAAATTTATTTCAATCACCAAAGCACCCTGTAAATATTATTGGAACCCGACATGGAGAAAAACTATTTGAAGTTTTATTAAGTCGTGAGGAAATGTCTAGATCTAGAGAATTAAAAAAATATTATTCAATATCTCCAGATCTCAGAGATTTGAATTATGAAAAATTTGTTGAGATTGGCGAAAAAAAAATCTCCTTATCCAAAGAGTATAATTCACATAATACAAATCATTTAAATACTAAACAAACCCAAAAACTTTTAATGCAAAGCAATTATATCAGAAAGTCTATAAAAGGTATTTATAGTCAGTCAGAAGATTAAAATGAAGAAGGTTTTGATCACAGGCTCAAAGGGATTTATTGGAAAAAATTTAAAACTCTATCTAACTCAATTTAAGGATATTGAAGTAACCTGTTTTGATAAAAATGATGATGATTCTTTTTTACCTGAAATATTGAAAAAAGTAGATTTTATATTTCATTTAGCAGGAATAAATAGATCTATGAATGATTATGATTTTCAGAAATATAATACTGATTTTACAAAAAAATTGTCTGAAAATATTAAAAATCTTAATCAAAAAATATCAATTGTTTTTGCTTCATCAATCCAAGCTGAAATTGATAATCCATATGGAAAAAGCAAAAAAAATGCAGAAGAAATTTTGATTAATCTAAGTAATGAGCGTGATGTAAGTATATATTTATTTCGTTTACCTAATGTTTTTGGTAAGTGGTCAAAGCCTAACTATAATTCTGTTGTTGCTACATTTTGTTACAATATATCTAGAGAATTACCTATTCAAATTAATGATCAAAATAAAATATTAGAATTAGTTTACATTGACGATGTGATGCAAAAATTTATAGAATTATTTAATGAAAGCCAAAATAAAATTGAAAAAAAATTTTTTAAAAATGTAACCCCAGTTTATCGCATACAATTAGGAGATCTTGCAAAACAACTTTATGCGTTTAAAGAAATAGAAAGTACGGGCACCATGGAAAATGTTGGAACTGGATTAACAAGGGCTTTATATGCTACTTATATTAGCTATCTTCCAAAAGAAAAATTTTCTTATCCTCTTATTTCAAAAACAGATTTTAGAGGTAATTTTGT
>Ga0160423_10005551_pt1 | contig 10278 bp, 9 predicted proteins | sample CRUFie14St8metaG_FD_108191 | JGI IMG/M metagenome (GOLD analysis project Ga0160423, IMG submission 108191) | Marine microbial communities from the Costa Rica Dome - CRUD Field 142mm St8 metaG | ecosystem: Environmental > Aquatic > Marine > Oceanic > Photic zone | place: Costa Rica: the Eastern... | reverse complement strand
TACATCTTCATGTTTCTAGCCCCTGACACGATCCTCGATAACTTTCAGGAGGCCGATGTTCAGCAGCAGATACTGCAGTTGGAAAATCAGATTATTTCACTTCAAGAGCAGCTAGACGAGACATATAGGTAGAGCATGCAACTATTTATCCAAATATGACTCTATATTATTGTTTTATGTGATTTTTAGTTGGTGCCCGGGGCCGGACTTGAACCGGCACGGCCACAATGGCCGGGGGATTTTAAGTCCCCTGTGTCTACCAATTTCACCACCCGGGCAAAAAGTGAGGTGCAACGGGCGCGCAGGATACCACGCGCAACCATAATCCAAAGCCCTGAACTACCCTTCTCAACGAACTGATTTTCACCGCCCGCGCCACATCCTTTTTCTGTAACATCGCGAGCAAAGACAGTGCAGCGAGGGGCAGTGCTTGGCTTCACCACGGGGTGAGTTTCGCTCCAGACTAGGCTTTATTCTGGCGGCCGCCGGTTCGGCGGTGGGCTTGGGTAACATCTGGGGCTTTCCGACTCAGGCTGCCAGCAACGGCGGCGCTGCCTTCTTGGTTACTTATCTGCTGCTGGCCTTTGTGCTGGCCTACCCCGCACTGATGGCCGAGCTCCTGATCGGACGCCATACCCACCGCAACATGGTGATGGCATTGGGGTCACTTCCCAAACGCAAGGTTCTATCAAGCCTGGGGCGCCTCACTGGTGTTGGCGGGCTCCTCACGGCCAGCATGATCCTGAGTTTCTACGCCATTGTTGCCGGGTGGATGCTGGGCTTCGCTGCCTCCTACCCATTGAGCGCTGCGGGCATGGCATCTGCAAGGGACTTGCTAATCACATTCGACTCGCCCCGCAACCTCACTCTGATGCTGTTTTTTATGGCGTTGACCATGGCGGTCGTGCTCGGAGGTGTTGAAGATGGCATTGAGCGCTGGTCGCGACGCCTGATGCCGCTCCTCATCGCCACCTTGGTTGCTCTGGCACTTTACGTGCTCACGCTGGAGGGCGCGGTCACAGGCTTGGCGGTCTATCTGCTGCCCGACTTCGAAAAGGTGCTTTCCGGCGACTTACTCATCGACGCACTGGGCAGCGCGTTTTTCTCTCTTTCTCTGGGAGTTGGCACCATGCTGATTTACGGCTCCTATCTCAGTGACAATGAAAATGTACCGAGTGTTGGAGCACAGGTGGCCCTTGTGGATGTCGGCATTGCAGTATTGGCCGGTTTTTTGATCCTACCCGCCATGTACGTGGCTGACGCACGAGGGGTCGCGATTTTCAACGACGCTGGTGGATTGCTCTCAGAGGACACGCTGATCTTCACGGTATTACCCGCCCTGTTCGACACGATGGAGGGCGCCGGCACTTGGCTGGCAACGGCTTTCTTCGGGTTGATGAGCATTGCCGCCCTAACCTCTTCTATTTCTATGCTCGAGGTCCCAGTGGCTTATCTTATTGAGCAACACCAGCTCAGTCGCCGCCGCGCCACTCTGCTCGCCGGGGGGATCATCTGCGCCTTCAGCGCGGTCATCGTCCTGAACTTCGGCACCCTGTTTGGCTGGGTGATCACCGTCTCCACTCGCTACAGCCAGCCCGCACTGGGGATGCTGATTTGCATTTTCGCCGGCTGGCTGTGGCAGCGTGACTCATTGTTACAGGAGCTCAAGAAAAACGACGCCGATGCCGAGCTGCGCCTTTTCTGGAAAATCTGGCCGATCTATGTGAAGTGGTTGTGCCCCGTGATCATTGGCGTGATTGTGGCGCAGTCGGTACTCTGAGTCATATGGGCCGGTTTCTTCTTCTTTTTTGCGGTGTTCTCGGCGGCTTGTTCGCCATTGAGATGCTTAAGCCCGTGCAAGAAGCGGTCATTCAGCCGTTTACGGGGCTATTGGCGGCGCTCAGTACCGCCATTATTTTGCCCTTTGATGACACGGTCATTGCCCAAGGTCGCATATTGCGAGATGCGACAACAGGCTTCGCGGTGTCGATTGAGGCAGGCTGCAATGGCGTAGAAGCGGCGATCGTGTTGATAGCGGGCGTAGTGGCCTTTCCCGCATCGGTGAAGCACAAGATCATAGCCATCTTAGCCGGCTTCTTTTTTGTGCAGGCCCTCAATATCGTCAGGATTATCTCGCTCTTTTATCTGGGCCAATGGAACCACGACGTGTTCGAGTGGTTCCACCTCTACCTTTGGCCCGTGCTCATCATGCTCGACGTACTGGTTGTGTTTGCTGTCTATCTGCAGTGGTTGGGCAAGCAGCACCCCGAGGGCAACCCAGCCTGATGTTAATGCGGCGCCAGTTTGTACTCACTCTCATCCTGATGCCGATCACCTTCGGCATTTGGTATGCGGCGGGCTCATTATTCGCAGCCCCGGCAGTGTGGCTAACCGATTTTCTAATGAGCAGCGCCTACCCAAATATCGTTGAGGCAGCGGGGCTTCAAGGCGCAGAAATGATGGTGCGCACCCAGTTCGGTGAAGACGGCGGTGTTATCATGGCTGCTACCGATGCCGGTAATCATATCGCGTTGGACATCAATACCCGTCTGATCTCGTATTCCATCGCCTTTTATGCCGCCCTCTTGTTAGCCTCTAACCTTAAGGATGCGATGTATAAATTCTGCATCGGCCTGTTTTGGCTGTGGCTCATCATGGCCTTTGGCTTGGCTTCGATACTGGGCAAGGACTTGCTCTTAATGGCCGGCACGCCTTTTCTAGACTCAACGGGTGTGCCACCCGCTGATCTGATCGCACTCATATATCAGTTCAATGTGCTATTGATGCCGACTTTGGCGCCCGTTTGCCTCTGGTTCTGGCAACTGCGAGGTTCACCCCTTTGGGAGGCCCTCGCTGCTGACATCAGACGCGCTTCGGCTCGGGCGTAGCGTCCACGTTAAGGGTTCGACCCTCAAGGGCTGACTGCAATGCCTTCTCCATCAAATGCCTGGCCTGGCAGGTATAAGCATAAATGCTGGCGTGAATGGCGGCGTCCTTCCAGTTATCGACCGAACAGGCGCTGGAATAGGTTTCGAACTCGTTCAATGACTTTATCAACTCGGAAAGATGCCGGGGGCACTCGCAGTCCAACACGATCTTTTCTTCGGCCGCCGCTCGCAACTCGGCGTCATTAAACAGGCGCGGCTTGGCGGGCATTAACTCCGACAGATTGCCGACACCCTGTGACGTCTCTCGCTCCACTTGGCTGCGACCGATTTCAAAGGCTAGCTGCGAGGGCTCTATAGGGTATTGAAACGCGGAGTGTCCCATCCGTTCTAACTCCGCCAACCATTGATCGTTGCCGAACTGATACAGCACGATCGTGCGGCGCACACCTAAGCGTTCAGCAAGCGCCTCAACGCCTCTGATTTGCTGCATGGTCAATGATGGGCAGTGCACCACCAGCATATCGCAGGCCTCTTCAGCGCTGAGTGACGCCACAGCGTCATCAATAGAGATTCTCGCTAGCAACGCCGATACGCCTGATATACAGCCTTGATGGCCATCCAGCCACCGACAAAGGTCAGCACCCAAAAAAACGACGCGCGGCTTTGCTTGAGGCAATGATCGCGCCGGCGACATATGATCCTGTTGCTCAAGCAGCACCTCCAATGTCTTACGATCTGATGCCGCGATCTCGCCAATCCTGACACCCTGTTTCACCAGAGCCGAAACCAACTGCAGGTGATCGAGATCAGATTGAGTGTATTGGCGACGTCCAGTCGGGGACTTATAACTCGCTCCCAAGCCATAACGTCTCTCCCACACCCTAAGGGTGTCGGACTTGAGTCCTGTGAGTCTGGCGACGGTGCCGATACCGTATAAAGGGCGAGGCTCCAGCGCTTGCAGTGTCTTGACGGGTGCGTTCATGACGCTCTCCTGTACGCGATTTGTCCAGTTTTACGCGACATTTACCCGGCCGGATCGCCTAAATCGAATCTTTGTCTAGGTTTTGTTCAGCTACAACATGGACAAAGGGTGCTCCACGCAGAACCTGTCGAGGTTCTGCCCCCGTATACGTAAGTGATCGAAAGGGGGCAACATGCAAACATTAGACAGTAGTGAAGACGCTGATCTGGAACTGATGTTCGCGGAGATTCGGCGCTATCCGCTGCTCACAGCGGATGAAGAGAAGGTTATAGACGGCAGAAAATGGGCGGCGGTAGAAGCCCTCTCGCAAGTGTTTGCAGAAGTGGCAGACCTGCGCACAACACTCGCTGATCTGCTGCTCAATGCACTCGAGTGTCCGCCCGAGGTGAAGCGTTTTCCCAGTCGCGAGCAGCACTTCACGTTGCGGAGAGAGCTGGCACCCTATTTTTCTGACGGCGATCTCGCCGATGCCACCGCAGAGGCTTGCAAAACTCTGCGGAAACGTGGATCCAAAAAGCGCTACGCCGAGACAGTGAACGGTCTTGAGATTCCAGCCAGCCTTACGGTCGGGATCGCGGTGTTCATGCTGCGGCGTGCCGGTGGTCAGTTCCCCGATGCGGTCGCCGATGCGATTGGTCATTGGTCGCGGCACTGGCTAGCGCCGCCTGCACCCATCGCACTCGAGCCTCCGGTCCTTAAAAGTATCCGTAAAGCACTCCGCGAGTACACCGAAGCGCGAGATGCGTTGGTTATGCACAATCTGAGACTGGTCCACTCTATTTCCGGGCGATATCGTGGCCGCGGGGTGGGTTACTTGGACTTGGTACAGGAAGGTACGCTGGGCCTTATCAGGGCAGCTGAAAAATTTGAATTCGCCAAGGGCTACCGGTTTAGTACTTACTGTTTCAACTGGATCACGCAGGCGGTCCGGCGATACGTGGGTGATACGGGAAGCTTGATCCGCTTACCGACCCACGTTCAAGACCAGGTTAATAAGGTATATCGGGAGCGAGCGATCGAGCAGGCCAAAACTGGCATGGAACCCGATGCTGCCCAGCTCGCTAAAAAGCTAGGCATGGACAAGCAAAAGACCAAAGAAATCCTCGAAGTCCGCAATCTTGCAGTATCACTCGACGCGCCGCGCTATGACGATGACGACGGTGCGCTTGTTGATACACTCACAACCGACCAGTACGGCGATACAACGGGTAACGCCGAGCAGGATTCTTTACATCGCTTTCTGGGTGAGGCAGTGGACCAGCTAGAGGCTAATGAGCAGGCTGTCGTCGTCGCTCGATGGGGTTTGCATGACGGCCCGCCGCTTTCCCGGTCAGAGATCGCTGACCGGCTTGGAGTGAGCCGGGAGTGGGTAAGGCAACTTGAGCGCTCGGCCCTCAAGAAACTGAAAGGGCAAGAGGGGGTGCAGGAAGCGTTTATGGATTACCAGCAGGTCAGCTCGGCTTAACGCCTACCGGCCATTAGGTCCACCAGCGCCTGCTTGAGGTCGGGGTAGTGAAACTGGAAACCATCCTCAAGCAGTCGTGCGGGCAGCACACGTTGCCCCGTGAGGAGCAGTTCCTCTGCCATCTCCCCAGCCATGATTCTGGCGGCAACAGCGGGCACGCCAAGTTTGAGCCATGTTTTGGATTGCCGTCCCGCTTCATGGGCGAGCTCACGATGACGCGCAGGCTCAGGTGCTACCGTGTTGTAGACGCCCGCGGGAGATTCACGGTCGAGCACGTGCTGAATAACTCTGACCGCATCTGCGAGATGAATCCAACTGAGCCACTGGTCACCCGATCCCAGCCAGCTTTCCACTCCGAGGCGAAACGACTGCGTCATCTTCCCCAGCGCGCCACCCTCCCGGGCCAGCACCACGCCAAACCGCAGCAAGCTAACTTGGGTACCATAGTCAGCGGCCCTTTCCGCCTCTTCTTCCCAGGATTGGCACAGCTCGGCCGAAAACCCACTGCCAGGCGCATCACCCTCAACAAAGGCCTGATCCTCCGCCGCCCCGTAAAAGCCAATAGCACTGGCACTGATCAACCTTCTGGGAGGTTGTTCGCGCTCACCCAGCCACGCAACAAGCTCTCGGGTGAGATCCACCCGGCTCGACACGATTTGCCTCTTATAGGCACTCGTCCATCTTCTGTCTGCAAGGCCTGCACCCGCAAGGTTAATCACGGCATCGACTGGCTCGGCGCAGTCCGCGAGCGAAGTGACATAGGTCGCCTCAGCAGTCTTGGAACGGGGTCGCCGCGTGAAAATTGTGAGCTTGTGTCCAGCGTCGTGGAGTGCGGCAGAGGTGGCTGTACCAATCAAACCCGTGCCACCCGTCATCAAAATATGCATCTCTCTCCTGCCCTCATGTCGCTCGGGAATCCACGAGCCAGCACTGACGTATACGCTCCATGAGTGAAACGGTTGACTCCTTACTGGCAATCCTTGGATCGCACGAGCCCTGGGTAGCGCTCACAGGTGCCGGCATCAGTAGCGCGTCAGGTATACCTACCTACCGTGACCACAAGGGGATATGGTTGGGTAACCAACCGATTCAGCACGACGAATTTATCTCCGACCCATCGAAAAGGCAGCGCTATTGGAGCCGGTCCGCGCTGGGCTGGCCTCGCGTCGGCGCTGCGCAGCCAAATCAAAGCCACACCGCATTGGTCAAACTTGAACAGACGGGCCTCCTGTCCGGCGTTATCACGCAAAATGTTGATCGGCTCCATCAGCGGGCGGGGTTACAGCGCGTCATTGATCTCCACGGACGACTGGACCGAGTAAAATGCCTCGATTGTGGACACATCACAAGCCGTGAAGGGATACAACGCTGGATCGAGACCCACAATGCGCTTCCGAATACCTCTTCCCTAACCCTTCGACCCGACGGCGACGCTGATTTGCCAGCTGATTACGTCGACGACTTTAACGTACCCCATTGCGAGGTTTGTGGCGGCGTGGTGATGCCAGAGGTCGTTTTTTTCGGCGGCACGGTACCTCGCCCCATTGTCGATGAGTGCTATGAGATGATCGATGTCTCGCAGGGCATGCTGGTGGTCGGCAGCTCCTTGTCGGTCTACTCTGGGCTACGATTCTGCCGATACGCAGTGGATCAGGGTAAACCACTGATCATCCTCAATCAGGGCCAGACGCGCGCTGACGATATTTGTACTCATAAGTTCAGCGAAGAGCCATTTGCGTTAATGGCCGAGTGTGCAGACTTGTTCATCACCAACTTCACCAACAAACAGGAGCCATGCCATGGCTAATGTGTCCATCTATTGGTTTAGGGACGATCTTCGCCTCTCGGACTTGCCAGGGCTGACTGCGGCCGCGCAGGCGGGCCAAGTAATCCCAGTGTTTGTGCGGGACCCACATCTTGGCGATGCTTGGCGCATAGGGAGCGCCAGCCTATGGTGGCTTCATCACAGCCTACTTTCTCTACGCGCAAGCCTCGCTGAGCAAGGTTTGGAGTTAATCCTTAGGTCGGGAGAAACCGTTACCGCGCTGACGACAATCGCAGCACAGACAGGCGCATCCACCGTTTACTGCAGTCGCCATTACCAGCCGTGGTCGGCGGAACTTGAGACAACCCTTTACGAGAGCCTTTCCGACAAGGGCGTCGTATTAAAGCGCTACCCAGGCACCCTGCTTCATGAACCGGAAGACGTCGCCACCGGTGGCGGCACCCCCTTCAAGGTATTCACGCCGTTTTGGCGGGCTTGTAACCGGCGGCCAGACCCACATCAGCCTGTACCCGTGCCTGAGCTAATCCCCTATAACGGCCCCATCGAGAGCGAAGAGCTTTCAGATTGGGGTCTCCTGCCCACGTCACCTAACTGGGCCTTTGGTTGGAACGATCTGTGGCGCCCGGGCGAAGCCGGCGCGCAGGCAGCGCTGCACCAATTTCTGGACCACCACGTGCAGGATTACGGTGACGGCCGCGATATTCCCTCCGAACCGAACACCTCAAAACTATCTCCCTACCTGCGCTTTGGGAATATCTCGCCACGGCAGGTTTGGCATGCAGCGCAGGCAAGCAAACTAGAGCGCCCGGAGGCAGTAGGGTCCATCGATAAGTTCTTGAGCGAGATCGGCTGGCGGGAGTTTTGCTACCACCTGCTGTTTCATTTCCCGACCATGCCTGATGAGGCTTTCAACCCGAAATTTGGGTTTTTCCCCTGGGATGAGGATCCAGAGCGGCTCACCGCGTGGCAACAGGGACAAACGGGTTACCCCATTGTCGATGCCGGCATGCGCGAGCTGTGGCAAACCGGTTTCATGCACAACCGGGTGCGGATGGTGGTGGCCTCGTTCCTCACCAAGCACCTGCTGCTAAACTGGCGAGCGGGAGAGGAGTGGTTTTGGGACTGCTTGCTCGATGCCGACATCGCGTCCAACGCCTGTAGCTGGCAGTGGGTCGGCGGTTCCGGCGCGGACGCGTCACCCTACTTCCGAATCTTTAACCCCATCGCACAAGGCGAAAAATTTGATAAAGCAGGCGCCTACACCCGTCGCTGGGTACCCGAGGTCGCCGAACTACCGGACAAGTTTCTGCACAAGCCATGGGAGGCCCCCAACGAGGTACTGTCAGCGGCCGGAGTGCGCTTAGGGGACACCTACCCTCGCCCGATTGTCGATCACAAGACAGCGCGAGAAGCCGCGCTCAGCGCCTATGGCACACTCAAGTCTGTGGATTAGATGTCGTCAACGATGGCGACTGCGCGGGTCCAGCCTGCTGAAGCGCCCCGTATTTTGTGCGGGAAGCAACTCATCGTGAAGCCGGTGGTGGGCAAGGCTTCCAGGTTGTGCAGCTTTTCAAGATGGCAATAGCCAATATGGCGCCCGGCTTTGTGCCCCTCCCAAATCAGACTGGCGTCGCCAGTTTCGGCATAGCGCTCGGCGGTTTGATCAAAAGGCGCATCCCAGCTCCATGCGTCCGTGCCCGTTACCTTGATCCCCCGCTCCAACAAAAACATAGTGGCCTCGTAGCCCATGCCACAACCTTTACTGACGAAGTTGTCCTGCCCGTAGGCAGCCCCGGCGGCAGTGTTCACCACAACAATTTCCAGGGGCGAGAGCTCATGCTCGATCCGGACCAATTCTGCCTCCACGTCGGCCGCGGTGACCACATACCCGTCGGAGAGGTGGCGAAAGTCCAGCTTGACTCCCGGCTGGAAGCACCACTCCAGGGGGACCTCATCAATCGTTATCGCCCGCTCTTTACCGCCGGCCTGCTCATTCATGGTGGGATGAAAGTGATAAGGCGCGTCAAGGTGCGTACCGTTATGCGTACACAACTGCACAAACTCAATCGCCCAGCCCTCCCCATCGGGCAGCTCGCTACTCTCCAACCCCGGAAAAAACGACGCCATTTGCTGCGCCCCCATATCGTGGGTGATGTAGTCAATGTTGGGCTTCATCGCGGGCGGGTCGCTGATCACCTCGTTTTCAAGGTAGATCGACAAGTCAACAAAACGTCTTTGCGGCATCTCTTTTCGCTCTTTGCAGCATTCCTGAAACCCGAGGTTAGCCTATCCCATCGGGAGATTGGCAAATCGAATCGTTGCGGGTATCTTCCCCGCCTGTCTTGAGGACCTTATCCATGCGCAATCTCATCTGTGTTCTGGTAACCTTGCTGATATCTGTGGCGGCGCGAGCCCAGCCAGAGGCGTTTCCGTCAACTTACGCGGCGCCGGCGGGACAGCCGGTCTTATTCAAAAACGCCACCATATTGACCGGTGATGGCCACCGCCTTGACCAGACAGACCTTTACATTGCCGAGGGGCAGATCCAATGGGTCGGCGAAGGCGTCATCGCGCCCGGTGCCACCAAAGTCGATGCCAGTGGCCAGTGGATTACCCCTGGCCTCATCGATGTGCACTCGCATCTCGGCGTCTACCCCTCACCCGGGGTCGCCGCCCACAGTGACGGCAACGAGGCCACCGCGCCTGTGACTGCAGAGGTATGGGCGGAACACAGTGTGTGGCCACAAGACCCCGGCTTTTCTAGAGCGTTGGCCGGCGGCGTGACGGCCATGCAAATTCTCCCGGGCTCTGCCAACCTGTTTGGGGGCCGCGGCGTGACCCTTAAAAACGTGCCGTCGATCAGCTATCAGGGTATGAAATTCCCCGGCGCGCCCCACGGCCTGAAAATGGCCTGCGGGGAAAACCCAAAACGCGTTTACGGCGGCCGAACGCAGGCACCCTCAACGCGCATGGGCAATGTTGCCGCCTACCGCAGCGCCTGGATACGCGCGCAACGATACCAGGCCGACTGGGACCGCTATAACCTAGCCGTCAAGAACGCAGCCGAGGCGGAAGCGGATGACAGTAGTGGCGCCTCGGTGGCATCAGCGCTGCTCACCAATACACCGCCGCGACGAAACCTCGAACTCGATACGCT
>Ga0160423_10005550_pt1 | contig 10279 bp, 7 predicted proteins | sample CRUFie14St8metaG_FD_108191 | JGI IMG/M metagenome (GOLD analysis project Ga0160423, IMG submission 108191) | Marine microbial communities from the Costa Rica Dome - CRUD Field 142mm St8 metaG | ecosystem: Environmental > Aquatic > Marine > Oceanic > Photic zone | place: Costa Rica: the Eastern... | reverse complement strand
CGCCACCATTCTCCTTCACACGGATCTTGTAGTAATCAGCACCCGTTGAAGTGAAGTTAAAGGTAGCTCTAGTATGTACAACATCATAAGTGTTTAATCCAGTCGGAACTAAACAAACAGCTGGGTAAGTACAAGAACCATCGTCTTGTGTTGCCGAAGCATCGTAGTTGTCAGCAGAAGGATCTGTACAGCCATTCAAACTTGGAAAGCATGGCAAACATGATACTTCAACATTTTGAGTCATAATATCTATACATCCATTATCATCCATTACTGTTAATTCCACATCAAATACACCACATGAATCAAATGTGTATTCTAGATTTCCTAATTGACTATAAATTCCATTTCCACTTCCACCAATGATCCAGTTCCATGCATTAATATTTCCAGTTCCATTTACAGAGTTATTTGTAAGTATCACTGGCTGAGCATCAAAACATATAGTATCTACAATAAAATCAGAAATAGGATTTGACAAGACACTAACCAATTGATTAATTGAATCAGTGCATCCATTAATATCAACAACATTAAGTTGAACATTATAAGTTCCAGAACTAGTATAAAAATGTTCAGGATTCGCATCTACAGATGTTAATCCATCCCCAAATTGCCATAAAAAAGTTGTTATGGGATCTAGAGAAACAGATAGATTTAAAAATAAAGTAGGTTCTCCCTCACATACATCAGCTACAAAAAAGTCAGCAATAGTTGAGTAACAATAAGCACAAGAGCCATCATCTTGTGTCGCAGATGCATCGTAGTTATAGGCAGTTGAATCTGTGCAGCCTATTACAGGTGTTAATGGCATATTAGCAACAATCATACCTTTCATACCCATTATTGCATGTGGCTGACATATATAATAATAAGTCTGAGCTTGTGGAACAATCCAATTAAAAGTACCTACTCCAAAATTAAATCCTCCATTAGAATTTGTCCCATTTGAAATATAAGTAACTGAATCGATTTCAACAGCATTATGAAAATTGCCAATATTAAATGTCACCGTATCTCCAACTGTAACATATAAAGTATCAGGATTAAAAAACATTCCAACAGTGTTCACAGTATGGTTAGTTGGATTAACAAAAAAACAACTACCATCATCAATTGTAGCTTGACCGTTATAATTAAAAGCCAAGGAATCGGTACAACCCGAAATATTAGCTAAAATTTCAAAATACAATGTATCTGCAATAGCCGGCATAAATGATGAATGATTAGTGTCTACTAACTCAATAATGAAAGTATGCATCCCATATGATAAGTTGGTTAAGGTTATTGAAGAAGTATCATATTGCATTGTCATTATACCGTCTATTGAATAATGAATATGACCATTTATAAATGGTCCGGGATAACCAACCCTAAAATTACTCACATCATAATCTACAGTAATATTAGATTGACTTGAGAAATATCCATTGTATGGAAAATTAATATTAACTGAAGGGATAATACAACTTCCATCATCTGATGTTGCTAACGAATCATAGTTATTTGCAATTGGATTAGTACATCCATAAACTACTGGTAAAGTATTTAAACAACCCGAATGTGTTCCTATGTTATTGAAATCATTATTGGGAAGAATTTCCCATTGATTTTCTGAAATATTCCAATCAGTTTCAGGATTACATACATCAAATGATCTTATCAATGTATGATCTTTAGTTGCATTAGAAACACCATCGATATCCCATCCTGTACCAGGATCAGCACCGTCCTCACCAATTGCATCTATCAAAACAAAATTAGTTCCATCAAATTTTGCAAGCCCTACAGCGTCGTCGCCATTAAAACTACAAATACCTGAAATTAAATGAGCACTACTTATGATTGTACTATTTGCTGAGCTGTGTGCAATAACATATGTTTCTCCACTAGCTAAAATTCCATTTAAAGATAAAGTTTGTTCTGGCCATGAACCACCATTTGTTATTTTCCATATTTCATAGTCAAATAAATCAATATCATATGCGGTGCCATTATATAATTCTATGTATTTATTATATGAACTTCCTTCAGCATATTCAGATATAATCAAATCTGTAACAGGAGGAGACCAAGAATTAACGAGATTTGTAAGAGTATTTTCTATCGTGTTTGGACCAGTACTATAGCTACATGATGAATAACATACTGGTGTATAGGTGTAGTCTGGATAAACAACATAATATGTTGGGGTATAATTAACAGAATAACCTAAAATTGGAGATGAAACATTATTAATTAACGGATGAGTTAAATTATGAGTGTTTATATAATTCAAACAATCAGAAGAGTCAGAGTTCGCATTAATCTCTAACCCTAAAACCATTATTTCATTAGATCCGTTAGGACCTAGATTATTCCAAACGTTTTCAGTTGGTGCTGCATGCATACCACATGCTCCACAAAAAACACTCATTAATTTAAGAACAACTGTTTTTCCACTATCTAAATAACTATACAAATTATGAGTATTACCATTTATATCCGTTAGCGTAAAATCAGGGGCTGTTCCGGTTCCGTTAAAATTGGCCTGCTGAGCACTTGAATTGAAAGCACTCAAAAAAAGACACAAAGCAATTGTAAAAGCTTTGATTTTCATTGAAATAAGAAAGTTGGTTAGCTGTCTCAAAATTACGAAATTAAATAACAGAAAGTCAAATGCTTTACAATATATTTGCATATGGGTAGTTATTTTCAAAAACTAAAATCGAAGTGGAGTATTCAATCGAATTTTCAGCTATTTATCATTTTTATGGTTTTTGCAATTACAGGCTCATCTTCCTTAGTTATTGCGAAGCCGATATTGGCTTATTTTAATATTACAAGCGAAACGCTTAATCCATGGATTTACAAACCCCTTAGATTGATTCTTATCTTTCCTCTTTATCAAGTCCTTATTTTAATATTTGGCGCACTTTTTGGTCAATTTCAATTTTTCTGGAATTTTGAAAAAAAAATGTTATATCGCATGGGGTTTAAGTACTTCAAAGATTAAACACGAATTTTTTATCTTCGGCTTCCGTTATGAAGTACATCATAAGCATTGTTACTAGACTAATTCCAAGGCATTACCTACATCATGTAAGCCATTTCTTTTTACGCATTTTTTCCTTGTTTATGCGAGGTGATCGTTTTGAAGATCCTATTAATGGAATTACCTACAGGAAACTTTTACCATATGGAAGATTAAGGAGCAGAAAAAATGCATTGGCTCCTGACAGCATGTCTTTGGAAAGACATCGATTGATGTGGCTTTTCATGAAAGAAAAAACCAATTTCTTCAGTGATAACCTTCGCTTTTTACACATTGCTCCAGAATACTGCTTCATCAAAATTTTTAAAGAGATGAAGAATATCAAATATACTACAGGAGACCTCATCTCACCTTGGGCAGATGTAAAAATGGATGTACATGATATTCCTTTTGAAGAGAATAGTTTCGATGTAGTTATTTGTAATCATGTTCTAGAGCATGTTAAGGATGCAGACAAAGTAATGACTGAGTTTTACCGAGTAATGAAAGCTGGTGGATGGGGTATTTTTCAAGTGCCTATCGATACAAATAATCCAAAAACAGAGGAAGACCCAACAATTACCGACCCTAAAGAAAGAGAACGTCTATATTGGCAAGATGATCATTTAAGACTCTTCGGATTAGATTACGGAAAACGATTAGAAGCTGCTGGATTTAAGGTAACTGAGGATGACTTCATCCATCAATTGGATCCTAAACTAGTAGAACGTTATGCTTTACCTGAAGGAGAAATTTTATATTTCTGTCAGAAGGTCTAAACCATCTTAACATACACCACTTTTTTAGTCTCAAAAAAGTCTTCCTGATAGTAGTCTGACAAATGAAATTCGTTATAATAATAGTCTACTGAAGCCATTTCTTCAGTTAAATCGCCGCCTTTTAAATACAGCACTCCATTTGGGAGTTCATTAGTGGATTTTTGTTTGAAACTTTTACGAATCCATTTTAAAAAAACAGGCATTTGTGTAACAGCGCGGCTTACTACAAAATCAAACTTCTCTTTTACCTTTTCAGCACGCTGATGCTCTGCTCGAACATTCTGTAACCCTAACGCATTTGCTACTGCTTGCACTACTTTTATTTTTTTTCCAATACTGTCTACTAGATAAAAGTTCACTTCTGGAAATAAAATCGCCAAAGGAATGCCTGGAAACCCTCCTCCCGTGCCTATATCTAGCACATTACTTCCACTTTCAAAACTCATTATCTTGGCTATTCCTAATGAGTGTAGCACATGACGCTCAAACAAGATGTGAATATCTTTTCTGCTCACCACATTTATTTGAGTATTCCAATACTCATACAAAGCAGGTAATTGTTCGAACTGGTTGACTTGATCAGAAGTTAAATTCGGAAAATAACTTTGGATTTGTTCCATCAAATTTTTTCTTGGCTACCAGATAAAATCTTAAACAACTGCTCTCTTGATCTATGCAACTGGGCTTTAACTGTTCCGATAGGAATTTTTAGTTCTTGAGCAATCTCATCATAAGTGTATTCCTTAAAGTATCGTAATTTGACTAATACCCTGTAGCTTGGGTTTAATTGCTCTACTATTTTTCGAAGAATTTTAATACGTTGCTTTTTTTCCAACTCTCCCTCTGGATTCAATACATCTGCTGGAATTTGTAGTACTTGCGCATCTTCCTCATGTGATTCATAAATATTGCTCAGCGAAATTGTAGTCAACTTCTTTTTACGCAAGTAATCTATCAGATTGTTTTTAGCAATAGTATACAACCATGTGCTAAAAGCAAACTTTGGTGTGTAAGAATGTAGCTTATTAAAGGCCTTTCCAAAGGCTTCGATCGTAAGCTCTTTAGCCAACTCTTTATCTCCATTTACTTTTTCTTTGAGCATAAAGTAAATAGGATCTCTATGACGCGCCATGAGTTCATTAAACGCCCTCGGATCGCCATTTTCTAGCGCTCGTTGAACTAATGTTAAATCTTCTTTAGCCTTATCAGAAAGGTGACTATTATCTACCAACGTGTTTGACGATTGAATAAATTCGAAAATACAAAAATAAGTTGAAAAAATAATTGTGCTATCTCGTACAAAGGAAATAACCATATCAAATCTGACTCTCCCAAAAACTTCATGACTCTATAATAGATAAACCCTTGAATTAACAACCTTAAGCTCATTAGAAGAACCACTTCTTCTTGGTTTATTTCTAGCGCAATCAACACAATTCCTAAAGCCCAAAACATAAGTTGAGAGAAGGACCAAAGTCCTAACAAAAATTTATGCGACAAAGAATAATGTCCACTTGTGCTTAAATGCCTTGTTTTTTGTCTGATCCAGGAAGACCAAGTAGTTTTAGGTTCCGAAAAGGTTTGGGAAGAACGATGAATAGCAATAGCAACATTTTTAGAGTTAGCTACATCTCGAATAAACAAGTCGTCATCTCCTGATGGTATATGAATATGTGAAGCAAATCCTTTATTGTCAAAAAAAAGTGATTTCTTATAAGCTAAGTTTCTTCCCACTCCCATGTAAGAGAGACCGATTAAAGCATAAGAAAGGTATTGTAAGGCTACCTGAAAAGTATCAAAACGAATTAACTTATTTAGTATTCCCGAATGCTTTTCATAACTACCATAACCCAATACAATTTCTTTTTGGTTGCAGAAATACTGCACCATTGAAGAAATCCATTGTTTATCTTTTGGATAACAGTCTGCATCTGTCAATAATAAATGATCGTACTGAGCAGCCTTAATCCCTAAGGTTAAAGCAAATTTTTTACCTAAACCCTTCTTCACATGTTTATCAATATTGACAACTTTGAGTTTTGGATGCCAATCCCATTCTTTAAACACGAATTTAGTATTATCCGTAGACTGATCGTTTACAACAACGATTTCAAATCTTGCGTACTCTTGATCCAATAAAAGTGGTATTAAACGCTTCCAATTCTCCGCTTCGTTATAACCACAAACAACCACTGATACAGGACTCATAAATTCACCTTGCGATTCTTTACGAAACGCCAACCTTCGATAAATCATCAAAAAATAAAGCAACTGTATAAAAACAGCCGCTCCAAAAAAAAGACTTAAAATCAATGTGAAATCCATCAGTGCAATGATAAGAAATTTAACATCTCACCTTGTATAATTAATATTTTTCTATACTTTTACGCCAAAGTGCTACGCAACAGGCTTTTTCAAGGCCAGCTTTGAACGTATAGTACTTTTTTGATATTTATTAATCTTAACTATTTATTATGGAAGAAATTCTACAACTAGTCAGTTTCACAAACACTAAATTTGATGTCGTTTTTTATTGTTTGTTTTCTTTATTACCATTCGCAATTCTTGGATTTCTGTTCTCTAAAAGCTTAGAAAGAGAACCTAGTTTCTTAATTGGAATTGACAGAATGAAGGGAATGAAAAATGCCTGGACATTATTGTTAGTTTTAACGGCTCCCCTTGTATTTATATACAATACATTTGTATGGGCTGGATGGGCATTCGTAGTAGTAGCAGAATTTATTGCTAATATTCTCAATAAAGTTTATCATTTCCTTATTGTACACTTTATTAATGCTTTAAAATGGGTATACACTACATTAAAAATTGAGTTTTGGTGGAAGGTTCCTAAATGGATATTCATAAATATCATATGGATGCCTGTAGTATTTATAGCTAAGTTTCTATATCACTATATCATTAAATGGGGTTGGGATTTATACCTAACATCTTTTCAAAGTATAAAAGGCACATATAATTACAAGAAATTAAAAGTTGGATTTAAGGGCGCTTTTTACACCTTATTAATTCTTGGAATCTCTATCTACATAGCAGAACTATTTGAACAAGAAACAATTGCTTTTGTCGGTTTGTTATTATCTGTTCTTCCTACTTTAAATTCTGTAGGTACTATTACTTCAATGAATCATTTTGACGAAGAAAGAGACCATGCTTCACATGGTAAAAAAGTTATGAAAGCTTCTTTAAGCTACATAATAACTACTCTAATCGCTATTGTCACTATTCATGTGTTATTATTTTTCAGCATCATACCTGATCTTGGATTGACTATATTGGGTATTGCTATTAATACCAATGTGTTCTTATCTGGTGTTACTCTATTGTGCTTGTTGGTTTTAACCTTTTCACTTTCCATTTTTCCCAATCATTTATTAAACAATGATGAATCAAATTCATTCAAAGACTCTATTGTTTCTTATTTGAAAATTATTAAAGACAAGGGTGTTCAGCTTATAGCTATTACTATACCTGCAGGTTTATGGGCTAGTATAGTTGTGTTGATTCCTGCAGTATTTGTGTATTATTCCATTGCTACTGCAGATTCTTTCAAAACAAATTTTTATGAGGAGGAAAATACAAATGCAAAAAAAGAATTATCTGAAGTTGGTGAAGAATTAGACAAAACTTCCATTTCATACTTATCAGATTCGACTGACATTATTACACTTGAAGAAGCTTATGAAGATCTAATTGATGCTGAGCTTTATGTAAATCAAACAGCTTTTTCTACTAACTTTCCAAATAATGTAATTGAAAACACTAAACTTATTTTTGATGATAATCACACTAGTTTAACAACTTCTCTTCCTGTAACGATTGAAAATCTTAATAATAGTATTACAAAAATTATTGAAGACATTAAACTACTCGAAAATGAAAAGCTTGAATTAGAAACATACTTCAAGCAGTTTGAAAATGAGAAGTGGCAGTTTATTGTTCAAAGAAGAGATGGAGACTCTAACGAAGATGATGATTGGACTACCATTTCTAAATCATCTGATATTTCAAAATATATTGATGATGATGTTATTGAAGGTGAAAAATATCAATATCGAGTAAAAGTTAAAAACAGAAAAGGATCATCCAAATGGAGTCCTGTCATTTCTAAAACGATCAGCAACCACTTTTTATCAGCACCAACAAGTCTTATAGTAAGAGGTGAGTTAAACTTTAAAAATGTGCTGTTTTGGAACGACAACTCTTATAATGAGAGTAAGTTTGTTATAGAACGTAAGCTATCCAAAGAAAAAGAATGGTCGGTGATTGGAGAAGTAGAGTCTGACATTAATAAATTTACAGACTCTAATATTAAGACAAATGAAAGTTATGATTATAGAGTATTTGCAACGGGTATGGGTGAGACATCAAAACCAACAAATACTGATCAAAGAAACAGCTATTTATCTTATCCAGTCTTTAGTAATTCTAAAAGCAACTTATCAAGCACATTATTAGATTGGAACTACAACTTTAGATATAAAAAAATCACCTCTTCTAAAAAACGTATCACTCCAAATGGAACAGATGGTAGTTATAAAAACAATGAAAGTTCGTTTTACGCTCAGCTGAAAAGTGAAATAGACAATATGTCTGCTAAAATCACTAGTAAAAATGAAGAATTGGCTAGTAAGCAAGAATTATTAGTTATGTACAATTCTCTTGTGGATTATGATAATGGCCAACAAAAAATGCTGTTAGTGTTTAAAAATACTGCATTCATTTTTGCTATTTTATTTGTAGCTCTATTTGGAGGACTTATTTGTAGTATCTTATTCACATACTTCGCCAAGTTATTTTACAATGCATACACCATTAGAGAGAAAGATGAGTGGTATTTCATAACACTAACAAACGAAGCAAAAGCTGAAAACAACAATCAGCCTCTGTTAGGGTTTACACTTTTATTCATCTTAATCATGATGTTTTCAGGTTCATTAAGCTTTATAATGTAGAAGAATTCAGGCGCATGCACTATTCAAGTGCATGCGTCTTAAATTTATTTGATTATGAAAAAAGAAATTTTAATTCTTATTGGTTTGGGTGTATTCTCAGGATTCTTTAGTATAAAAGGAGAAATAAATGATTGGAATACTCCAGAAATCGATGATGATGTAATTGCAGAATCTATACCCTCTTTAAATGTTAATATTGAAGATGTTAAATTGTTTGCTTTTTTCTCAAACTTTTTCAACCAAACAAATCTAAATGAAGACCTATCTAAATCAATAAATGTTGAAGAAGAAGAAAAAAATATTAATACGGATTTGACAAAAATATTAGCAGAAAAATATCCAGAAGAAGGTGGTGACGAAGAAATTGCAATTATTGAAGAGGTAGAAGAAACTGAAGAAATGACGATTGTTGAATATGAGGAAGAAAATTGGGAGAACGAAATAGACAATTTGTTTGAAGAAATATCAGAAGACTTAGAGATTAAGGAAGAGGAAGAAACAACAGATGAAGTATTTATGATTGTTGAGGATATGCCTCGCTTTAAAGATTGTTGGTCTCCTCAATGTACACAGACAGAAATCATGAAGTACATCGCTCAAAACACTAAGTACCCTCCAATTGCAAAAGAAAACTTCATTACGGGTCGTGTATTTGTCAGCTTTGTGGTTAATAAAAATGGAGAAGTAGACAGAGTGAAAGTTTTACGCGGGGTAGATCAACACCTAGATGCAGAAGCATTACGCGTGGTGCAATCTATGCCAAATTTTTCAGAACCTGGTAAACAAAGAGGTAAAGCCGTCAATGTACAGTATAATGTACCGATTAACTTCAAACTTGATGGTAAACCTGTCCAAAAAACAACAGAAAAAGAAGAAGAAGGGAAGTTAACTGCTCCGGAATTTCCAGAAATAGTAGAAAAAGTAGAGGTGAAGGAAAAGGAGGAAGTTAAAATGATTGAACAGAAACTTCAGAACATTGAAGTAGTTTTACCTGATGCAAAGGTTGTGGAGAAGAAAAAGAAGAAAGAGAAGAAAGAGAAGAAAGAGAAGAAAGAGAAGAAAAAGAAGAAAAAGAAGAAGAAAAAAAAGAATGAAGAAAAACTAATTGAACTTCCAAATTAAAAATACAAACCTATAAATTAGTCCATAATAAAAAGATTTGTATTTCAAAAAGACCTAGCATAGTTGCTAGGTCTTTCTTTTTATCTTTGACTAAATTTTCAACTGAATGAAATTCACATTATTAAAAAATGATGCTAATACTAAAGCTCGATTAGGAGAACTAGAAACTGCACATGGAAAGATACAAACCCCTATTTTTATGCCTGTCGGCACAGCTGCTACTGTTAAGGGAGTTCATCAGCATGAAATTGAAAAAGATACACTGGCACAAATCATACTTGGAAACACTTATCACTTATACCTTCGCCCTGGCTTAGATATTATCAAAAAAGCAGGTGGTTTGCAACAATTTATGAATTGGCAAAAACCCATCCTTTCCGATAGTGGTGGAT